>Ga0206942_1064_pt1 | contig 33133 bp, 33 predicted proteins | sample Alteio_BWOrgHeat_6_FD_153253 | JGI IMG/M metagenome (GOLD analysis project Ga0206942, IMG submission 153253) | Enriched cells from forest soil in Barre Woods Harvard Forest LTER site, Petersham, Massachusetts, United States -... | ecosystem: Environmental > Terrestrial > Soil > Temperate forest > O... | reverse complement strand
TAAAAGCTCCTCTTTTCTCTTGGCAAGGAAGACATAGTGGTCATTCATCCTTTGAAGCGAACTGGTTCTTTTCTTAGAACTCTTTCGCATTTTCTTCGCTCCCTTTGATTTTTTCCCCTTCTTTTTAGCCTTCACCTTCACCGGCGTTGCAATGCTGCTATTGGACGGCCTGCTCTTGGCTTGTCCAAATGAAACCTCTGAAAGAGAAATAGTAAGGATTATTATTACTATCAGGAATTGTATTTTCTTCATTTTAACGGCTGTTTATTCTTGCTTACTCTATGGGCTTTTCGGCATCCGCCATGTTTAGCTATTTAAATGTACCAATTATTTCAAAAAACAGCCAAAACTTCCAATCGGAGAGGATCAAAAAAACGAGCAATGCAATTTTGTCGCCCAAAATCTTACATGCGTCAGTCAGTGGTTGTTTTGGACGCTGAATTGCTGTTTACACGATCGATCTTTAAGGTATCAATTGAAAAAATAAACGATGAAAAATCTAGTGGTTTTATGGGTAATGTTGGCGGTGAGGACTTATGTTTTTTCAGAGAATATTCTTTCCGGCAAAGTAATTACCGTGATCGATGGCAACACTATTGAGTTGATGACGAGTGAGAATGAGTCGTACAAGATCATGTTGTTTGGTATCGACAGCCCGGAATTAGGACAGGAGTTTGGTGAGAAAGCGAAAAAATTTCTAGAGAAAATGGTCCTCGATAAAAGTGTTAAGGTAACTATTCAAGGCAAGGATCGTTGGGGTAATCGTCTAGGAATAATTTTAATTGAAGGCAAAGTTGATCCCCGTTTCGAGTTGTTAGAGGCTGGATTGGCCTGGACAGCGGAACGCGATCCCATCCAGGAACTGGAAACCATCCGGGAAAAAGCCCGCGATAAAGGCAAAGGGTTGTGGAAGGAACAAGATCCAACACCCCCATGGACTTACCGCCGGCAACAAACCATGACACAAATCAAGACGAGTTAAAATAAAATTCGAAACACGGCGTTATACCCCAGCTATGAAACAATTAAAGCTGGGTTTTTTTGTTAGCATATTGGGAATGCTATTCCCTTTTTTAAGTTATGGGCAAAGTAATTCACTGGGTGACCGCGGTCCGGCACCCGTGGAGGAGCAGCGTCACGTTCATCAGCAACGCATAAGCCACAAACAAAAATTATTATTCAGAAGGCCGAATGTGAGACATACGGCACAATATGAATTTTATGTTCGCATCGAAAAAGCAGCAAAGGCAAAACAACGCCTGCTTCGAAAATTGGCGAAGCCACAATATTCAAACTTTTCTTATTTCGGTCACAGGAATCCCCCTAAAAAACATTTGCCCTACGCCATGCGCTATTGCAAAGAGTGCGGAATAAGACATTGATTCTACATCCCGATCCGGGAAACTGAATTAAATAAGACGTGATCATTTATATTTAACCTCCAGTGACCAACGAGCAAGCCAAAATCTCGTTTTGATAAAACATTCTAACTTGTGCTTTGATGGACATCGCGAGCTACATCGAGCATACCAATTTGAGCCCGACCCTTACGGTACGGAGCATTGATCAATTGGTGATGGAAGCCAAGCAGTATAAATTTTTAGGCGTTTGTGTTCCGCCTTTTTGGGTAAAACGGGCCAGGCGTGAGATTGGCCATGATACGATTTTGCTCGTCACTGTTGCAGGGTTTCCACTCGGTCATTCAATGACTGAAACCAAATTGGATGAAATTAAACGCGCCATTGACAATGGTTCGGACGAGATTGATGTTGTCTTGAATATTTCTTCCTTCAAAACTGGAATTCCATGGACTAAAATCGAAATCGCAAAGTGCAGCAAGCTGGCTCACGATTACCAAAAAAACTTAAAAGTAATTATTGAAACCGCTTATCTTTCTGACGAAGAGATTATCAGCGCTTGCAAAATGTGTGCCGAAGCCGGAGCTGATTTCGTAAAGACATCGACAGGGTTTTCTCCTCATGGCGCAAAAGAAGAACACGTCCGGCTAATGAAAAAGTCATTGCCGTCATCGGTCAGGATCAAGGCATCGGGTGGAATAAATACATGGGAACAGGCCACGAAGATGGTTGAAGCAGGTGCAACGCGCATCGGCACTTCGTCAGGAGTAATAATTGTAGGAGCACAAAACTCAAATCCGAAATCATGAACGACTTTTCAGCCCTCTTCCCGGAAGAAACATCCATTCCGGCATCTGTAAAATTACCGGCCAACAACGATCAACGCGAATACCTGATCAACGGACAAATGCACACCTGGCGTGGTGATATGAACCCGGTAGCCAGCCCCATTTTTGTTCGCGATGGCGCAGCATATGATCAGAAAATCATCGGAAGCACTCCCTTGCTCACCTCGAAAGAAGCGCTGGAGGCTCTCGATGCAGCCATGAATGCGTATGATCTTGGTCATGGTGTTTGGCCAATGATGACGGTAGCAGAACGTATCCTTCATGTAGAGATTTTTCTTCGCAAAATGAAGGAGAAGCGACATGAAGTAGTAAACCTGTTGATGTGGGAAATTGGCAAAACCCAAAAGGATTCCGAAAAAGAATTTGACCGGACCTGCGATTATATCCTTGATACCATTAACGCCCTCAAGGACCTCGATCGAAGGTCGTCAAGTTTTGTGCAGGAGCAAGGCATCATGGGGCAGATTCGACGTGTGCCACTAGGCGTGGCTCTTTGTATGGGGCCTTATAATTATCCGCTGAATGAAACGTTCAGCACCCTTTTTCCTGCGCTCATTATGGGTAATACGGTGGTGTTCAAACCGGCAAAGTATGGTGTACTCCTTATTCGCCCATTGTTGGAAGCTTTTAGAACAAGCTTTCCGCCGGGAGTTATCAACGTGATTTATGGGCGAGGGCGAGAGACAGTCGGAGCGCTGATGGAAACCGGAAAGATTGATGTATTTGCTTTTATCGGAACCAACAAAGGCGCAAACGATTTGAAGAAAGCGCATCCGAAATCACATCGATTGAAAGCAATTCTTGGCCTCGATGCAAAAAACCTCGCCATTATTTTGCCGGATGCCGATCTTGATAACGCGGTAAACGAATGTATTCTTGGTTCGCTATCTTTCAACGGCCAACGATGCACGGCCATAAAAATCATTTTTGCCCACACGAACATACAGGAGCAGTTCATTGCAAAATTTTGTGATGCGGTAGAGAAACTCAAACCGGGGATGCCCTGGGATCCAGGCGTTTCCTTAACGCCTTTGCCCGAACCCGGCAAGACGGATTATCTTAAAGAATTGGTGGATGACGCCGTTCAACATGGCGCCAAAGTTATGAACCCGAATGGCGGGAAATTATTTCATACCTTTTTCTACCCCGCTGTACTTTATCCGGTGAATGATAAAATGAAAATTTATTTCGAAGAACAGTTTGGGCCGGTCGTTCCGATCCGTTCGTTTGAAGGGGAGAAAGAAGTCATCGAATATATCCTCAACTCCAACTTTGGTCAGCAGTTAAGTATTTTCGGCAAGGATTCGAAAACGATCGGACATTTAATTGACGCTTTTGCCAATCAGGTAGGACGGATCAACATCAATGCGCAATGCCAGCGTGGCCCGGATACATTTCCGTTCAACGGGAGAAAGGATTCGGCAGAAGGTACCTTGTCGGTTACAGATGCCTTGAGAGTGTTTTCGATCCGGTCGCTGGTGGCTACTAAAATCACGGAAGGCAATAAAAAAATTATTGGCAACATTATTCGTAATAGGGAGTCGGCATTTTTAAGCACGGACTATATTTTCTGAGTGTCAACCTAATGATTACTCATGAAACATTTGAAAATTCGCGTTTCAGGAAGAGTGCAGGGTGTTTTCTTTCGGGCATCTACGAAGGAGCAAGCCGATCAATTGGGGATTAATGGATTTGTTCGCAACGAATCCAATGGAGATGTCTATATCGAAGCAGAAGGAGAAGAAGAAAAGCTTAAAATATTTTTGGAATGGTGTAACCGTGGCCCAAACCGTGCAAGGGTAGATTGCGTTGAAGTGATGGAACAAGCGGCACGTATCAGTTTTTCTGCTTTTGAAGTAAGGAGATAATCAATCTTCGGCCACCTCAACATCTACCCGTATATTTTTTCGGGCAAAGGCGCTGGTCTTTTCATGGATCATGCGGCTACCTCCCCAGCCTTTTACTTCAATGCGATTCTCATGAATGCCCTGTGCAATCAACCATTCGCGAATAGTTTCCGCTCTTGCCTTAGACAATTCTTTGGCTGAGCCGGAGCCATTGACTACATCTTTGGTAATGGTAAAGAAATTTTTACTGGGCCCCATGTAGATTATTTTTCCGCGGCCACCGCCATTGGTGTGGCCGTGCAAAATGATCTTCATGTTCGGGTTTTCTTTCATCATTTCCAGCAAACTGTTCAGTTGGTATTTCGATTCTGAAAGCATGATGGCTGCATCATTAAAAAAGTACACATTGTACAAGGTGGAAATGTCGCCCTTGCGAATTTTGATCAACCCGAAATTCACCATGTAAAAATTTCCAACCAGCGTCACATAGGGTTTTAAGGTGTCCTTTTCTGTTTCTTTGTAATTGATTTCAAGTTGCTCTTTGCGAAACCCAAAAGTGTTGCTGACCAGTAAAAGGTCTCCATTTTTAGTGCCAGGATTTGGTAAGTCAATGTAGGTATTGCCCTTCACCCGTGAAATCAGTTTGTTATTCTCCGGGTTAACGACATCGACTTCGCCGTCAATCACATCGTTATTGGTGGAGTTAAAAAGACTAAGAAAGACCGGCGTGTTTTTTAAAGTTTGTGGAAGATAAACGGGGGCAGGACTCGGATTTTGCACTACCTCCGTAACAGCTGGTTCGGATTTGGTCTCCTGAGCTAAAGGTGGTGCCTCTGTCTTGAGAACCACGACTTCTGTTTTCTGTTCTGTTTCTTTGGCGCTGACGGCAGGCCCTGTTGATTCACTGCTTTCTTTTACAGTGTGTACCCAGGCATCGGCAAAAGCTTTTTCATTCTTTATCTTTTCACATTCGTTAATGCATCTGTCAAGCGTGGTGAATTGGTTGAAGTATACGTACCAATATTTGCGGCTTGCTTCAAAGCCATACGATGTTTGGCGACCTTCTTTGTTCAGTGATGAAGATAACCGGATGGCGTAGTCCTCATGCGAAGGAGAGAATGCAGCAACCACTAAGTAGGTTCCTTTGGGAAGATTTTTAGAAGATTGAGCAAGCGTTTGAAGCGATGCAAGGAAGACCAAAAAACCAATATAAATTTTAACCATGTGGCTTGAAACTGGATGAGATTCTAAATTAGGAGTAAGCCTCCAATTATCAAAACCACTTGAAAAAGAATTGGTTATAGAAGAGGCAGATCATTCGTCAATTACCTCTACATCGACACGGATATTCTTTCTTGCATGAACGCTGTTTTTGTCATGGATCATCCGGGTGCCGCCCCACCCCTTTACCGTTACCCGGTTATCGGCAATACCTTGCGCCAACAACCATTCGCGGATTACGTTGGCTCTCGCGAGAGATAATTCTTTAGCGGTGCCTGAACTCTGCACTACGTCTTTGGTGAGGGTAAAGAAATCTTTGCTGGGGCCCATATAAATAATTTTACCACGACTGTTGCCGTTGGTGTGGCCATGTAAAACGGCTTTAAGGTTTGGGTTTTCACTAAATAGTTGGAGCAGGCTGTTAAGTTGGTATTTGGAATCCGGCAACATGATTGCTGCATCGTTATAAAAATACACGTTGTAAAGCGTCGAAATATCTCCCTTATGGAGACGAGCGAGTCCAAAATTCAGCATGTAATAATTACCCACTAGCGCCACATAAGGCTTTAAAGTATCAGTCTCGGTATTTTTGTAGTTGATTTCGTGCTGTTCTTTTCGAAAGCCAAACACATCCGCAATCAAACTTAATTGACCACTCTTGGTTCCCGGGTTAGGAAGGGTCAAATAGGTATTCCCCTTCACCTTAGTAATTAATTTAGCTTTTTCTGTATCCACAACTTCCACCTCTCCGTCAATCACTTGATTGGTGGCTGCATTGTAAAGGCTTAGAAAGACTTGAGTATTATTTAATGTTTGAGGAAGATAGACCGGTTTGGCGATAGGGTTTTCAATAACCTCTGTAACAACAAGCGGAGATGAGTCTGCCTTTTTTTCTTCCACGGTTTTTGGTGCCTCTTCGCTCACCTTTTGTACCGGTGCGGTTGCGTCAACCTTCGCTGAAACGGAATTTGTATGCTGGGCAGGTTCTTCTTTACTCGTTGTTAAGGGTGCATCTTTTTCCCCTCCCTCTTTTATTATTCGAACCCAGGCACGATCAAACACCCCCTCTTTTCTTACTTTCAGCATTTGCCTCACCGACTCGTCGAAATCATCGTACTGATCCAGGTATACAAAGTAAAGTTTGCGATTAGGCCCCAAGCCATACTTGGTGTGAAGACCTCCGGCATTTAACTGATCGGAGTAGCGTTGGGCAAAACTTTCCTGGTTAGAAAAGTATGCGGCAACCACAATATAATACCCTTTGGGGAGGTTGGGATTGGTGTTTTGCTGCGAAACACCTTTCGTTATCACAAATAACAAGGCTGTAATTACGAAGGCACAACGATAGATTTTGATCATGTAGGAAAGTCTTTGGTTAAGTCAAAATTATTGAAGAATAATGGATAATTCCAATTTTTAGAACACTCACTTAATTTTGACCTGAGCCTTTTCTTTCAAAAAGCCCCATCCGTAGCCGGTCAATTGAATTATAGCTGATGGAATGGATAGCGAGGCAACCAGAAAAGATTTTGATTGGTAGTAAGAATCTACGACGATCCCCAATAAGTAAGCGGCATAAATCGACACGGTTAGAATGCCTAATTGCCAATAAAAAAAGAGAACAGGGATTAAAACTATCAGGCCTAACAGAAAAAGTGAAGGAAACCAATGGACAAGTTTTATTTCTCCCGGATGAGCCTGGCCTACCAGCACACGCCCTTTTCCAAAATTGGAAACTTGGCGAAAGAAATCTTTGAGGGTCGAGCGCCTTTGGTGATAAACATAAGCCTCGGGAATTAATCCAACTCTCAAACCAATATTTTTCATGCGAATACTTAACTCGATGTCCTCGGCAAACCGGTCGAAATGAAAGCCCCCGGTTTTCATAAAAGCCTCACGGCTAATGCCCATGTTGAAACTTCTGGGTTGGAAATTCTTTGGGTTACCTCCACGTATTCCTCCCGTCGTCAGCACCGAAGACATGGTAAAAGCCATAGCCTGTTGCAAGGGTGTAAAATTTTCGTGACTGCGATCAGGACCGCCCCATGCATCTAATGGATTTAACGCCAAATGACGCTCAACTGTTTCTAAGTAATGGGAAGGGATTAGGCAGTCGCTGTCGAAACAAATAAAATAATCTCCATGTGCTCTTTCGAACCCAAAATTACGGCTTGGCCCCGGACCTGAATTGGGTTTGAAAAAATAGGTGGCGGTCAGCTGCGTATATTTTTCAAAAATCTTTTCGCTGGTAACGGATGATCCATCTTCGATAATTAAGATTTCGAAACTGCCAAAAGTTTGACTCGTAAGGCTTTGAAGCAATTCACCCAGTTCTTGTGGCCGGTTGTAAACCGGAATGATAATGGAATATTTAGGTGAAGCCATGAACAAAAATAGTGATTAACATTTTCATACCTTCGTTTAAAATCACGTCTATGAAAATTGTAATAAGCTTTACCCTGTTGTTGGTTCTTGCCTTCCCGGCTTTCGCCCAGAAGGATTATTCTGCCGATGTAAAATCTGAAGATGCTATCGTAGCTGCGTTGTATGACGTAATCTCTGGTGAGGCCAATACCTCCAGGGATTGGGATCGTTTTAGGAATTTATTCAAACCAGAATCGCGTCTTATTCCTACCCGCAAAAATGACAAGAATGAATTTTCATTTAAGGTCCTTTCTCCGGAGGAGTATATCACGCTGTTCAGCAGCAGAGTCACTACCGGTTTTTTTGAGCGGGAATTGCATCGTCAATCCGAAGCGTACGGAACAGTCACGCAATTGTTCAGTACCTATGAGACGAAGGAAACGAAAGAAGGACTTGTTACCAATCGTGGAATCAACAGCATTCAACTGTTCAAAGACAATAATCGCTATTACATTGTGACTATTTTTTGGTGTGCCGAAAGCCTTGGGTTTCCTTTGCCGCAGCGCTACTTGAAATAATCAAATAAAAAAGTAGCTTTGTACTCTTCTTATCGGTTTACGCCTATGACTCTGACAACCTTGATGCCTACCGTTTCCATCGGATAAGTCGGCATTTTATTTTTTGCATTTCAGGCCAATAACGGCCTCTATTTTCTATTATTAATTTATTGTCAGTTTCAATTATGAAATTCATTCTGCGTATTAAATACATTTTTCATCTTTTTAAAACAGCCGTGAAAGGCGAAGAACAAAACTTCACGGAGGGCAGTATTAACAAAGCAATTTTTTTATTGTCAATCCCTATGATCCTGGAGATGGCGATGGAATCGGTTTTTGCGGTAGTTGATATTTTTTTTGTCAGCCGGCTAAATAACAGCGATGCAGTTGCGGTGATTGGGTTAACGGAATCGTTGTTGGCCCTGGTTTACTCCGTGGCCTGGGGCGTGAGCATGGGCGCCACTGCGTTGGTGGCACGTAGAGTAGGTGAGAAGGATCCGGAAGGCGCAGCGGTAGCAGGAGTGCAAGCGATGATCGTTGGTGTGGCTATTTCTTTATTGGTTTCCCTTGCCGGATTATTTTTCTATGATGACTTGCTTCGATTGATGGGCGCATCGGCTTCCGTGGTTCAAGTGGGCTCGGGTTTCACTTTCTGGATGCTCACCGGAAACATGACGATCATGATGTTGTTTTTGATCAACGGAATTTTCCGTGGAGCAGGAAATGCCGCCGTTGCCATGCGTGCACTGTGGCTGGCCAATTTGATCAACATGGTGCTTGACCCGATTTTGATTTTTGGCCTCGGCCCGATTCATGCTTATGGTGTGGAAGGCGCAGCGATATCAACTAACATTGGCCGAGGAATAGGAGTACTCTTTCAGTTGTACTATTTATTTTCCGATAAAGGAATTGTGAAGATGAATGCCAAAAACTTTAAGATCGACTGGAAAATAATCCAACAAGTACTGAAGGTGTCGGCTGGTGGAACCAGTCAGTTTTTGATTTCTTCTGCTAGCTGGGTTTTTCTGGCAAGGATTATTTCACATTTCGGAAGTGCAGCGATGGCAGGGTACACGATTGCCATTCGTGTGATTGTGTTCACGATTCTTCCTTCCTGGGGGATGGCTAACGCGGCTGCAACTTTGGTGGGACAAAACCTTGGAGCCGGTCAGCCGGAACGTGCTGAAAAATCAGTTTGGAAAACCGGATTTTATAACATGATTTTTCTGGGCTTCGTGATGTTTATTTTTTTATTTATGTCATCGCCCATTCTTCGGTTTTTCTCGAAGGATGAAAGGGTAATTGAGTATGGAACACAATGCCTGCAGATTGTTGCGTTCGGCTATTTGTTTTATGGCTACGGAATGGTGATCACGCAATCTTTCAACGGGGCTGGTGATACGAAGACACCTACGCTGCTCAACCTCTTTGGGTTTTGGTGCTTTCAAATTCCACTTGCTTACCTGCTCGCCATCCAATTCAACTTCGGGCCGAATGGAGTGTATGCAGCCATTGCGATTGCTGAGTCTGCCATTGCCGTAGCCGGAATATTTTTGTTTAGAAGAGGAACCTGGAAATCGGTGAAGGTTTGATTCTCGATCCTGGATACTCGATTCTCAAGCTTGGTGGCGAGTTTTCAGAATCAAGTAGCTAGATTTTGTTTCCTCTAAAATACTCTTCTACGCTCATTTTCTTTTTCCCTTCAGGTTGAAACTCAAGGATGGAGATCCATCCGTCCTGAGTTTTAACTTGAAGAAAAGTCTTGTTGTCGGTTTGGTATTCACCTGAATTTACTGACGATTGACGATTACCAACGGCTGACTGTACTTGAAATATTTTAAAAATCGTATTGTTCAAGGTAGTCCACGCGGCCGGATAAGGACTCAATCCTCGCACAAAATTTCCGATTTGTTCGGATGGCCGATTCCAGTTGATCTCGCATGTTTCTTTAAAAATCTTTGGCGCGTGTTTTAATGTTGAGGATTCATTTTGAGCTTGAGATGGGACATTTCCGGCTTCGATGGCTTTCACCGTTTTCAAAACCAGTCCGGCACCTTTGTACATCAATCGTTCATAAAGTTTGCCGGCATCGTCATCTTCATGAATGGCTTCTTTTTCCTGAAAGATGACTTTTCCCGTATCAATTTCATGTGTCAGAAAAAAAGTAGTGACTCCGGTTTCTCTTTCCCCATTGATGATTGCCCAGTTGATAGGAGCAGCACCACGATATTGAGGCAAAAGCGAAGCGTGTAAATTAAATGTGCCGAGCGCCGGCATGGCCCAAACTACTTCGGGCAACATCCGAAAAGCCACTACAACCTGGAGGTTGGCTTGGTAATTTTTTAATTCCTCTAAAAATTCCGGTGACTTTAAATTGGTTGGCTGAAGTACAGGGATGTTATGTCTTAAAGCGCACTCTTTTACCGGAGAGGCTGTCAATTTTTGCCCACGACCCTGGGGCTTGTCAGGCGCTGTGATAACAGCGATTACATTGAATTTTTTTTGGATGAGAATTTCCAAACTTGGCACGGCAAATTCAGGTGTGCCCATGAAAATTATTCGTAAATCGTTCATTAATCTCTCAATTCTTTTCTCATGTATTTTTTACAGATCGGGCATTCGCTCCAGGTATGGCCGCGTGCAGGGCAAAACTGTCGTCCAAAATAAATAATTTGAAGATGAACTTTGTTCCATTCCTTTTCCGGGATCAGACGCTTCAAATCTTTTTCGGTTTGCTCCACATTTTTTCCACTGGATAATCCCCAGCGATAGGCAAGCCGGTGAATGTGTGTATCCACCGGGAAAGCCGGCTGGCCAAACCATTGGGTCATTACCACAGAAGCTGTCTTATGCCCGACTGCAGGTAGTTCTTCCAGTTCTTCAAATGTTGAAGGCACTTGACCATTATATTTCTCCACTAAAATCTTTGAAAGCCCTGCAATGCCTTTGGATTTCATCGGTGAAAGACCACACGGTCTAATAATCTCCCGGATTTCCTCCACAGAAAGTTTCATCATATCGAAAGGGTTATCCGCCAGTTTGAAAAGCGCAGGCGTGGTTTTGTTCACGCGCTCATCGGTGCATTGTGCGGAAAGCAAAACTGAGATCAAAAGTGTGTAAGCATCTTTATGCTGCAAGGGTACTTCCGGCGTAGGAAAATACTTGTTCAGAATATTTAAAATATCAATTATTTTTTCTGATTTGGTCATCGACAAATTACAGATTGCAAATTTAAAATTGAACTTTTGAAATTACTCCAGGAGTCAAGATGAGAAAGTTTTTTTCCGAGATATTCAATGAAAGCCTAATTTTGAATTTTGTAACCTTTCAATTTTTGAACCCTTAGGGGTACAATAAATATTTCTTCCTCATCTTTTTATATTGATTTAATTCTTTTTTCCACGAATCCCGAATGTCTTCTTCATTCATTCCTTTTTGGATTTGTTCTTTTAAAGTTTTATTACCCGCCAACGTGTTGAAATAGGAGTTGAAGAATTTTTCTTTGTCCGGATACTCATTATAGAATTTGATCAGGTATCGTAACGATATTTCGCTGCCCACATTTTCGGTACGGAGATCGATCCCGTAACAGATTTTATTTTCATGCAATGGATTTTTTGCCACTCCTTCGATGCCCATCGGCTTGAATTGAAAGGGTTGATTTTTCAATAGCGGGTTGCCAAGAATTTCAAAAGGATTTTTTGTGCCTCTCCCCAAACTGATTACTGTTCCTTCGAATAAGCACGTGGAAGGATACAAGGCAATCGCGTGATCATTGGGTAGGTTGGGAGAAGGCTTAATAAGCAATGAATATTTTTTCGAGTGATCGTAATTTTTCATGGCAATCACTTGCAAATCGCATTTTTTTCCTCCTTCGAGCCATCCTTCTCCATTGATCATTTGCGCGAGTTCACCTACTGTCAGCCCGTGCACAATTGGTATCGGGTGCATGCCCACAAATGACTTTAGTTCCATATGGAGGACAGGCCCGTCGATGTAATACCCATTCGGATTGGGACGATCCAGTATGATTATTTTTTTTCCACTTTCAGCACACGCCTCCATCAGGTAATGCATCGAACTGATATAAGTGAAAAAACGCACGCCCACGTCCTGAATATCAAAAAGCACGACATCGACATCAGCCAATTGCTCGGGTGTTGGTTTTTTAGTATTGCCGTACAATGATACAACCGCTATGCCGGTTGATAAATCGGTGGCATTGTTGACGGTCTCGCCAGCCTCAACGGTTCCGCGAAAGCCGTGCTCCGGTGAAAATATTTTTTTGATATTGACTTTTAGTCGCTGTAAGGAATCAACAAGATGGGTTTGTCCGATTACCGAGGTTGGGTTGACCATCAAGGCTACAGGCTTGTTTTGAATCAAAGGCATTAGCACATTAATCTGTTCTGCCCCAGTAATAATTCTATTATTGGTTTGACCATGATCGGAAAATGAGATCGATAGAAAAAAAGCTAATCCAGTTAAACGAGCAAATTGGTTTCTTACATTCATAACCGTTTTCATTTCCTTTTCATTATTTTGCAAGGTAACTCATCCTTTTTGAACCTTTCTTATTTCATATCGAAAAGAATACGGTCGGCACAAGCCGGAAGTTTTTCATCCACGATTCATAAGGTAGCGATTGGCAGCATTGCTATCGGGCTGGCGGCAGCCATCGTTTCATTCCTGATCATGCATGGTTTTCAAACGACCGTAAAAGAACGAGTCTATGGATTCAGTAACCATTTGCTTATCACCAAGTTTACGATGAATAATGCGGTGGCCGAGCAACCTTTTGATTTTAAAATTGATTTATATCAACACCCTGAAAAGTTTCCATTTATCAGACATGTGCAGGAATACAGCCACAAACCAGGCCTTATTAAAACGGAAGACGAGGTGTTGGGCATTGTATTCAAAGGTGTTGGTAAAAGTTTTAACCAACCTGCTTTTCGTGAGAACATGGTGGAAGGAAAATTTATGGTGTTTCCCGACTCGGGGTACTCTCACGAGATCGTGATCAGCCGTGTGATTGCCAACAAGATTGATGCGAAAGTGGGCGATGCCCTAATTCTTCATTTTTTTCAAAACCCTCCTCGCTATCGCAAACTAAAAATCGTGGGCATCTATGAAACCAACCTTTCGGATTATTTTGACAGCAAAGTGATCCTTGGCGATCTACGGTTGGTGCAACAACTCAACGGCTGGACAGCCGGTGAGGCTGGCGGACTGGAAGTGCTTATTGACTTTAATTATTTTAATTCATTCCAACTCTGGAAGGAAGATGTGAACGACTACTGGACGGCCATTGAAGAGCGGGTAATTAATAATCCCGAAGAGGCAAATAAAACTGTACGAACAGCCCTGGCCGTGTGGAGTTATAAATTTAACTATGATCAGGCTGTGCTCGACAAGGCACAGCGAGAAATTGGGGAATCCATGGATTTTGATCTGAACATTGAAACGGTGAGCGATAAATACATCCAGGTGTTTGAATGGCTTGACCTGGTGAAAAGGCAGGTACGCATTTTACTTGGAATTATTTTGATTGTGGTAAGTGTGAACATGATCTCCGTGATTTTGATTTTAGTGATGGAGCGCATCCCGATGGTAGGGTTACTGAAAGCGCTTGGCGCACAGAATAAGTTAGTGCGTTCGGTATTTATTTATAATGGGATGAGTTTGATTGCACAAGGCTTGTTATACGGCAATGTCATCGGCCTGGGACTTTGTTTTTTGCAATACCAATTTCAATTGATAAAATTGAATGCTCACGACTACTATATGAGCTACGTGCCCATAGAATGGGATTGGGGTACCGTGATTATTTTAAATGTAATTGTCTTTGCCGTAGTATCATTGGTGCTCTGGTTGCCAACCCGGTTCATTTCACGGATTCAACCGGTGCAGGCGATCAGGTTTGATTAAAATCAATCAAACGTTCTGAACCAACTTCTCATCGTCATTTGAATCACGCCTAAAAAACCTTCTTTAAAAATCCCCACCGACATTTTGGACTGGCCAAGCGTGCGATCCGTGAAGATGATCGGCACTTCCGTGATTTTGAATCTATATTTCCACGCCAAAAATTTCATTTCAATCTGGAAGGCATAGCCCACAAATTTTATTCTGTCGAGCTGGATTTTTTCAAGCACTTGTTTTCGGTAGCATACAAATCCAGCAGTGGTATCATGAATGGGGATGCCCGTGATCAACCGCACATATTTGCTGGCAAAATAGGAGAGCAGAACACGCTTCATCGGCCAGTTGACAACATTCACGCCTGAAGAATAGCGTGAACCTACTGACAAGTCATACCCATTTTCAGCACAAGCAAGATAAAGCCTGTTTAAGTCACGTGGGTCGTGCGAAAAGTCGGCATCCATTTCCAGCACATAATCATAGCCGTTGTTGATGGCAAAGTGAAAGCCCTCGATATAGGCCGTACCCAACCCTAACTTCCCAGCCCGCTGGATCAAATGAAGTTTTGTTTCAGTCCCGTTATTATAGGTATTTTGCGAAACTTTGATGAGAGATGCTGTGCCATCAGGAGAATTGTCATCAATGATTAATAGGTGAAAGTCTTTGGGTTGTGCAAACACGGCCTGAATGATCTGCACGATATTCTCTTTTTCATTGTACGTAGGTACGATAACAAGGGCATTGCTCACGGCATGGAATTTAAAAGCGAAAGTATCATTTTTGAATGAAAAGCATGTACGCTCAACTTAAAGATTTTTTGCTAAAAAAGAATTTTAGTCTTTTGATTATCTATGGACTAATAGCCTCCATCGCAACGCTTCAAGAATTTAATGGTGGATTAAAGCGATTTCCCACCCAGCGAAATGACCATGATTATACTTACTATAATAACTATCTCATTTTTAAACAATCATTTTTTCATTTGAAGAATGGGAATGATTTGTACACCCCTTATTTAGAAGAGCACTGGGATCTTTATAAATACAGCCCAACGTTTGCCTTGTTCTTCGGGGTGTTTGCCTTTTTGCCTGACGGCCTAGGACTTTTTCTTTGGAACTTGCTGAATGCACTTTGTTTATTCGTCGGAATAAGAATGCTCCCGAAGCTGGAGCTACAGCAGCGAAATATGATCTTGCTTCTATGTTTGGTAGAGCTATTTACAACGTTACAGAATTCACAAAGCAACGCCCTTATTGCCGGGTTGGTGGTGATGGCGTTTGCTTTAATGGAAAAAGAGAAATTCTTGTGGGGATGCTTATTGATCGCATTGACGGTTTACATTAAACTTTTTGGTTTGTTCGCCTTCGCGCTTTGCCTGCTCTACCCGCAGCGATGGAAGATGTCGGTGTACTCCATCGTCGCGTTGATTATTATGGCGCTGCTTCCACTGTCGGTTGTTAGCGGATCTCAGTGGGTGGCATCTTATGAAAGCTGGTGGCATCTTTTGAGAAGTGATTATATTCCCAATAGCCTTTCGTTAGCTGGTGTGATTAAAATTTGGTTGGGAGTAACTCTAAATCAGAATTTAATTTTGCTGGCAGGCATTGGTTTGTTCCTACTACCATTTTCAAGAGTCAAACTATACAGCGAATACAATTTTAGATTGTCCATTCTTGCCATGATTTTACTTTGGATGGTTGTCTTTAACCATAAAGCTGAATCGCCCACCTTCGTTATCGCCATTACCGGAATTGGGATTTGGAATTTCTCATCCCGGTTAAAGCAATCCTGGACAACAGCATGGGTTCGATTGGCTTTGGTTCTTACCTCGCTATCACCCACTGATTTATTCCCTGATTTTATCCAAGATAATTATTTTGTGCCATGGTCGGTGAAAGCGATTCCTTGCATTTTAATTTACTTCATGGTATTCTACGAATTAACGTTTAACCTGAAACCTCTGTCTAAATGATGAACTCTTGTGTTTTCCTTGACCGTGATGGTGTCATCAATAAAGACAACCCCAACTATACATTTCGTGTAGAGGATTTTGAAATCTTGCCGGGCGTCATCGAAGCATTGAGTCAATTGAAATCAAAAAATTACAAGTTGGTCATAGTAACCAATCAATCAGGGATTGCGCAAGGATTATATACCCAACAACAAATGGAAGCCTGCCATCGGTACTTTCAGGCTCAGTGTGGCAATCGGATTGACCATTTTTATTTTTCGCCCTATCATCCTTCGGTGACAGAATCCTTGCTGCGAAAACCAGGCACCTTGATGTTTGAAAAAGCGATTGCGAAATTCAATATTGACATTCGCAAATCCTGGATGATCGGTGATAGGGGCCGCGACATTGCCCCAGCCCGAGAGTTGGGTATCTCAACCATTCAGGTTGGTGATGAAGTCGAAGAAAAAGATAAAGCTGATTTTGAAGCAGCCGATTTGTTGAATGCAGCAAAAATAATTTTAGGCAATGCTTAAGGAGTGGTTGTTGGGTTTCATGCCCAATGCCTTCATTTGTTTAGCATGATCAATCATCGCCTGAAGAAATGTTTCTTTTGATTTATAAGGCAGCCCGAATTCTTTCGTGGTCTGTTCAACGATCGGCGCCAACTTACTATAATGCACGTGGCAAATGTTGGGGAACAAATGGTGCTCTACCTGATAATTTAACCCTCCTACATACCAGGAAAACCATTTGTGCTTATGCCCAAAATTGGTCGTGGTGTGCAACTGATGGATCGCCCAGTTGTTTTCTAGATTACCATACTCATCCGTTACCGGATATTCCGTTCCTTCAATGACATGGGCAGGTTGAAAGATAATGGCAAGAATAAACCCAGACACAAAATGCATGGCAACAAATCCAACTAAGGCTTGCCACCAGGTAATCGGAAGCAAAAGTACGGGGATTACAAAAATGTAAGTGATGTACAATGCCTTTGAGACGATGACGATCAACCATTCTTTTAAGGCAGTTGTCTTCTGCTTTTTCAGCAAACCCTCCCGCTCGTATTTCACTAACCTTGAAAAATCTTTGTTAACTACCCAAACCAATGTGAGTAGTCCATAAAAAAACCAAGCATACAAATGTTGATAACGGTGTATGGGTTTCCATTCCGAGCTAGGGGCCATTCGAAGAACGCCTCGTGGGCTGATGTCTTCGTCGGTATCGTGTACATTGGTGTACGTGTGGTGCAATACATTGTGCTGTACTTTCCAATTCAGTGCGTGCCCTCCAATGATGTTCAGGGAAATACCTAACAAATTGTTTACCCAGTTCTTTGTGGAATATGAACCATGGTTGGCATCGTGCATGATCGAGAGGCCAATGCCTGCTTTGCCAAAGCCAATCAAGAGACATAGAACAAACATTCCCCAAAGCGGGGTGACAAGTCCATTGATTAGCACGAAATAGGGAATGAGGTAAAAGGAAAACATACAAATCGTTTTCACCACCATTTCGGTATTAGCGGTTCGTTCAATATTATTTGTTTTAAAATAAGCGTTGACACGCAGGCTCAAGGCGGAAAAAAAATCGGCCTTTCCCGGCGCAAATTTGATATTGAGATTCATCGGAGGACTTGATTCTTGGTTAACCTGATTTCAGATGAAGTTACTTGACGGAAAGGTACAATTATGCAGGCGGATAACAGCCGTTAGTGAAATGTTAAATTTTTATGAACATGGATCAGGCGAATTCAGCGAGAATAGTACGGCCACCTTTGGTAATCTCCCCAATCGCCACATTTATTTTAGCATCCAGCGGAAGAAAAATATCAACTCGTGATCCGAACTTGATAAATCCAAACTCTTCACCTTGCTGCATGGATTGATCTTCTTTTATATACCATTTAATTCTTCTGGCAAGCGCCCCGGCGATTTGACGGAAAAGAATTTCATTTCCATTCTTCATTTTTGCTACCACCGTAGTGCGCTCGTTTTCGGTACTTGATTTAGGATGCCAGGCCACTAGATACTTTCCCGGGTGATATTTGAAGTATGAAATTAGCCCACCCACGGGCATGCGATTTACGTGTACATTAATGGGTGACATGAAAATTGAAATCTGTTTGCGCCTTGATTTTAAGTATTCTGTCTCTTCCGTTTCTTCAATCACCACCACTTTACCATCAGCAGGGGCTAAAATATGCTTTTCGTTTTTCGACACTTCAAAAACGGGGCTTCTGAAAAACTGTAAAAACAAAAGGTAGAAAATCACCGCCAAACCGATGATAAGATTTCTGATCATTGGGGCTTGCGGAAGAAAATAATCGCTAAGCCAAATGATGGCGACCAAAATAATCAGTGAGACAAAAAGCAATGTGCGGCCTTCTTTGTGGATTTTCATAAATAGAATTTAGAAGATAAGAAGTCAGGAGTCGGTTGAATTGCCAAATTAAAACTTTTCCGTTCTAACTTCCTTCAACTAATGCAGGATTTCCTTTAGTACCCTCCCCTGAACTTATAAGTTTTTGCTACCTTATCAATAGCTACCATATACGCGGCAATGCGCAAAGACACTTTGTATTCGTTAGCCGTTTTATAGACGTTATCAAACGCATCTTTCATGATCCGATCACTTCTCCGATTAACACGTTCAGCTGTCCATTTGTATCCAAGGCGGTTCTGTACCCATTCAAAATAAGAAACAGTTACTCCACCTGCATTAGCAAGGATATCAGGCACCACACTGATGCCTTTTTCGAAGATGATATTATCTGCTTTAGATGACGTAGGACCGTTTGCTCCTTCTACAATCAGTTTTGCTTTGATGTGGCTTGCATTGTTTCCCGTAATAACATCTTCTGTGGCCGCCGGTACAAGCACATCAACCGGGAGCGTGAGTATCTCATCTCCTCCTATTTTTTCTGCTCCGGTGAATCCTTCCAGGGATCCTTTATTGGCATCGCGGTATTTTATGGCTACTTCAATATCAATTCCATTGGTATTGAAATAGGCACCGCTAATATCGCTAACGGCTTGAACTTTTAGTCCTCGTTCATGTAATAAGCGGGCTGTCCAGGAACCAACATTACCGAAACCTTGGACAGCGCATGTGGCTTTGTATGGATTGATTTTAAGTTTCTCCATGGCTGCCAATGTTGAAACCATCACCCCACGGCCCGTTGCCTCGGTTCGACCAAGGGATCCACCCATCACGATAGGTTTACCCGTAACTACAGCGGCAATCGTCATTCCTTTATTGCGAGAATATTGATCCATCAACCATGCCATCTCGCGTGGTCCGGTTCCCATGTCAGGTGCTGGAATATCCTGGTCCGGTCCAAACACGTCCATCATCGACTGTGTGTAAGCTCTCATTAAGCGTTCAATTTCTCCCGCAGACATTTCGCGGGGATTACAGGCTACACCACCCTTGGCGCCCCCGTAAGGAATATCAACCACGGCACATTTCCATGTCATCCAGGCAGCAAGTGCCTTAACTTCATCCAGGTTCACGTGAGGATCAAAACGGATTCCACCCTTGGAAGGGCCTAGAATAGTAGAATGGATCACTCGATAGCCCTCGAATACCCGAATGCTCCCATCGTCCATCGTAACGGGTAGCGAAACAATGACCTGCTTGGCGGGGTTTTTTAATACGTTATAAACTTCTTCTTCTAATCCTAAGATTTGTGAGGCCGTGCGAAAGCGCGACATCATTGCTTCAAATGGATTTTCTTTGTCGAGGAGGGGAGCGGGTTCGATGTAAGCCATTTTATTGATGATTTACGATTTAAGAATTACGATTTGTAAGTTCGACTTGGTATTCTAAGAGTATAGTCAATCCCTAAAATCCTAACCGAAAACGGTTGCAAAGATAAATAATTTGGCGATTCCTGCGTGTTTATGTGAGCAAAGTTAAAGGTACCCTCAGCAAACTTAATAAGGAAGATAATTTTGCATTTCAGCGGTATAGACCTTTTTTATTTTACCATTTGGGTGAAATACAAAATAGAATAGTAATGATTTCGTTGCCCGATAACGAACCTGAGCCTGAAGTGCATTTTTATAAGGATCAGAAAAAGTGATAACAAGGGCATTTCTAGATTTTAGACGCTTGCGGCTAAAAGGAAGTTTGAATTTTTTTGAATACCGATAACTCCTATAGCTCACTTGTATTGAGTCGAAAGTTTTCAACCTGTCGGTACCAATTAATTGACTACAATTTTCTATACTCTTTATTTTCTTCTTTAAAATCGAGCATAGAAATGGATAAGGATCATTCTTTGAAACAGAATCGGAGACGATTATACTTTTTACGATAACACCCTGCTCCATCCTAATCTCTTCGCGAAAAACACCAAGCTCCTTGCTTTTAAATATGTATTCGAATGCCTGTTTATAGGATCGTTCATTTTGAGAAAGACAGGGGGTGGAAAGAAAAAGATTGCTGAAACAGCAGGAAGTTAAATTAATGATATGAAATTCATGCCGAAATTTATTTTACGATATCACTAATGATGTCATTCATGGCAATTTAGTTTAGGAAGCATTTTCCTAAAATGAAAAAGGCCGCTCTTGCAAGCAGCCTTTTCTAAATCTAAAAATAAATTTTGGTTTTTACCCGATGACAACTCGTTTGAAATCGGCCACGGCCAATCCTTTGGAAACACTGTCAAGGTACTGGGCTACAGTCTTCGAGTTGTCTTTCACAAACGCCTGATGCACGAGTGTATTGTCTTTGAAAAACTTTTGGAGTTTTCCCTGAGCAATTTTTTCGATCATGTTGGCGGGTTTGCCTTCAGCAATAATTTGCGCCTTGGCGATCTCCAATTCCTTTTCGATAATCGATTTATCGACATTGCTTTCGTCGACGGCCACCGGGTTCATGGCAGCAATCTGCATACCGACATCTTTGCCGGCATCGGAAACATCTTTGCCGTTTACACCTTTCAATGACACCAATACACCAAGTTTACTGCCTGCGTGGATGTAAGGAACAATGGCTTCGCCTTTCATATGAATGAAAGCACTGATTTCAAGCTTTTCTCCTATTTTACCGACGAGCTCGGTGATTTTTTCATTGATGGTGAGTTCACCCACTTTCTCATTTAACAAGGCAGCCTTATCGGTTGATTTTTTACTGAAGGCAGTCTCGGCAATCAGTTTGCCTAAGTTTTGAAACTCTTCATTTTTTGCAACGAAGTCGGTCTCACAGTTGAGGGCGATCAACACGGCTTCCTTTTTGTCATCCGAAGATTTTATAAAGACGGAACCCTCCTTTGCGTCTTTATCAGAGCGGCTGGCTGAAACCTTTTGACCCTTCTTGCGGAGGATTTCAATGGCTTTTTCAAAATCGCCATCGGCTTCGGTCAATGCTTTTTTGCAGTCCATCATGCCTGCACCGGTCATTGTGCGGAGTTTATTTACATCTTGTGCTGTGATCATATTCTAATTTAAGATTTGCAATTTTTGATTTAAAGATTTTGAAAGTACGATGCATAGATTAAAAATTCCTTAAAATAAAAACATCGACTGATAGCCGATGTTTCTTATTATTTTAATCGGCAATATTCAGGTGACCATGGTTGTCAATTGAATATTGTCAATTGACACTTTAATTCGATTCTACGGCCTCATCCACTTTGCGCTTTTCTTCTTCTTCTTTTTTCTGGCCGGCCTCTTCTTTGTCTTTCTTTCGCTCCATCAATGATTCTTCAATGGCTTTACCGATGTAGCTTGTGACGATAGAAATAGACTTGAAGGCATCGTCATTAGCGGGGATCGGGAAATCGATATCCGAAGGATCTGAGTTGGTGTCCACCATGGCAAATACAGGGATATTTAACTTCTGCGCTTCAGCTACCGCAATGTGCTCGCGTTTTACATCGATCACAAAAAGGGCAGCCGGCAAGCGGTTGAGATCGGCAATACCACCCAATTGCTTTTGCAACTTGGCTTTCTCGCGCGTCAACATGAGCTTCTCCTTTTTCGTGATATTTTCGAAAGCTTCGTCCTTCGTCATTTTATCAATCTGCGAAAGACGTTTCAAGGACTTTCGTATGGTAGCAAAGTTAGTGAGCATGCCGCCCAGCCAACGTTCCGTAACGTAAGGCATGTTCAAACGAGTTGCCTCCTGAACTACAATGTCTTTCGCTTGCTTCTTTGTAGCGACGAACATGATCTTTCGACCCGAACGCACGATGTTTTTAATGGAATAGATTGCTTCGTCAAGACATTTTACCGTCTTGTTCAAATCAATCAGATGAATCCCATTGTTCTCCATATAGATGTACTCAGCCATCTTAGGGTTCCACTTGCGGGTAAGGTGCCCAAAGTGTACACCTGCATCCATTAAATTTTGTATTGTCAATTGCTCTGCCATGATTCTTCGATTAACGCTTGCTGAATTGGAATTTTTTGCGCGCCTTTTTGCGGCCTGGCTTCTTTCTTTCTACCATTCTTGAGTCACGAGTGAGTAACCCTTCTTTCCTTAAAGCAGGACGGCTTTCGTCACTCATCGTTACTAACGCCCTTGCTATGCCCAACCGGATTGCCTCAGCCTGGCCTTTCGAGCCACCACCTTCTACGTTCACGGTTACATCGTAATCAGTTTCCACTTTTCTTATTGTGAGCGCCTGTTTTACCGTAGTTTGTAATATTTCTGATGGGAAATACTCCTTCAACTCGCGCTGATTCACTACAATTTGCCCTTTACCCGGCTTCACATAAACGCGAGCGATTGAGGTCTTTCTTCTTCCAATGGTATTAATGATTTCCATGTATCAGAACTTTAATTCTTTAGGTTGGTTTGCTGTATGCGGGTGCTCAGCACCGGCATAAACATGAAGACTACGGAAAAGCTGGCGACCCATTGTGTTTTTAGGAAGCATGCCTCGAACAGAATGCTCTACCAGGCGAGCTGGGTGTTTCTCCATGATTTCTTTTGGAGATATCTCGCGCTGTCCACCCGGATAACCTGAGTAGGTAAAGATCACACGGTTATTAAACTTTTTGCCCGTCATTCTCACTTTGTCTGCGTTGATGACCACCACATGGTCTCCCATGTCGGTGTTAGGGGTATAAGTAGTTTTGTTTTTGCCGCGCAATACGCGGGCTATCTGGCTGGCAAGACGGCCAAGCACCTGGTCTTTCGCGTCCACCAATACCCAGTTTTTTTCAGCTGTGCCCTTGTTGGCGTAAACGGTTCGATAACTATACTGATCCACTTTTTAGCGTTTTGCTTTATGAAATTAGATTTACCCTTAAAAAAGGGACACAAAAGTAGGCTCAAAAAGCAGATAATGCAAGTGCAGCCGATATTTTACCGAACATTAGACTCCAATTGTTTGATCAGCGCCTTAAAATCCTTGGGGTAAGGAGCTTCAACGGCAACTTTTTCCCCATTTAACAGAGCAAATTCCAAGGAATGAGCGTGTAAAGCCATCCTTTTCATCAGGGGTTGTTCGTCCGTCATTTTTTTCAAATGAAAAGACCTTTTTAAGGAAGAAACGAAAAAAGGATGTCCACCGTAGGTTTCATCGCCGGTAATTGGTGCTTTTAGTAGTGTTAAATGGATACGGATTTGGTGCATTCGGCCGGTAATCGGATTGCACTTAATTAAGGTATGTGCCTTATAATTTTTGATGGTCGTGAAGTAGGTTTGGGCTGGTTTCCCTTCTCGGGATATTTTTACGGTGCCATCGCTGAGTTTGGCAATAGCAGCGTCCATCAACTTATTCTCGAAATGGTGCACTCCATCGGCGACGGCATGGTAGGTTTTGTTCACTTCGCGGTTTTCGAATTGCATACTCAGGTGCCGGTAAGCTTCCGGATTGCGGGCAATCGCCAGCACACCCGATGTATCTTTGTCCAACCGGTGGCAGACTTGAGGATCGGGTTCTACGTCGCGGGCCAGGGTTAAAATATTGATGGCTTCAACGCGATCCTCCAACGTTGAAATAAACGGTGGTTTGTTGATGACCATGTAATCATCGTCTTCAAACAAGATCAGGTCTTTAAAATTTATTTTGAGTTTTTTCATTGAATTTCAAAATCAAACAGGATAGCCAAAAAATCAGGCTGCTTTCTTGATTTTAATCCTCCTCATCCGCTTTGGATCGGGGAAGTTTAAAAGTAAACTCCGAGCCTTTGCCGACTTCACTATACACTTCAGCTTTACTATTGTGGCCTTCTAAAATATGTTTGACAATCGCCAAGCCCAGGCCTGTGCCTCCCTTTTCACGACTGCGGCTTTTATCGACGCGGTAAAACCGCTCAAAGATACGATGCAGGTGTTCTTTTGGAATTCCTTCACCTGTATCCAAAACAAAGGTGGTTACATTTTTTTTTCCAACATCAAAATTGATCGCTACCTCACCGCCCTCAGGGGTGTAGTTGATGGCATTGGAAACAAGATTGGTGATCACCTGTCCAATTCTTTTTTCATCGGCGTGAACGAAAATTTCGGGGTAGCGCGAACTTTGCAACTTCAGGTTTATTTTTTTTTGTTCAGCTTTTTCTTCAAACTGCTCCACCACTTCTTTGCACAGAGTGACTAAATTAATTTGCTCAAATTTCATTTTGATATCCCCGGTTTCCATCTGTGAAAGCGTGAGCAAATCCTGAACCAACGAGTCCAGGCCGTCCAAACTTTTGGCAGCCTTCTTTAAAAATTTATTTCTTACATTCCTATCATTAACAGCGCCATCGATTAGTGTGTGGACAAAACCTTGAGCAGCAAATATGGGTGTCTTCAACTCATGCGAAACATCAGCAATGAATTCTTTGCGGAAAGCTTCTAATTTTTTGAGCTCATCGATTTCTTTTTGCTTGAGCATAGCGAATGACGAAATCTCCTGGTTGAGGTGTTCAAAAGGATCCCATCGCCCTGATTTTCCTTTGGCAGTCCATTTCAATTCTTTTTTCATCAATTTGCCCACCATCTTGTTAATCCTTTTGAGGCCTCGGAAAATCAAGAATTCGAGAATTACAAAAATCAAAACGAAGGAAACTGAAAAACTGATGACCAATGCTACGATCAAGGCGCTGCGATCGACGTTGTTGATCAACGAAAGAAACAACGCAGTTACCAAGGCAATGGTGGCGGCTAAAAGTAATGCCAGTGATCGTGGGCTATACGACATGGAAATTGAGTCGACCCAAAAATACAAAATACATTAACCCGCAGGTTAATTGAACTTCGTTAAGGATTGTTTATTGAATATTGAATTTGTACCCTACGCCCTTCACCGTGGCGATACAATCATCGCCAATTTTTTCGCGCACTTTGCGGATGTGTACATCTACGGTGCGGGAGAGTACATACACATCAACACCCCAGATATTCTGCAATAAATCATCACGGCTGAAAACTTTATTGGGGTTTTGTGCAAGGAAGAAAAGCAATTCAAATTCTTTCTTTGGCAAACTGATTTCGTGACCCTTTAATCGTACGGTATAACTTGTTCTATCGATAATCAATTCACCGACTTTGATCTGGCCTGAAGTATTTTTCTTTGATGAATCCCTACGGAAAAGTGCACTGATTCTGCTCATGAGTGCGCGTGGCTTGATCGGCTTTAATATATAATCGTCAGCGCCTACGTCAAAAGCGGCCACCTCCGAATATTCTTCGGCCCTTGCAGTGAGAAAGACAATGTAGGTATTCACCAACTCAGGCATAGCCCGCAATTGACGGCATGCCTCTACACCGTCAACTTTAGGCATCATAATATCGAGCAGCACCAGATCAGGATGAAACTTCCTGGCCACATCCACCGCTATCTGCCCGTCGGTGGCGGTCCGTACATCATACCCTTGTTTTTCAAGATTGTACTTAAGCAATTCGAGGATTGGCTCCTCATCATCAACCACCAAAACCTTCTGCGCTGGCTTATTAGGCATAGTTTTTTCTATAAAGGTAGAGAGATTTTGCCGTTGGGAAAGGCAATGTTAAGGACTTAACAATTTGATAACGGTCGATTAACAAGTCACCTGTGCTATAAGAAGGGATGCCGCTCACTCAGGTATTCAATATAAGCCTTCAGGTTGCCTTTGAATTTTTCATTGAACTCCTTGCTGAAATCCTTTTGCCTGGATTGATACAAATGAAAGGACATGAAGTACGTGTTGTTCGGCAACCAGTTGGAAGTTTTTGTGCTTCGCTTTTCAAATAAGGAAAGCGTATCGATCGACTTTACAATTTTTTCGATCATCCATTTTTTCTTTTCCTTTTTTGATTCAAAGGGTTCCTGGTCCGTAAAAGTATGATAGAGGCTATCAAGTGCTATCGTTCCTCGCAAAATATGCCGACTGTATATTCTGTAATCTTGATCTTCGTGCAGGTACTGCATGTACTGCTTTGCGTCTTTGCCATATTTATGGGCGAGGAAATTGTAAGATGCGGTATCACCAATGAAGGAGGCAAGATTTTCATTAAAGTCGGCATTATCCTTTATGAAAATGGTGGAATGCACCATCTCATGGATAATGAGTCCTGCCAGGTCTCCATCGCTGCGCTTAAGCATGTCACTTAGAATCGGATCGGTAAACCATCCCAATGTACTCCAGCCTCCGGGATTTCTGACGCTCACATCAAACTTTTCATCCATCAGTTTTTTTCTTTCGGCCAATGCTTTTTCTTTTTCAAAGAAACCTTTGTACGGCAGGTCTCCGATGACCGGGAAGTGCCAGAGCTTTGGTTTGAGTTCAAAAGGACCGCAGGCTTGTACCACCCACATTAATTCCTGACCGCGCTGATCGAACAGGGTTTTGTAATTTTCCGTGTCTTTGAGCCCGAGCGAATCGATAGCAAATTTTCTGATTTCTTCAATCAGGTGGAGTTTCGTTTTGAGCGAATCAGGGAAAGCCGGATCCTTTAAAAAAGTTTCTACGGGTTTAGCGCCCCAAATAATCTTTAGTTGCCCCAAGCCCATGCGCGCCCCGTAGTTGATCAATGGCCATTGCCAGACAACGAGAACAATCAGAACAATGGAAAAGGCGAGAAGGATTTTTTTAAACATGAAGGACTTTATCGAATCATAATTAACGTCTGAAAAAATCAAGCCCGTAAAAATAGGTTTTTTCCTATATTCGGGCGAAGTCAATCAATTATCCGATTCATGAAAATTACCTTTTTTCTTTTTCTCGCAATTCCCTGTTTTGCCCAGAAATTTACTTCAGCAGAAATTTCGAAATGGAAAACTCAGGCCAACGACATCAATATCGTTCGCGACAATTGGGGAGTGCCCCACATTTATGGCAAGACCGATGCGGATGCTGTGTTTGGAATGTTGTACACGCAATGCGAGGATGATTTCCCTCGTGTGGAGCGCAACTATCTCACAGCCACCGCGCGCATGGCCGAAGCGGAGGGCGAAAATTTTATTTATAATGACCTGCGTATGCGTTTGTTTATCGATACCACAAAAGCCATTGCTGTGTATAAAGACGCACCGGGGTGGATGAAAAAACTTTGCAACGCATTCGCGGATGGAATTAATTATTACCTCTACACGCATCCGCAAACCAAACCAAAATTGCTCACCCGATTCCAGCCGTGGATGCCCTTTCTTTTCAGCGAAGGAAGTATCGGTGGCGACATTGAATCCGTTTCATTAAATGAATTGAAAGAATTTTATGGAAAGCAGCCGGGGGATTTGAAGGAAGAAATCAGTGACGATGGATTGGGTGCTGAGCCGCGAGGCTCTAACGGTATTGCCATCGCGCCCTCCATCAGCGCTACGGGCAATGCCTTGTTCCTCATCAATCCGCACACCTCGTTTTACTTCCGCTCCGAGTTGCAGGTGGTGAGCGAAGAAGGGTTGAACGCGTATGGGGCGGTAACCTGGGGTCAATTTTTTATTTACCAGGGGTTCAATGAACACTGTGGTTGGATGCACACGTCAAGCCAGGCAGATGTGATTGATGAATATACCGAGACCGTTGTAAAGAAAAACAAGGCACTGTTTTATAAATACGGAAAAGAAGTGAGGCCACTTCAGGAAGAAAAAATTTCCATTGCTTATAAAAAAGGAAATTCAATCGCAAGAAAAGAATTTACAACCTTTCGCACGGGTCACGGGCCGATCGCTGCCCAACGAAATAAAAAATGGATCAGTGTAAAACTGATGGTTGAACCATTGAAGGCGTTGACACAATCCTACCAACGGACAAAGTCAAACTCGCTGGCGGATTTTAAAAACAATATGTTGTTACAAACCAATTCATCCAACAACACGGTGTATGCCGATGACCAGGGTAACATTGCGTATTGGCACGGCAATTTTATGCCGAAGCGCGATCCGCAATTCAATTGGAACGAACCGGTGGATGGAAGTAACCCGGCAACCGAGTGGCAAGGCCTGCACAGCCCTGATGAAATGATTCACATTTTAAATCCCGCCAACGGATGGATTCAAAATTGTAACGCAACGCCATTTACTGCCGCTGGGGAAAACAGTCCGAGGCAAAAGGATTATCCGAGCTACATGGCACCCGATGCCGAGAACGCCCGTGGTCTTCATGCGGTGAAAGTATTGAAAAACCAAAAAGACTTTACACTCGACAAGCTGATTGCCACATCACGTGATTCTTATCTTCCCGGTTTTGAAAAATTGTTGCCTTCGTTTCTTCAGGCTTTCGATGAAGTCGCGGCAAGCAATGACTCGTTACAAAAAAACCTAAGCGAACCAATTCAATTATTAAAAGGTTGGGATTTGCGTTGGGCGGCTACATCAGTGCCAACGACGTTGGCAATTTATTGGGCCCAAAAACTCAGGCAAAATGTTTCGTCCAGAATTCCATCAAGGATTGATCAACTAAGTGTTATCCGGATTTTGCAAGAGAAAACATCGTCTTTAGAAAAAGTCAATGCTTTGAAAGAAACGATTACAGATTTACAACGTGACTTTGGAACCTGGAAAATGGGGTGGGGTGAAGTGAATCGGTTTCAACGATTGTCGGGAAAAATAGATGCCGGCTTTGATGATGCTCAACCGAGTATCGCAGTTCCATTTACCTCTTCTTTTTGGGGATCGCTGGCAGCTTTCGGAAGCAGGAGATATTCCAATACCAAAAAAATGTATGGCAGCGTGGGTAACAGTTTTATTGCAGTGGTTGAGTTTGGAAAAAAAGTGAAAGCGAAGACCGTCGTCACCGGTGGCTCGTCCAGTGATCAAGCCTCATTACATTTCAACGATCAGTCTGAAATGTATTGCAACGGAAATTTTAAGGATGTTCTTTTTTATAAAGAGGATGTGATGAAGCACGTGGAGAAACAATATCAGCCGGGACAGTAGTTTTTTGATGGAGTTTGCATGAGTAAAATAAAAATCCTCGCCCTCCCCGGTAGCCTTCGCGCCAATTCATCAACACACATTGTGTTGAGTGAAGTTGAAAAGATGTTGCTATCGAATGTTGCCTTTGAAATTTTTGATGGCGTAGGAACCTTGCCGCACTTCGACGGAACAGATAAAATCCCTGCAATAGTTCAAAGCTTTCTTGATAAAATAAAAGCTTCAGATGCCGTTTTGATTTGCTCACCGGAATATGCCTTTGGTGTTCCCGGCTCTTTAAAAAATGCACTCGACTGGACGGTGGGTTCAGGCGACCTTGCCAACAAACCAACCGCTTTGATTACCGCCTCTACCGGTGGAGAAAAAGCACACGAGGCAATGCTGAATATACTTGTCGCACTTTCTGCCAAAGTGCCGGATGGCGGTTCGTTATTGATTTCTTTTATCCGTTCAAAAATAAAAGAAGGAAAAATTGCGGATGAAAAAGTGAAGGAAGAGGTTAAAGCGGTGATAGACTCCTTAGTTAGGTCATTGAGTTAATTTACAAGGTTGTAGGTCTTAGAACACCGAGGAAATTTTGCCGATTAGTTCTTACGATTTAAATCTTTGCCCAACACTTTATTCTCGTCAGGTTTTGACACATTTAAAATTACTGCCGGATCAGAAACTCACTGATTTCTGAGGCCAAGCTGTCCGCAGCAGGCGGACTGTAATTACCTAATACAATTACAACATACCCATTGTCCTTTAGTATTTTCAGTGAACCGTTAATACCCGGGCCACCGCCATTATGGCCAACCATGTGTTTCCCTGAAGATATCTGGTCCGAAAAACCATAAGCATATTTCGAGTTAAGATGGCGATCATCAACCTTGCCCGACGTGATTGTGTTGGTCAATTCTTCATTTAATAAGATATGCCCCAACAATGCCTTGCTGAAAAGCAAAATATCTCCGGTAGTTGAATATCCTCCACCCGCCGAGCTTCCTTTGACAGGAAGTGTAGCCTTATTGTCGTGGCGCGGCATTTTATGTTGAGGATCATTGTCATCATAGGTATAACCCAAAGCCAGGTTGGGAACAACGGCATCTCGTTCGTAGGAATCGGTGCGAATCATTTGAGCAGGTTTAAAAATGTGATGGCGCATATAATCAAAATAATCCTCACCGGAGATTTTCTCCACCACAACTCCCAGTACAATAAATCCGGCATTGCTGTAAGCCCAGTCTTTGCCCGGTTCAAACAAAAGCGGATCATTGGCGAAAATTGGCAAATAACTGATCAGGTTGACGTACTTTTCGCGATGCTCAAAAAATTCAGGCTTAAAGAAATTACCTAAGCCTGATGTATGGGTGAGGAGATGGTGAATAGTTATCTTCTTTGCAGCGGCTTTGTTAGGATAGGATGGCAGAACATTGGCAAGCGTATCCTGATAAGAAAGTTTACCGGCCTGCACCAATTGGGCAATGGCAACGCTGGTAAACATTTTGTTCATCGAGCCAAGGTTAAATTTGGTGTCGGTTTGATTGGGAATCTTTTTTTCTTTGTCAGCTAAGCCATAAGCTTTGCTCAAAAGGATTCGGTCACCCTTGGCGATCAAAACTGCGCCTGAAAACTGATCACTATCCACATCCGCTTGGATATGCTTTTCAATTTCCGCGACGATGGAAGGTTCCGAAAGTGAATTTTGCGGCCACGGCAGTGTGGAAGAACCCTGCAGTGGTCGAAAGATAAAACCAATCAATTTGTCTGGAGACTCCGGGCTGATGCGCGTCGCGAGGTCAATCATCAAGTTTCCACGAAGGCTTTTTACGTTCATACGTACTTCATCAGGCGCGCGACCGGTTTGCATCGCGATGATTTCAACGCCTCCGGTCAGGTTGTAGAGTTCTCCGAATTTTTTCACCCATTCGTCGGCACCGTTTTCAAGCGCGCGCGAATCCAGATAGCTATTGATAAAATTGAGCTGCGTGTCGCGGTTGTTGCTGTTAAGCGCTGCGACAAGCTTCATCCCCAACTTTCCAATGGTTGTTTCCTTGATATCCTGAGAAAATGCAGACCCGCTGATGAAAGAAAGCAGCACAATCAGGACTTTACAGTTGTTCGACATGACTTTATTTAATGGTTGACCTGTAGATGCACCACTAACCTTAAAAGTTTTATGGGCTGAAATTTTTTTGAACTAAAACGTTCAACAATACCGTGAAGACATTATTAAGGGATCATGCATAAAAAGTAAGGAGTAAATTCAAGATGTAGTTGATTCCTCGAATTGTTCAATCCGTTAATTTGTCTCGGTCATTGAGGTCTTAGAAAAAAACTATTTCTTTTTTGACATAGATAGCAAAATAACTATGAGTTCCAATAGGATCATTAAGAAGAAATTTATCCAAATATTACAGATGGTCGGAATGAAAACAGAGATTATTCCGAAAACCACAATGAACATTATTGCCCCAGTGACAGGATTTGTTTTATTTGGATCTTTTCGGGTTGCAAATATGATTAGCAATGGCAATGTTGTTGCTCCGGAAATTTTAACAAGGCTTGCCCATAATGATCTGAAAAACTCGAACTGATTTTTTCTAGATTGAAAATTTTGTCTTGAGGAGGTCCAATTTATTTAAAACTTCCAGCAGTTTTTGATCTGACAAAGCAATAATGGGTGAATCATTCGATCCAATTCTTTTAACATGTTCGATTATTGCAATTTTCTGTCAATCTTATCGTAATTAAAAAGATGAACTAAAGAATTTCTCGTATGCGAAGAGAACGAATAAAGCGAATAGTAGTAGAGTCATTATCCATTTTATAAATTTTCCTAGCGTGAGCGTACTGAACAGCGAGTTTAAGCCATTTGTTAATTCGGTTGCCGTCTCTAAATACTTGCTCATACCTGAAAATTAATAGTGGCAAGACTAGGAAAAAGAAATATCAAAACATTAATTGACAAATTACTTATGCCAACTCTCTCAAATCCACCGGCACTACGCGCGAGATTCCTTTTTCTACCATCGTGATTCCATAGATCACATCGGTAGTGGTCATGGTGCGCTTGTTGTGCGTAACGATCACAAACTGGCTGTCTTTGCTGAAATTACGAATGATCGCATTGAACTTATCAATATTGGCATCATCGAGCGGAGCGTCCACCTCATCGAAAATACAGAACGGTGCTGGCTTCAATAAATACATAGAAAAGAGAAGCGCGGTGGCTGTCAACGTTTTTTCTCCGCCGGAAAGTTGATTGATAGTAAGTGGTCGCTTGCCTTTTGGTTTTGCGATGATATCAATTTCGGATTCGAGCGGTTTAGCTGGATCCGCCAATTTTAAATCACAATCATCGCCTTCGTTGAAGAGCGAGCGGAACACTTTTACAAAATGTTCTTTGATCTGGTTGAAGGCGGTCATGAACGTTTCGCTGGCCACGGCCTCGATTTCACTGATGGTGCTGAAGAGAGATTCCTTTGCCTTGATCAAATCATCTTTCTGGGCAATAATAAAGTCATTGCGTTGCTTGATCTCATTATACGCTTCCATGGCCATCGGGTTGATCGGCCCCATGTTGTCGAGCTTCTCGCGGATTTTGGTTACATCATGGCGCAGTTTCTCTTCGTCGGCTTTGGCGAATACTTCCGCCTCATCAAGTGTTGGTTCGCCCACGACGGAATCCAAATCTACATTGAATTCCACCGACAGTCTTTCTTTCACTGAGTTCAATTGCAGTTTGCTGTCATTGAGCTGGCTCTGCAACTCCATCAA
>Ga0206942_1062_pt1 | contig 33412 bp, 19 predicted proteins | sample Alteio_BWOrgHeat_6_FD_153253 | JGI IMG/M metagenome (GOLD analysis project Ga0206942, IMG submission 153253) | Enriched cells from forest soil in Barre Woods Harvard Forest LTER site, Petersham, Massachusetts, United States -... | ecosystem: Environmental > Terrestrial > Soil > Temperate forest > O... | reverse complement strand
ATTTACAGTAGAATACAATTTCGTCCTTTGCTTTATACTAAAGGTTTTGTTATTCAGTTCTAAACAATTCTTCACTTCAGATCAATGTTTACCTTATCAATAGTACCGGCAAATCTGAATGAAAGCTTTTCGGTAAAATCAACCAGCGAGCCTACATCATTAGGTAACTAATTGTTGAATTTGAACGGTACATCATAAATAAATTACATAATCGCTACTACTCTTTCAATAAACCAGTACATTGCCAATGTGCCTATTAAATAAGCAGGCAGTTTATAACTCCATTGCGGTAATTGAAATTTTAATTTGCGTATGGACACCATCAGTAACAGCATAACCAATACAAATGATAACTGCCCGGCTTCCACACCCACATTAAATAAAAATAAAGCCAGTGGAATATTATTTTGCGGTAACCCCACATCCTGCAAAGCACTTGCAAAACCAAGACCATGCAACAATCCAAACAGGAATGAAACCAGCCACGGATAATGATAAGCAAAACCATTCATGCCTTTGTAGTGCCGCAATAGTTCTACTGCAAGGAAAACAATGCTTAGTGCAATGGCTGCTTCAGTGAATGCAGTGGAGACTTTAATGATGTGCAATGTTGCCAGTGCTAATGTAATGCTATGTGCAATAGTGAAAGCACTGATGGTCCAAATCAGTTTCGATCTTTTCTTTACCAGCAATATCAAGCCAAGTACAAATAACAAATGATCATACCCCGACCATATGTGTAATACGCCCAGTTGTATGTATTGCCATACAGGCGGCGGTTGCGGTTTGGACAAACGTAATTGTACATAGGGCTGCAGGGGTTTTACCAGGTAGGTAAAAGAAACATCACCTGAAAGTATTACCTGTACTAATACATCCGTCATTGTTTTTTCAAGACCGTCTATTGCTATGGTTTGTTTATCGAGCGGTGCATGTGCAGCAGGTATTTGCCAGCGTTTGATCAAATAAGATTCAGTATAAGAAATTTCCGCAAGTGAATCAACCAGCCAACCTGCAGATATGGAAGGATGCATTGGTGCACCATAGTCACCCATTAGCGGTTGTTTCCATGTTACCTGTAGGGAATGATCTGCATTTTCTTTTATTTCAAGATACCCGGGACGTATTTCATGCGCCTGTGTTAATACAGGGAAAATCAAAAGCAGTATGGTATGTAAAACATGCTTTTTCATTTTGTCTCCAGGTATGCACGGTTAATAATATATTTCTCACTCAACTTATCAAATGCTTTTTTATTCTGCTTTGCTTTTTCAGCTTCGATATATTGTGCTTTTACTTCGTCTTTAACAGATGCAAAGGGGATCAGAGCAGCACTATCTATTTTGGTTACATATATTAAGTGCCAGCCATATCCTGACTGCACAGGCCCAACCCAGGTATGCAAAGGCGCTTTAAACAAAGCCTGTAGTATTGGCTGATCGCCAAAATTTTGCTTAATATCTTCTGCTGCCTGGTCTGTATAATCATATTGCAAGGGAAACCGGTCACCTTTTCCAGGTGCACGTTGCAGGTTTGTTTGCTTTAACTGCTGTAACACAGCAAGCGCTCTTAGTTTTGCAATGCTATCATTACTGTTATCAGTACTGAAATAAATATGAGAAAAAGAAACTGTTGCTTCACTTCGGAACAAAGCAGGATTGCTTTTATAAAACTGTTCAAGGGTTTCTTCTGAAGGGGTTGGTATTTCTGTGAGATCGGTTTGCAAAAAATCAAATTTCTGCGCCAGCCTTCTTTTGATGATCTCATCATCTTTATCCAGCCCCATTTTCTTTGCTTCACGGTAAGATATTTCTTCATGTATATAATCGTTTATCATCGCATCTACTTCTGCCTTTGTTGGCAGGCTGCCTGTTTGTGTTTTATAATTTATGATCATCAGGTTCACCTGTTCATTACCTATCGTTATATCACGGGATTGTGTATTTGCCTGCTGTTGCACAAAACCAACAACAATAAACAAAAGCACACCTAAAACTAAAAACTGCACCAGGGGTTCTGTAATTAAATGTTTTACTATACGCATGGATATGGTATTAATGTGCGCAGCTCCATTGTTCTGCGCGGATTGCATTATTTTGAAGGCGTGTACCACACAGGGCTTGTCCATGCTCTTTCCTGTATAAAAGCCGGCACTATTTTGCTTAGCGGTACATTGTGTTTTACAGCAAGGTAAGTACTCCATCTTGGCGTAGGAATTTCTAATACCCTTACATAGTATGTAGCATAAGCCTGCGGATCAAAGCCTGGATCTTCCCAGTAACCAATCAATTCTGCTGAACCTATTGTGTTGGTATAAGTAGCGGTTGTTGTATCTACTGTATTGCCAACAGGTGGTAATTTACCGTTCGCATCTTTTTTACGGTCACCACTCCAAACCACATCAAATATTTTTTCTGTACTCTTACCGTTCTTAGTACTCACTTTAATGATCTGTATCCTGTCAAGATTTCCGGCATTGGGATCCTTAATGGCCTGCACCAAAAATTTTGGTTTGCTGTTACTGTTGTTAGCAGGTAAATCTGCACCCATGGGCACGCCTGAAGCATAAGCCTGTTTTACCCAATCATCTTGTTTGATAAGATCGCTGTTATAATTCCAGCCGGCAAACATGCGCACCTTAATGCGGTTGCCTGAAGTGGCGAAGCATTCTTTTCTTTTCAACGCATCAAATATGGCCTCCCGTGTATTGCTTTCTGCCCATACACCTGTTAAGCCTGCAGCGCTTAATTTAATTGGCGATTCACCGCCAATGGATCCGGTAGATAATAAAAGCGTTTTATAGTCTTTTTCAATGTCATCCTGTGAGCTATGCGATCCGTAGTAATTGTTTTCTTCTGTGGAAGAAAACCCGGAGTGAAAATCAGTTCCGCCTTCCAGGCCATATTTAAATGGGTTGGAACCTAATTTGGCTTGAAGCTCCTGTCCAACGCCATAAGCCTGTCTTATATAACTGCCTGTTTGAAATTTAGCTTTCGCGGTACTGCTTAATAATGTTTCAACCAGTTCAAAATTAGCAAACTCGTCATTACCGGATAAGGAAGGATGCGTTTCGCTCTGACCCTTACACTGTGCCATCTCCGTTAAAGGTTCATTGTTCATTCTCCTGTCAGCATATTCTTTGGTAAGCGGCTTGCCTGATAATGTTTTAGTATCAAACATTAACCCGTTACTGAGATTTCCATTGTGCGGAACTGCGATTACATCGTCTCCTGTCTTGCGGGCATTTTCCAGGTAAGTCCATAAATCTTCAGGATCATCTGAATCAAAAGAAGAAAATGGTTTAGCCGGAACGTTCTCTCCTTTAAAGATCACACAGTGGTGTAAATTCTGCGAATGTTTATTTGCATCTGAAGGCATTGACGTCCATTCATAACCAACAAACGTGGTGAACTTTCCGGGCTTATTGTATTTATGGGCGGCATCAATAACGCGTTGCCAGGAACTTTTGATAACAGCTTCGTTATTCAGTTCAGGAGAGGGTTTGTTGGCTATAACGCCAACCATAAAATCCGCATAGGATTTAGCAATATCCTTTTGATCTTTACTGGTGTATAGTTTATACCGGTCCGTGCCTGCATAAGGCCCCTTTGGATCTTTAATGGCAGCAATTACGCCAAGGTATTCTGCGTGATCTGTTACTGCGAGAAAATCCAGCGGTGCTATGCGTTTTATTTTATTACCCATATACGTTACTTCCTCTCCCATAGCGTACTTGTAAGAATCTTCGGGAAGGGATATAGTACCAATCATATTTGCATCCGGCGATAGAGAAGTATGCAAATGCAGGTCACCGAAATAGCAGTTCTTCAAAGGGTTTACAGCAATTTGTTCTGTAGTTGATTTTTCTTTCGAGGTTGCAGCGGAATCTTTATTTGCTGTTGAAGTGTTTCCTCCGCTGCAGCCAGTAAATATCAAGGCAATAAGCCCGATTAATAAATGTGGTTTCATACCTGATCTTTTATTTTAAAAGATTAAATTATTAAACCTTTATCTTATCCTGAAGCCATCACTTCAGATCAATAACAACTTTGTCAATCGTACCTGTAAATTGAAATGGTACCTTGTAATCCGCCGAGACAGGTGACCCGGTATCTTCACCCACATCCATGGTTTCATCTAAAGAGAAACGGTATGGTACAGTTTTTTCAATACGCCCCTCCGCCACAGATTTACCATCAACTATCAATACTCCTTTACCACCTTTACCTGCACCACCGCCATCGTAAGTGAAGTCAAAAACAATGGTATGCTTTCCTTGTGTTAGTGTTTCATTAGCGGTGATTGAGGTTATTTGCTCCTGCAACCAGTTGTAAGTAAATTTAGGTTTACCTTTTTCCAACATCAGTGCCCACCCGGCAAATAGACCTCCCTGGGTAATCAAGATACCTTCTGCACCATTCTGTGGAATTTCAACTTCGGCAGTTATAGTGAAAGACTTATTTTTTACATCAGGCGCACTCCCTTCGGGCAGGCGTATCATGCCCGGGTAGTAGGTAAAATGCTTCAAACCTTCTATCGGACCCATTGGACGACCAGCAATTTTTGCGTTGAAGCGTTCTGCTGCACGATCATCGAGCGGTAACACATTATACTTCTTTGCTTCTACTAAAAACTCTGCCTTTAACTCCTGTAGTTTTTTGGGATATACTTTTGCTAAGTCGTCATGCTCTGTGAAATCCTTGGTGATGTCATAAAGCTCCCATGTATCCTTATCAAAAGGGATGATGGGTGGTTTCTCATCCCATGGTGTTATTCCATGGTTCGTAGCAGCAACCCAGCCATTATCATAAATAGCCCGTGCTCCCCCCATTTCGAAATATTGTTTTTTATGTTGCGTTGGTACATTCGCATTTGCGGCAGCAAAAGTGTACATCATACTTACACCCGACATAGGTGTTTGCTTTATCCCATTCACTACCTTGGGCTGTGGCAGGTGGGCTGCTTCAAGAATGGTAGGAGCAATATCATTACAATGACTGAATTGTGTTCGTATTCCTCCTCCATCTTTAATGACTTTCGGCCAGGAAATAATCAGGCCATTACGTGTACCGCCAAAATGGGAAGCTGTACGTTTTGCATATTTTAATGGCGAATTCATAGCCATCGCCCAGCCAATGGGGTAGTGGTTATATGTTGTTGGACCTCCAATATCGTCAAGACGCTTCAAGGCATCCTGCACTACATCGGGCCGATAGTCATTGAAATCGGCGGCCACTTCATTAAGCGTACCTGTAAGACCACCTTCCGCACTGGCCCCGTTATCACCAATGGCGTATATAATAAGGGTATTATCACCGACACCCAATTCATTAACTGCATCCAGCAAGCGTCCTACTTCATAGTCAACATAAGCAAGGTACGCGGCATACACCTCCATCATCCGTTCATATACTTTTTTTTGATCGGCATTCAGGCTGTCCCATTCGCCGGCTTCTTTCGGGATGGGATTATATTTTGCCGATTGCGGAATGATACCTTTTGTTTTCATCCGCTCAAATGTCTCTTCACTTACTTTATTCCATCCCTGGTCAAACTGGCCTTTGAACTTAGCAATCCATTCTTTAGGTGCCTGGTGTGGTGCATGCGTGGCGCCGGGAGCAAAATAAACGAAGAATGGTTTTTTGGGGGCAGTGGATTTCTGATTGCGGATCCAGGCAATTGAACGGTCTGTCATATCCTTTGTCAGGTTATAATTAGAATCATTTGCAGGAGGCAGAATTGGTCTTGTATTTTCTATCAACGGTGGTGTATATTGATTGCAATCCCCACCATTAAATCCAAAGAAATATTCAAAACCCATACCGGTCGGCCATTGGGTGAATGGTCCCGCCTGGCTTGTTTCGTAGTCAGGTGTGTTATGGTTTTTACCAAACCAGGCCGTGTTATATCCGTTATCACGCAGAATAGCGCCAATAGTAGCTGAGTTATCAGGTATAATAGCATCGTAGCCGGGGAAACCGGTAGCGATCTCCGAGATCACACCAAAACCCGCTTCATGATGGTTCTTGCCCGTTAGAAGAGCAGCACGAGTAGGTGAACAAAGCGCTGTAGTATGCCATTGTGTATATCGCAGGCCGGACTGGGCAAGCCGGTCGGCTGTTGGTGTGGGAATCGGGCCTCCAAAAGTGGAAGAGGCCCCGAAACCTACGTCGTCAAGCAGGATGAGGATAACATTTGGTGCGCCTGCCGGTGCCTCACGGGTCATCGGGAAATCTGCTTTCGAATCTTTATAGGTCTCCGATATGGTTCCCTTAAATACGGTGGGTCTGCGATCAGGCAATACAGTACCGGGTTGTGTAGTGTCATTTTTATTTTGGGCGATGGCAATGTTCAATGTAACCAACCATCCAACCAGGAAGAGTGTTGTTTCTCTTATTTTTTTCATGATTCCTTATTTAATTATTTCGGAAAAACAAAAGTTATCACGCCCCTGAAACCAAAGTCTGTTTTAAAGCCTGTGGGTTCTGCCACAGGAATGCGTGGGCCTATGGCTATGGAAATTGTTTGTGTGCCGAGTTTTGTGATGCCTGAAACAGTAGGAATAATAAATGCAGTAGTAGTATTCGCCTGCCAGTTGAACGTCATTTCTGCGCTTACACCCATTCCCGCACCGCTTTTCCAGTTATGCGTGAGTGTGGGTTGAAAAAACATCTGGTCCACATCACTGCGCTCTTTTTCACCGGCAAACGACCAAAGCTGGTTAACGAGAAATCCATAAGTGAACCCATTGTTCTGTTTTATAATAACTGCAGTGGGGCCAATTGCCCATTTGCGGGTGCTGAGAAGATCGTTTGTTCCTATGGGTAAAAGAAATGCCGGGCCTGCACCCCATATAAAACCGTTTTTATTTTGCACAGGAGAGAAGAAGCCACTAACAGTTGCATCGCTTAACCCAAATTGATCGCCACCTTCTTTGTCTATATCATGCTGGTCAACCACAGGAATTACATAGCGGGTGATAAGATTATATTTAGCAGAGAAATGAATGGGAATTACAGGTTGCACATTTACCGTGTACTTAGAGCCATGATAAGATCCAATGCCATAATCAAGATTGCTTTGCATCGGCACACTTATTAAACTCGAAACAGGGTTTGCCAGTTTTTTTGCAAGCTCTTCTGTGCTGGAAGCATTGGATGTTTTTTCCTGCGCGCATATTTGGGTAATGAAACTCAATGCAAATAGCAAAGAGGATAAGTGTTTCATACGGGAGCATTTATTGGTATTAAAGATAATTTTTTTACCAGAAATTTCTATAAACAATGTATAAACTTATAGTACAGCCAGAACGGGCTAGCCGAATGCAAAGCCAATTTTTTGATGACCTGCATGAACGCTTTGCGAGAAAGCAAAGCCAACTGTCCTTGGGGTGCTTAGTGTAATCCATGCGTGCTTTGAGCCCGAACGATTGAGCTTTTTGCTAACGGCTCAATAAATTGGGAAAAACTTGTTCAATATAATTCTTCCAGTGATTAGTACTAAAACCAGTGCAACGAAAGCAAAGTGTGAGTAGTGGTTTGAAGTTGTGCAGATGAAGATGTGAAACAATATTTCTTTCAACTGTTTATTAATGCTTTGATTCTATAAAATTAATTATGTTTTCACTTCCATTCTCCTCGTTTAATTTTTGCAAACGGTGTATAATTTTTGTTTTTATAAAAATGAATTGCAATCAGTACACTTAAAATTAATGCAGCAATAATGGCTGTAAATGCAATGTCTTTATATGCACTCCACTGGCGAACGGCAATAGCAACAAACGCCCAGATGCCCACTGCTGCAGATTCACGCATGTTGCGTTTTTGATTGATGTATAAATAAACTAAAAATGCAATTGCAATCATAATAATTGTCCATGTATCCGCAGCAATTCCAAAGCCATTCCATCCGATATATATCAACCATGAAGCAATACAGGCAACGGTTGCGGCTATAATCCAACCGAGATAAAAAGATATTGGCCACCATATAAAAAATATAGTTCTTACAGGTTCATCATTTAATTCAAGCTTTAATTTTATAGTGAGTATTATAAGGCTTAATAAAAGAATCAATATTAAAATCACACACCAGCCAAGCCATTCATGTATCCAGCAATATACCCACAATCCGTTTGCGATATTGCTCATCATAAACCATACACCTGTTTGCTGAATATATTGTTTTGTATCGTTCTTTAATAAAACCCATTGATAGATTATAAAACCAGTGCATAATAAAAGTATAATGCTCCAAATTATAAAAGCATAATCAGCGGGTGTAAAAAGTGAATCATATTTATGCGCAATATCTGCAACCGTTACTTTGGCAAACATTTTTGTGTTAGATGCATAATTTATAAATAACATCAATACAAATGTTATTGTGTTCAAGACAACCAGTACTGTGTTTTTTGTTTTCATTAATGTATGTTTGATAAATAAAATTATTAAGATGAATATGAACGATATAATTTTGGTTCAATAAAGTACAAATAATTATGCGTTACACACCATCACCAGATCGTTATTCAACTATGCAATATAATCGTTGCGGAAGAAGCGGTTTGTTATTGCCTGCAATCTCTCTTGGCCTGTGGCACAACTTCGGTTCTGTTGATGTATTTGACAATGGAAGAAAGATCATTCATCATGCATTTGATAACGGTATCACGCATTTTGATCTTGCTAATAATTATGGACCAGTTCCAGGCAGCGCAGAAGAAAATTTCGGCAAGATTTTAAAGAAAGATTTTACAGGTAATCTTCGTGATGAATTAATTATTTCTTCCAAAGCAGGTTATTTAATGTGGCCCGGACCTTATGGCGAATGGGGCTCAAGAAAATATGTAATCTCTAGCTGCGATCAAAGTTTAAAACGAATGGGTTTGGATTATGTTGATATATTTTATTCGCATCGTCCTGATCCAGACACACCACTTGAAGAAACGATGATGGCGCTTGATGCAATTGTACGCAGCGGTAAAGCTTTATATGCAGGCATTTCAAACTATGATGCAGAACAAGCTAAACAAGCAATCGAAATTTTAAAGAGTTTGGGTACGCCTTGTTTAATTCATCAACCAAAATATTCAATGTTCGTGCGTTGGGTTGAAGATGGCTTGCTCGATGTGCTTGAACAAAACGGCGTTGGTTGCATTGCATTTTCGCCACTTGCACAAGGCTTGCTTACGGATCGTTATTTAAAAGGAATTCCTGAAGATTCACGTGCTGCTAAGTCTACTGGTTTTTTGCAGGAAAGTGAAGTGACAGAAGATAAAATTACCAGAGTTAAAAAGTTGAATGAGATAGCGCAGAAAAGAAATCAATCATTAGCGCAAATGGCTTTAACCTGGTTGCTGAAAGACAAAAGAATTACCAGTGTTTTAATTGGTGCAAGCTCTGTTGATCAATTAAAAAATAATCTTGCAGCATTAAACAATATAAAATTTTCTAAAGAAGAGCTTGCTTCAATTGAAAATATTTTAAAGCAATAATTGATATTTTGCTTACGTAGCTGCAGGTATTATTTTTGCGCCTTTCGGGGAATTAGCTCAGTTGGCTAGAGCGCTTGCATGGCATGCAAGAGGTCACCGGTTCGAGCCCGGTATTCTCCACAAACATATCCTAATGCCCTTCGAGAAGGTTATCCCGTTTGGCAACAGATATTCTGCACCAAATTATTTTGAAGCTCTTTATTACAGCATTATAGTTTAATTTTTTTCCCTGATGCTGCTGATTCACGTGCTGCTTCCAGTATTCTCACAACTATAAAATTGGTTTCAAATGATGAAGGGTCATTTGCATTATGAACCTCACCTTTTAAAACTGCAGATAAATAATCAAGATTATTTTTATACAATACAGGCCGTACTTCTATTTTTTTATATGTTCCTGTATCTCTTTGTTCAAGTGTATTATTATTCATTGCATACAGGTAACCTTTGTCACCAAAAACTTCAAAGTCTTTAATACCAAATGGCCAGTTCCATGATGCTTCAATAATACCAGTTGCATCATTATATTCAAGCAGAATAGTAGCATCATCATCAACCTTAGGATATATAGCCGGCTTTATATGATGTGTAATTGCAGTAACGGCAACCGGAGCTTTTCCTTTCATTAACCACGTCATCAGGTCAGCTCCATAACAACCAAAATCCATTAATGCGCCGCCGCCATTTTTTACAGGATCAGTGAGCCATTCTAAAAACTCTTTGCTGCATCCAATTTCTATAGGCCCCTGGTGGCCATCATGCACTATCATTTTTCGCACGCCGCCAACAACATTATTTTCATTTACCATTTTATATACCTGCTGGTTTGATGGATACCAGGTGGTTTCATAATTGGTTAATATTTGTATATGATATTTTTCTTTAAGTGTTGCCATACGTTCTGCCTGCGCCACTGTTGTGGCAAGCGGCTTTTCAACCATAACAGAAATGCCTTTAGGTGCACAGGCTTCTACTACAGATAAATGATCAACGATGGCGTTGTAAGCCAGCACTGCATCCGGTTTTGTATGATCAAGCATTTCCTGAATAGTTGTATAAAAAATTGAATCAGGTAATTGCCATTTGGTTTTATATCGTTGTACTAATGCCGTATCAGATTCTGCTATGCCCAATATAATAACTTCGCCGTTTTTGTATTGCTGCATCAGTCCGTAAGCATGATCGTGATTTAATCCTGCAACATCTACTTTGAGTGGCTGCGCGACATCATTAAAAACGATACCCAATAAAATTCCGGTTATACAAAAAGTTTTAAAAATTGTTTTGATAAAATAGAAATGAAATGGCATAATGATGTTTTAATGTAATTATTTAATTGTAACAATTTTACAAATCAATATCTAAGCTAAGAAAGCTTGTGCAGATTCAGGCATCTATTCAGTATCCAAGTTCCGGACTTTGAACAATGCTCATATCAGAAACATTATGCGTAATTAAAGATTTTATACCGGCCGTTTTCTACGGCGTTACATGAAAAAAATAAATTCCTTTTACGTGATCTAAATAAAATGCAGGACGATTATCCTCATTGCCGCTGAAGTATTAATGCAGTTGAAAAACCTGCAATGGTTTATTATTTACTCCAACAAATAATTTATTATTTATCATCAAAGAACTTCTTACATCACCGCGAATATTAAAACCACTTTTAGTTTGAGACAGGTAGTTAAAGTTTCCTTTGCCATCATTTAAAAAAAGCATTCCATGATTAGCATCATACCGGCCAAGGCGAATGCGATTGTACATGTTATTTCCAAACAATAAAATATCATCGTAACCATCTTTATTTACATCAGTGCAACAAATGGAAAAAACAGGTGAATACTGTGCTTCAACGGGTAAGGATTCGATCTTAAATCCATTAACAGTGTTTTTCAAGTACACGGTACTAAATGTATTTGCCTGCAATGGTTTTATAGCGGATAATTTCTGTTGTGGAATTATATCCTGTATTGTAGCGTCTGCGTAAGATGTATAATCCAGGAATTTCTTCCGCAATGATGGAACCTGCGCATTTAAATCATCCATCATTATAAAAGGATATGAATTTCCAATAACATAGCTTGTAAGTATTGGATCAATGGTTCCATTATCATCTAAGTCTGTTGCATATAATTCAACAGGTTGCTTATCGCTTGCTTTCAATTGTGAGTTCAATCCATAATTGCCAAGAATAAGATCTATGTTGCCATCTTTGTCAAAATCATCCGCAGCAATTGTATTCCACCAGCCTTTCAAAGAAGCAAGTTGTTTATTCAAAGGTGAAAGTGAAAGTGTTTTATGATTATTAATGAAAATTATTGGCGACATCCATTCACCAACAATAATTAAATCTTTGATATTGTCATGATTAACATCAGCCCAAACAGCATCGGTAACAATTCCAATGCTTTTTAATGATGCATTCCATTTATCTGTTTCATCAGTAAATTTTCCTTTGCCATCATTTATGTAAATGCTGCTTGCAGAACTTTGCGGCCACTTACCCGGAACTATTTTACCACCAATAAAAAGATCTAAATCTCCATCACCATCTATATCATATACACGCACACAACTTTTGCTCTCATAATTTGCAGGTAAGGCATTTAGCTGCTTTGTAAATTTTCCATCACCGTTATTTATATACAGCCTGTCTTGCAACAAAGGTGAATTTTCGTCATAATTATTGTAGCCACCACTTGCAATAAAAAGATCCGGCTTTTTATCTCCATTCGCATTTAAAAAAACTGCATCCCCATCTCCGCTTAAAGAATCTGCCTCAATTGATGGTTCTGATATTTTTTTAAATGAATGATTTGGTTGCTGAATAAAAACCGCCCCTGGATTATTTTTTGATCCTCCAATAAAAATATCCTGCAAGCCATCGCCATTAATATCAGCACTGCACATACAAGGTCCATTGTGCGAATAAAATTTTGGGAGCAATAGCTGGCGCGAAAAATCATTTACATAATTTTCTTTGTGTACATAATTAAGTGTTGTTGTATCCGCAGTAAAAAACGGAGCTATAGTTTTTGCTGAATAGGCATATTTATTTTTTGCTTCACCAATATTTAATTGCAGTGTTTGGTCTGCTTTTACCTTCACCAACAATTGTGTTTCATCAGTTGGCCAGATAATACGCAATGAATCAAGTTGTGTAATCTTTCCTATGCCAATATGCATCGTTAAATCAACACTCGATTGGTAGCCGCGGACAGGTAATTGTTCCTGGTAAATTACATTACCCTTATCATACGCATAAATTTTTGCCCCGATGCCAAATGCATTTTGTTTTGATCCATGAAACTGCAACCGCAAAAAATTATTTTTCAATAATGTTTCACTGTTATTTCTATAGATTCCGGCATATGTGTTTATATTATTTGTTATTAAATCAAGATCACCATCGTTATCAAGATCAGCATACACAGCGCCATTTGCTTCAGATGTATCGCTCAACCCCCAATCATTTATTTTGTTTTGAAAATGATCATTGCCTTCGTTCCAATACATGTAATGATTGATCTTTATAGGCGGCATTTTTGAAATATAATCTTCAAGTTGCATAGGCTGTCCACCTTGATGCAGGCGAATATTTTCGTTGTAAGAAAACTTTGCATATTCAACATTTGTGTTATCACGTTCATAACCATTGCTGATAAATAAATCTTTCATTCCGTCATTATCAAAATCTGCAAAAAGCGGGCTCCAGCTCCAGTCTGTATTTGAAATACCTGCAAGCTGACCGATCTCGCTAAAGCTTCCGTTACCATTATTTTTTTGCAATGTGTTACGCATGTATTGATAATAATATCCTTTATTGAATAAGGTTTGATAAGCATCAAAATTATCAGCGCCAAAATGCATTTTTATATCATGATTATTTTCAGGCAGCATATCTAAAACACATATATCCGGCAAACCATCATTATTATAATCAGCAACATCACAGCCCATTGAATACAATGATGTATGATCTATTTTATTTTTTAATTGTGATGAAAATGATCCATCGTGATTATTAATGTACAGATAATCCTGGTCGTTAAAATCATTTGAAATATAAATATCCGGCCAGCCATCAAGGTTAATATCGGCAGTACTTATTCCTAAACTAAATGTTAGTAAGTCTGATTGAATGCCTGCAGTTTTTGTAACATCTGTAAAATGTCCGCCATCATTCCTGTATAATTTATTTTCAAATTGTGGTGATGCAGGTTGATTTAGCAACTCTGTATAAGAAAGCATGTTCTTTGAATAATCAGGTGTTGATTGATTGATGATGAAGAGATCAAGATCGCCGTCTTTATCATAATCAAAAAAACTTGCCTGCGTTGAGTAACCTGCATTATCAATTCCATACTGTGCAGCTTCTTCTGTAAATGTTAGGTTGTGGTTATTAATGAATAATAAATTTTTGCGCAGGTTTGGATTATCAAAACCCGAACGGCAGATATAAATGTCAAGCCAGCCATCATTATTTATATCCACTAATGTTACTCCGGTACACCAGCCTTCTTTATCTGCAATTCCTGATTGCTGCGTAATATCCTCAAACTTAAGATTGCCTTTGTTTAAAAATAAACGGTTCTTAACCATGTTGCCGGTAAAGATGAGATCAGGCAAACCATCATTATTAATATCGCCAACGGCAACACCGCCGCCGTTATAGAAATATGGATATTTTAAAATATTGAAATTGGAATCGTTTTCAATTAAAAGATTACGGAAGTTAATACCTGTTTTATTTTTGGAAAGTTTTGTGAAGAGTTTACTGTTATCATTCTTACATGAAAATAATATGAGCGCACAGAAACATGTATATAAACAGCGTGATGAAAACATTTTATAACCGGCTGGTAATATAAATAAAAAGGGCAGAATAAATCTACCCTTAAATTATTTTGATTTTAAATTTTTATTTCTTCCACCATAATGGCGTACCACCTGTATCAGGACCGCCTAGCAGTGTAATAGCATTAGCCACTCCCTGGGGATTAGTACTTCTATCACTTGCTGCAAATGGAATACGTTGTATGAAAGCTGTTGTAGATATAGTTCCGCCACTGTTATTAATTACAACAGGAAATAATTTTGGATAACCTGTTCTGCGGAATTCACTCCATGCTTCCTGACCTTCTGGATACATAGATATCCATTTTTGCGTGATGATGCGTTCTAGCTTTTTGTCGTACGAGTCAGCATTGTTCCATTTAATGGTTATAGTACTTAAATATGGAGAACCTGTTTTAACATCATTCGCACCCGGAACCACAGCATTCGGATCAATATATTCTGCCTCTGTACTTGAATCATCATTAATATACCCGGAAGCATCTAATCCATATTGTGCAAATGAAGTTTCTATACCGGTTTCATAATCTGTTTGTATATCACCTGCACCTGCCCAGCCGCGAAGAGCAGCTTCTGCTTTTAAAAACCATGCCTCAGCAGCAACCATCAACTGCACTTTTGTATCACCGGCCCCCGAGAAAGCAACCATTTTTGAATAGCCGGTATAACGACCGTAAGGCGCAACATCAGTTCCCTGGCGTATGCCAATGTATTCACCGGCTACGGCGGCATCAGTTGCCTTTAGAGCGTACTTACTTATGCGTGAATCTGTATAACCATTTAAATAACTTGAAACAGGCGCACCAAGACGAATATCATCCCATCCGTTATCAATTACATCAAGCGGATGTTGTTTTGCGCCAATATCAATAAACATATTATCATCATTGGTTTTTAATAAACCAATTGGGTTTGCAAGGGCTTTTTCACCTTCTTCTTTTGCTTTAGCAGCATCAACGTTTGAAATTCTGATTGCCAAACGAAGACGCAATGTATTAGCAAACTGCAGCCATTTAACATAGCTGCCTCCATAAGCTTTATCAAATTTTGAGAATGTGGGCAATGCGTTTGTTTGAACGAGATTTGTAAATACATTTATTGCACTATCCAAATCACTAAAGAATGCATAATAAGTATCTTTTTGTGAATCATAAGTAACACTTCCATCTGCATTTATTTGTCCGTAATGCGTGTATACTATAGGCCCATAAATATCGCTTACACGATGCATAGCTTCAACACGTAAAATTTTAGCCCATTGATAATAGCTCGCATATTTTGGATCGCTGGTTGCTCTTAATACAGCAGCAATATTGTTCATAACGTTATTATAGGTCCAATCCCATGGGTATCCGTTCCAGCCATCAACCAATGCATAATTTGTATTATTCTGCCCATTCTGAAATGGGTCTGGCGACATCATATAACCAGAATAAACATCAGCAATTAAATTCTGTTGCAACTGGTAAGCCCATGCAGGATCGCCTACATATATATTTTCTTGCGCCTTAATAAGCGGTGATCCGAGATTTTGATAATCAACACCCAGTTCGCCATTGGTAATACCAGTGGGGTCTGTATTGAATTCTTTGAAGTTCTTGGTACAGCTTGTAATAAATATTACAGCCGGTAACAACATCAGCAGGCTTATTTTATTTTTATATTGTATTATTTTCATAATGTATTTTTTTAAAATTTAGAATCCGGCCCTTATTGAAAAACCGATACTGCGGGCAGTTGGTAAACCAAAAGTTTCTGTTCCCTGTAATCCATTATTAGTAGCCATTGATACATCAGGATCAAAAGGCGCTTTCTTTGTTACAAAAAACAGGTTTCTGCCAATGGCTGATACTTGTAAACTGTTTATAAAGGTATTTTTCTTAAAGGTAAATCTGTACCCTAAAGAAGCTTCACGTAAGCGAACATTTGTTGCATCATACATATAATATTCTCCAATTCCATCTTGTCCGCCTACACCTATATACCATGTTTTAGGATCAATTGGTCCGGCAAATTTAGAACCATCTGCTTTTTCTGCATCAATAAATACACCACCGGCATCCCTTGCATCTGCTGATGCTTGTGAATATCCTGCTGCATCTAAAACTCCCTTTGTTACACTCATTACTTTTCCTCCAAAATGGCCATCAAACAAGAAACTTAAAGAAACATTTTTTACATTAATAGTATTGTTCCAGCCCAAGGTATATTTAGGATTTGGATTGCCTAAAAATTTTAAATTAGCATCCACTACAGAATTAGGATCGCTTCCTTTCTGGGGTTTGCCGTCATCATCAACTATAATAGCTCCACTGGCTGATCTTGCAAAATATTTACCATAAATATCTCCCCATGAACCGCCAACAACTAAGTAAGAGGCATACATTAAATTACCTATACCTGTTAGCTGGAAAGAATTAGCGGTAACATTCAAATCTTCGTTGGTTAAGCTAATTACTTTGTTTTGGTTAAGCGCATAATTAATGGTTGTATTCCATTCAATTAAATGTGTTTTAACCGGTGTAGCGTTAACTGATATCTCTACGCCTTTGTTGCGGATATTACCTCCATTTAAATAATAATTCTGAAGACCTGAGCCGGCAGGTGCAGCTACTTCTAAATATTGATCAAAGTTGTTATTGATGTAGTAAGTGAAATCAAAACCTATACGGTCTTTCATAAAGCGCCATTCTGTTCCTACTTCAAATGAACGGTTATCTTCTGGTTTTAAATATGAGCCTGGAAAAGGTGCTTTTGTTTTTGCATTTACACCATTCTGATTATCAAGACTGAAATCTACAGGGTTCGTTGCATAAATGTTTACAGCATTACCCACCTTTGCATAAGATGCTCTTACCTTGGCAAAAGTTATCGCTGAAGGTAAAGTAAGCATATCGCTGATTACTGCATTTACACCTGCTGAGTAATAGAAAAAGCCTTTCTTTTCGTTAGGTGTATATGCAAGTGTAGATGACCAGTCATTTCTTCCTGTAAGATCCAAAAAGAGCGCATTTTTAAATCCTAATTCCGCTGTAGCAAAAACTGCCTGTGTTTGAGTATGTGGCAAATATTGAGTTACTACAAAATTGTTGGGAAGAATATTAGCTAAAGTAAACACATTCGCATAGCGTAAACCATCACCTGACTGGTTTGTACCAAAAATTGACTGATCCTTTTTATAATCGGTAATACTTGTACCTACTGTTGCATTTAACTTAAGGTTTGTGGATAGTTCCCTGTTAGCGGTTAATAACAAATCACCATACAATTGTGTATTTATTGACCTGTTTAAAAAATAGCTTCCATTAGGCGGCGTAACTACAGTACTGGTTGTTGCATAACTTTTCAAATCAATGTCATTAGTTGATTTATCAATATTACCTCTTGCCTGTATATTCAACCAGTTTGTTAATTTATAATTCAAAGAGAAATTGCTGAAAACCCTGTTTATAGTATTTACGCTTTGATTACGGTTAAGCAACCAGTAAGGATTCTGATTTCCAGGATCACCCGTCCATGAGCTGTCATAATTTGCGTTCCACCAGTTTTGTACATACGTATTTCTTAAAGTAGAGAATACTTCATATTGTTTGTACTGATCAAAATCTATCCCGCGTGGTAACATATAAAGCCCCATCAACGGGTTATCGTAAAGGCCACTCACCGGGCGGTTGGTTGCTGACTGATTTATAAACAATACATTCAGATCTGAAGTTAACCGGTCACTAAAAAATTTATTAGTCTGATGAAAATTGATGTTATGTTTTTCCAGTTTACTGGTTGGAATCATTCCTTTATTATCAGTAAATGAATAAGAAAAATAGGTTTGGCTTTTATCTGTACCACCGGATAATGCAATTGAATTAAATGATGTTACACCTGTTTGAAAAAATGGTGTAACATGATCCGGTGCATTTACCACGGTGCCCCAGCTATCACTGCTTCCAAACTTTCCAATATCACCTGGATTAACAGGCGGCGTGTAAGGAGTTGTTTGACCATATTTAAATTGCAGTGGTGTTTTGTACGAAGGATCATCAAACGTTACTTCACTGGAAAAATCAATTCTTGGTTTTCCTGCTTTCCCTTTTTTTGTTGTGATTAAAATAACACCGTTTGCTGCCTGTGAACCGTATAGTGCTGCTGCTGATGCGCCTTTCAAAACACTCAGGCTTTCAATATCATCAGGGTTAATATTAGCAATACCATCACCGCCATCAATACCAACAAAACCAACTGACTGGCCAAATTCATCGCCGGGTTGTGCAGGAGAAAAGTTTACAAGCGGAACACCATCTACAACATACAAAGGTTGATTTTCACGGGTTGATTTATTACCGCGGATAACAACTCTTGTTGAACCTCCAATACCGGATGAACTTTTTGTAACAGTAACGCCGGCTACTTTACCGGTTAAACTGTTTACAAAACTGGCGTCTTTTACATTGGTAAGATCTGCATTGGTTACCTTCTGCACAGAATAAGTGAGTGATTTTGATTGCCGTTGAATGCCTAAAGCGGTTACTACAACTTCAGATAAAGTTGTATTGGTGGCGTGAAGCGTAACAACGATACTCGGATTATCGCCTGCTGGCATTTCCTGGGTTGCATAACCCACAGAAGAGAAACTTAATGTGCTGGTGGGTAAAACAGAAATTTTAAAATTGCCCTGGGCATCTGAAATAACACCTGTTTTAGTACCTTTCACAAGAACTGAAACATTAGGAACGCCTGCGCCTGTGCTGTCTTGTACCGTTCCCGTAATTGTTCGTCTTTCCTGTGCTTTAGTAAACAAAGCAGTTGTTGAAAACAGAAGAAATAATAATAAGCGGATACTTTTTTTCATAAAAACAGTTTGATTATTAAAGATTTGATTTCATATTGATGCTTATTGATAAAGGCTTAAAGCCTGTTTCGGATTTTTTAAATTGATCATTTCAAAATTTTCCATAACCAAAGCAGCTGCACCAATCAATTCTGCCTGGTGATCTAATGGCGAAATTTCGATTTCAGTGTATGCCGCCAGTCTTGGGATGCTGTATTCATTAACCGCCTGCTGCATGGGTGCTTTCCATAATTTACCAGCAAGGGCGCCACGCCCGCTGAGAATTATAATTTCAGGATTTAATAAGTGTATTAATATGGAGACACCTCTTCCTATTTCATAAGCTGCTTTTGATATCAATTCTATCGCAAATTGATCTCCTTTTTCAGCAGCTTTAACAATCAGTTGAAAACCAGTTTCCATATCAACATCAAACATCTGGTCTTTTAATACAGAAGTTCTGCCCTCATTTAATGCCTGTTTTGCTTTTTCGATTATTACTAAAAGAGATGCTTCGGATTCAAGGCATCCCATCTTTCCGCAATCACAAAGCTTGTTGTTTGCAAAAAGAGAAATATGACTGAATTCTCCTGCAAACCCATTTTCGCCCCTGAATAATTCTGAATTTAATATCATACCTAAGCCAATGCCCCATCCAATATTTATAACCATAGCATTTTTTTTGGTTTTTCCTAAACCAAATTTTAATTCTGCTAATGCAACCAGGCTGGAATCATTATCAATAAATACAGGAAAACCAGTGGCTTCACAAACAGAATCACAAATGCTTTTGCCAGATTCTAAATATGAATAATTTAATCCTTTTTTACCATCTATAAAACCAGGCATGCCAATACCAATACCAATAATTTTTTCTTTTGCAATGCCCGATTTATTTATAAAGCTTTCAATGTTGTTGATTAATAATTGTAAGGCATTTTCATTTTTTGCCAATGGAAGATCAATTTTTTCAATGTTGCCGGTAATAGTATTGTCCATATCTATCAAAGCAATCCTTGTTACAAATTGATCCATAGCTATGGCAATTATGTATTGCAAACCTGTTTTTACAGAATACATAACGGCCCTTCTGCCACCGGTTGAAGGTGCAAACCCTGTTTCCATTACCAGTCCTTCTTCAATCAATTCATTAATTATTTTCAGAATTATAGGAATGCTTTTGTTTAAGCCGGTACTTAATGCTGCTATGGAGAGGTATTTATTAAAATAGAGAAGTTTTAAGATCTCTTTTTTAATTAATTTATTTCTTATTTCCATTAATGCATAAAGTTTAAAAACTTTTTAAATATTTTAATAAGTTTGATTAAAAATGTTAATATTGAATAACAATTTGATAATATCGGGCAAGAATTATGAAACTTACAGTTACTAATATTAGCAGTTTAACTAAATCTCCACTTGCAATTGAAGAGAAGAATGAAGACTATTTCACACACGGTTTTCATACGCATCCTGAATTTGAACTGGTTTATATAACAAAAGGCTTTGGGAAAAGAATTATTGGTAATAAGATTGAGGAATTTAAAAAAGGGGAGCTGTTGATAATCGGGCCAAACGTACCGCACGTATGGATAACCGATAAAAGTTTGGATAGTTCAAAAATATTAAAAGCAATTGTTGTTTATTTTAATCCCAAAATTTTTGCCGATATTTTTTACCAGATGGAGGAAGCAAGACAATTAACCAAGCTTTTTATGCAAGCGCAATATGGTATTGAAATTACAGGTATAACAAAAAAACAAACGGTTTTAAAACTTAAAAAAATGCTTCACTCAAAGGGGTTTAATAAACTTCTTTGTTTATTTGATATGCTTAATAACATTTCTCTTTCAACAGAATGTATTTCTATCAACAGACAAATTAGTGAAAAACACCCGCATGCTTCAGACCGGCTTACTTATATTTTTGATTACATCAACTCTAATTTTACAAAAGACATTACTTTGAAAGATGCGGCTAAAAGTATAAATCTTACGCCTGAATCATTTTGCCGTTATTTCAAGCAAAAAACCGGAAAAAGATTTATTGATTATCTCCACGAAACAAGAGTGTTTTATGCATCACAATCTTTATTAAACACAGATATGACGATTGCTGAGATTTCTTATAAAACAGGTTTTACAACGGTATCTAATTTTAATAAGCTTTTTAAAAGAATAACAGGTTATTGCCCTGCTGCATACAGAAAGGCTTCTGCATAATATGTTTTTAAGTTGCTGTTTCTGGTGTATAATAGTTAATGCGCTTGCTTTTCATCTTCAATCCTGTTAATGCAGTTCATCAACGCACGAAAATTATGATACGTTGTTTTCCAGATCTGCGCTTTTAATTTTGTTTTATATTCAGGTGATGTATCCAAACCTTCTTCATACCAATCACCATGTTCATGATCTATCAAATACGTTTGCACATATTGCCATTCTTTAAAAAAATTCTGCAGGTAATTCATTGAATCATCTGGATACATTTCAGAAAACATCAGCAACGTATTTAGTGCTTCAGCTTGTGCCCACCAGTTCTTAGTATTGTAAGTAATCGTGATGCCGGGTTTGTTCTTGAAATAATAACCTTCATCATAAAATCCACCAACAGAATTGTCCCAACCATTTTTCAATGCATGATCAACCATTTTCTTTCCAACGACTAATGTTTTTGCTGATGCTTTTCCATTCAATGCTTCATCAGCTTCCTGCATTAAATATGCTGTTTCTACATCATGACCAAATGAAACGTGATCTATATAATGATTTTTTTTGATGATTGAATCTGCAGAATCCCGATACGAAACTGGCTTCCAGTCATAAGTAAAATACAATTGCAGGTAATCTTTTGGTGTAACGATTTTATCTCTTATCAATTCAAGCATTTCCTGCAATCTTTGTCGCACCAAATCATCTGGCCACACTTTATATAATTCAGTCAAGGCTTCTAAAATATGTATCGAACTGTTCTGATCTTTATAACCCAAATCAGAAGTACTTTTTTCATCTGCTGTTCTTATTACATGCGAACCATCCCTGCTCAAATGCTGATAATAACCTTTATAAATTGAATCATGACTATATTTTTCCAGCCACATAAAAGCTGTCTTCGCAAAGTTCAATGCAGCTGAATCATGTGAACATTCATAATATGCACTCAAGCCATAAATAGCAAATGCATTTCCATACGCTTCTTTAATTGTACTCTTTGGCGTGCCATCTTTTTTAACCAGGTTATAAAAGCCGCCGTATTGTTTATCCCACATCTTATCACGTAAAAAATAAAATCCATGCCGCGACATCCCAGCATAAGATGTGTCATGATAAAACATGGCAGCCTTTGCTGTGCTCCAAACATTTCTTGCCTGCGTTACAATCATCTTATCCTGCGCACCCTGCGGCTGAAAATTGTATGTAAACGTGCTCAAATATCCGCCATCAATCGTATCAATATTGCGCGGATAATATTCATCCAGCAAACCTTGTTTTGCCGCATAGCGCATTTGTGATTCAATAGTGTCGGTTTGCGAAAATGACGCGATGGTTATAAATAACACTGGTGTTAATAATTTTAATTTCATCATTGATTTTTTGAACCACCAAGGCGCAAAGACACAAAATTTTGTCGTGCCTTGGCGCCTTTATGGTTAATAATTTTATAGTATCATTCTCTTAATTCCATCTTTTATTAAAGGCACATGAAAGTTGATAAGAAATCCAAGCCTTTTACCAGTCAGTTTTAAATAACTTAAGATTTGGGCTTCCCAAACCGGATGATAATTTTCTTGTGCTTTCAATTCGCCAACAACTAAATTTTCAATTAATAAATCAAGTCGCAACCTTCCGTCAATAGTTATTGTTTCATAAACGATTAGAACTTCTTGTTGCTGCTGATAATTAATTTGTCTTACGAAAAGTTCATAACAAAAACATTTAGCATACACACTTTCTAATAAACCCGGACCTAAATTCTTATGAATTTTAAAAGCGATATCAACAATTTGTTTGGCGAGATATTCTTCTTGCTCTGAAAGTTTGGTGTACATATTTTTATTTTTTAAATCACTAAGGCACAAAGACACAAAGATTAATTCTTTCGCGCCTTAGTGTCTTTGTGGTTCAGGCCTTTCATTCAACACCTTATTCGCCGCCAGCACTAAAAACAAATAATCAGTTGTTCCGCCACCCAGCACATACTCGCCTTGCTGCCATAAAAAGGGAAACGGCAACAGCTCGGGAAAATCAGGGCGGATTAATGCTGTGCCTGAAGAAATTCCACCAGGAATATAAGACCAGTCGGCACGGTTAAAACCATATGCCGGAATCATTGAATGCGCACCAACGCCAGATGCAAACGATGCTGTATTATCTCCGGGATGACAACCCAAAATGAAATTCAATGCAGCTAACATGTAATCATCCGTAACAATATCTGGAAATGCAGCGTGTAAAAAATATTGCTTGTAACCAAAATGCTGAATGTCCCAGCCTGCGCCCCAGATGTTTGGCTTATATGGAATTTCATAAGGTGTTTCTTTTGATTGCGCTTTGATGGTATCAAACAAAACTCTTACCGCATCAGTAATTGTGTGTGTAAACGGTGCATCACTAATCATCGGCAACACACGGCCAACAATCCATCCATAATTATTAATTTGTTTCGTAATCACATCTTTGTTTGCAATTAAAAAATCAGCATACTTTTTATCTTTTGTTGTAATATATAATTCAGTTGCCAATTCAATTCTTTGACCCGGATATTTCTCTTTTGTATCATTCCAAATGGCTTCTGCAATCTGCAAACACTCAGTTGCTAATGTATCATTATAGGCTTTCATTACACGATTAGCAGCCGCCAATGCAGCCGCCACTTGTAAACTTCTGCCGGGGTTATCTTCTGTAAAAACCCAACGGTCATCAGGAGAATTTGGCAAACCAACTTCCGTTGTTTTATCACTTGCTTTTACATCGTTGTAAAATTTATTATCAGTGATGTTTGCCGGATCACCAAGCGTTGTGTATTGACGCATTGTTGGCTCAATAATACCACGATAAAACCTGCCCATACTTTCATAACCACCAACGATGGATAACAAACCATGTTCTATTTGTTGCAACACATCAGGTTTGCCATCGGGTTGTTGTATCTCTACAACATGTGTTTGCTGATTGATGCTGGTGTTATCATATTTCACATCAAATGCTTCATAAGCTAACGTCAATCCATATACTGTTTCTGCCTGCGATTCAACACGCAAATCAAAATCACCTGCATCGTGCCATGCACCCACATTTAAACCGGGAACCGTTTCGCCACTTTTATATTTTGTAAGCGTTGATGCGCCTTGTATGTAACCATCAAAATGATTAGAATCAATGGGCGCCATGCGTGCATCATCCATGTGGCAGAAGCCGTGCCACACACGATATTTATCATTCACACGCATGTGGCACATTTGTGCTGGTAAAAAATATTCAAGCGTTGGCTGCCAAACATTTTCTGCAAAAACACTATCACTAATTTGAAAAACATTTGTTGTGTCATTTGCATATTTCACCACATACATGCCCGGCTTTTTTATCTGCGTGAAATCAAATTGCAGGTAATGATAGCGCAAAAAATTGCCCCAGTTTTTTGGTTGAGATTGCAACACGTTTTCAAAGCCGCCATCTTCTTTTATGCGCAGTAATGATGCAGTTGTTTTTGCTTTATCATTCACATCTAATTCTATCACTGCAAGTTTTTGTTGTGATGGATGATAACCAACCTGTGAGATCTGCACAACAGGCTTTGACATCCAACCTTCAATTGCATGTGGTGTAACAAGCCATTCAATTGCGCCTTTTATTTTTCCTTTCTGAATTAATGAACGTACAACAAACCAACCATTATTATACTTGCCTCTTCCATCTAATAACTGCAGATCATTTCCATTTAAATTTTCAATTGTCATTCTTTGTTTATCAGTTTCCGTTGCGATAGTTAATTTATTGCCGGTTGCCATTGGCGTTACCTGCGTTTCGCTTTCATCATCAATGTAATTTTGCGTGTTTGCCTGCTGCGGAAAAATGCCAAACTGTTTATCCATGTAATAAGACTTGCCAAATAATATTGAAGGCAGCAATTCAAAATTGAAACCGACTTTGCCAATCCAGCTATCAGGCAATGTACTGTCTAAGTCAACAATAATTTTAAACGCTTGTCCTGCTGGTACAACATGAATGGTATAACCAAATTTCAAGTCAGGATAGATAACCGGGTTGAAACCTTTTCTATCAATTTCTTCATTCGGATATTCCATGTGCACGCTGATAGTTCCTGTTGCTTTATCAACAATACGCTTTCCAACTTTTGGTATCGGCTGCCATTGTCCCGGTGTTGAATTCAACCGTATATCACCGTTTGTTGCAACGCGCTGACCGTTTTGAATAACACCAACGCCGCCCTGGTGGCCTTCGGGATAAAAATCCCAGGCAAGCATTACGTTTACGCCCTGGTATTCGAGATACTCTTTATCATTCAAATGCATTTGCTGTTGCTGCGCATACGATTGAAAAAATAAAAACAGAAAAATTATAAAGAAATATTTTTTCATATTATGAAAATTCATGTGAAATAATTTTAAGATGCGAACTTCTTTGTGTCTTAGAGTCTTTGTGATTCAAGAAAATAAAACCACGAAGACACAAAGGCGTTAAGGCATTTTTACTTTATCGCGTGTTAGTGTTTGTTCGCGGTTATAAACTGCATTCACTTGCTCTTTTGTATTATGGCTTACAATAAAATCACTCCAAACTAAAAAGTAACACCATTTCGGCTGTGCATTTAATACAGCTTCGGCGGGTAATTCACCAACCTCAGTTAATGCTATTAATTTTCCTTTACCTAATTCAAGCAATTCATTATAATCTTTTTGTTCATAATCCAAATGATAAACATCAGCGCCTAACAAATCAACATAATCATTGCCCGGATAAAAATCTTTGTATGCATACGCTTCATCGCCGGGAATATCACGCGGACCATTTGCGCCCCAAACCCAAATCAAATTATTTAAATGGAAATGATTAGTATAACGATCATACATCATCTTCCAAAGCTTTTGAATTCCATCTTTACCAGGCCTGTTTCCCCACCAAAACCAAACACCATTCATTTCATGATATGGTCGCCAGAGTATTGGTATATGTGCGCTGTCTAATTGCTTTAAATAACCTGCAACTACATCTATTTGCGCAAGCCAGCGTTTGTTTAAATCTGTTCCTTCTGTTATAAGTTCTTTCCATTGTTCATCAGTTAATTTTGCCTGCACACTTTCTTTCCAGCCAAATGGCGGATCATCAATTGGCCTGCCCTGATGCCACATTAAAGTAATGATATATCCTTCTTTATATTTCTGAATGGTTTTATTTACAACATCCTGACCGCGGTCTTTTGTTCCTCCCCAGATAAAATCATTTCCCCAAACTGCAGGATATTTTCCGGTAATAGATTTTACACTATCTAAAAAACGTTCGTCGCCGTGCTGCCCGCTTAAAATTTGTTTACCGCTGATACTGTAGAAATAGCTTAAAAGCTTTTTTGCTTCAGGTGATGCATTTTTATTTACAGGTGGAAAAGATTGTGCTGATGCAGTAATGAAAATACACATTGTACACTGCAGGACAATTAATTTTTTCATACAACTTAATTTATCGTTTTGATAATTTAGTTACGTAAAACACGCGATTACAAATTACAATGTTTTTCAACCAGTTTCACTAATGTTCTTAAAAGAATGATTGTGCTGTAAGCAGCATTTATTTTATTTAGATACTCTTTATATAATATATTAATTGTTTAAAAGAACAGACATAAGGCCATATGCAATTACTGGTAGACAGCCTGTACAATGCTACATTATAAGATTTACAATAAATAATTTTTATTTACGCAAACGTTACCAAAAGAAATAGTTTTTAAAGCAGATTCTAATTAATTTCTAACAATAATGCATACTCTTTTTACATAACAGAATTTTTTTTAAAAAGAAGCAATATTTTACACTGAATTACGATTGCCCTCCAATTACTTGCTATGAAATATGAAGCTGCGACTATAAAAGATATTGCCAGAGCGCTTGGAATCTCTACTTCAACTGTAAGCAGAGCTTTAAGAGACAGTTATGAAATTAGCCAGGTAACCAAGCAATTGGTAATGGATTATGCAAAAAACGTAAATTATAAACCCAACCCTATTGCATTAAGCCTAAAGGCAAAAAAAAGTAAATCAATCGGAGTTATTGTTCCTGAAATTTCGAATAATTTTTTTGGCCAGGTTATAAATGGCATTGAATGTGTGGCACGTAATTATGGCTACAACGTAATAATTACCCAAAGCATCGAAAGTTATATAACTGAAATTGATGTTGCTAATTTTTTAGCATCAAGATCAATTGATGGCTGCCTTGTTTCTGTATCTGCCGAAACACAAGATTATACTCATTTTGCAACCCTGCAGGAAAGAGGTTTGCCCATTGTTTTTTTTGACAGGATTGCTGAAGGATTTGCAGGCCACCATGTAACCATAAATAATGAACAGGGCACTTACGATATTATAGCTCATCTTTTAAAAAGAAACTTTAGAAAAATCGCTTTTATTGCTAATCCGCCCAATTTATACATCACTAAAAAAAGACTTGCAGGTTACAAAAGAGCTTTATCGGACTATGATATTTGTGTTGACGGAAATTTAATTAAATATTGCAGCAACGATGCAATGTATATGGAAGAAGTTGATTATATCCTAGATGAACTTTTTAGTAATGATATTTTGCCGGATGCAATATTTTCTTCAACAGATAAACTAACTATTGCATGTTTGCGCTATTGCAAAAATCATAACATATCAGTGCCTGGTGATGTTGCTTTAACCGGCTTTAGCAATCTTGATATGACTGATCTGCTTTGCCCGTCTTTAACCGTAATTAAGCAGCCTGCTATGCGCATGGGGAAACTTGCAACGCAGCTGCTTATAAAAACAATTGAATCCAAAAGGCCAGTTACTGAATATGAAGATATTGTATTGCCTGTTGAGTTGCAGGTTGGCGAATCGAGCAGGGCAAGAGTATTGTCGTTTTAATTGAAGTTTTTTATCAGCTTACAAAAACTTATACTTCATTTCTATTTATTGATTTCAACTGATCTTGTTTCGCCTTTGGAATTTGTAATATTTATGCTTTGAATATTTTGATTAAGCGTTAAACATCTTGATGATTGGGATAAAAAAGATGTGCCATAATAAAATTCTTCTTTCGCAATTTTGCCATTTTTATAATGAATGATGGCGCTTACATCATCAGGGTTCAGTTTAAATGTTTGAACATTTTTTCTAAGTTCAAATAATTTCAAAGAATCTTTATTCTGACTGGCGGCAATAAAATATTTTCCCTGAGCACCTGTAAGTTTTACCAACGCTTTGCCATCACCAGGAATATAAATACCACTTTGCAAAATTGATAAAGGCTTAAAATTTCCTTTACCATCACCTTTCAACAATAAACCATTTAAAGCATCGTACCTGCCGGTTGTAACGTCTGTTCCAAAATCATTCCCATTTATTAATACATCAAGATTACCATCACCATCAAAATCATCTGCTACCATCCCGTTTAAAACTGAAACCTGTGCCTGCAAAGGCAAGGGGATCATAACAAATTTTCCATTACCATCATTTCTTAAGTAGCATGATTGAAGCATGGTTGCCTTTAACCGCAAAGCATCTTTACGCATTGCAGGCGTTACAATGCTATCCATAGTAGCATGTGCAAAAGAACGATAGGATAAAAATCTTCTTTTAATACTGATCATTTCTTTTATCATGTCATCTCTGCCAAATGCAGGAAATTCTTTTTTCACTCCGTTACTATCAGGCAAAAACAAAGAAGGAATAGCATCATAATTTCCATTACCATCAAAATCTTTTGCAGTAATGTAAACCGGGTGTTGATCGCTTGCCTGGTATAATGTGTTCAAGCCAATATTACCAACAATATAATCTGTTCTGCCTGTATGCCTGAAATCACCGGCAGCAATTGAGTTCCACCAGCCAGGCTTATTTGCAACGCCTGAAGAAGCAGTTACATTTCTGAACTTTCCATTTATATTTTTTAAAAAAGTTACCGGCATCCATTCACCAGCAAGTATCATATCTGTTTGCCCATCTCCATCAAAATCTGTAAACAAAGCATCGCAAATCAAACCAATATTTTTAAGTGACGGCGCCACTTCATTTGTTACATCTGTAAAATGAGCAATACCATCTTTTGAATCATTTCTTAAAATGCAACTGCTTACAGGCTTTGGATAATGCCATGGATCTACGCGTCCTGAAACAAACAAATCAAGCTTTCCATCTTTATTATAATCAAAAGCACGTACACAAAGTTTGCTGGTATAATTTACAGGCAAAGCAGATGTATCTGATTTAAAATTTCCTTTGCCATCATTTATATATAGCCTATCCTGGTATTTAGAACTTCCGGATTCAAACTTATACCCGCCACTTGCTATATATATATCGGGCTTGCCATCACCATTGGCATCAAATACAAGAATGCCTTCATCTTTATATACCTCAAACAATGAAGGCGTGCCTTGCAGCAAATCTCTGTATTTGAAACTTCCATCGGCCTGTTGTAAAAAAACCTGGGCATGAATGTGCGAGTCTCCGCCAATAATTAAATCATCTAATCCATTGCCATCAATATCTGCTGCTGCAAGTGCAGGAGAATATTGTGATAATTTATGCGGCAATAATTTTTGAATATTAAAATCAATATAATCAGTAGGATTATCCTTGAAATTAATTCCGTATGATCTTGCAATTTCTTTAAATAGAGAGGATGAATCAATGGTTAGATTTTGATGTTCAAAATTGTTGTTTGCATTTTGAACATTTACCACAAGCGTTTGGTTAGCATTTAGATTTTTGATGGTTTGCTGCTTGTAGTTATTCCATTTTATTATAACAGAATCAACAATAGTTATTTTACCTAAACCAAAATGTGCTATGCATTGTATAGTTGATAAATAACCGCGGTAAGGGTTATTCTCATAAACTTGTTTTTTATCATGATCATAATAAATGGTTGCTATAGCGCCCAAGCCATTTAAATTTTGCTTATCTCCTTTAAATTTTATGTTTAAATAATGTGTGTTAACAGAATCTTTATCCCTTGAGGTGTTTCTGTATAACAAGGCTTTATCGTTAATGTTATTGATGACAAGATCCATGGCGCCATCATTATCAAAATCAGCATAAGCTGCGCCATTAGAAAATGTAGGAACTGATAATCCCCAATTGCCGGTTACATCAGTAAACGTAAGATTGCCGTTATTATGATAAGCATAATTATGCAGCTTAATCTGCGGTATTTGTTTTATTATTTGCTGCTTTGATACAAGTCCTGTTGCGTCGTTTCGGTAATTACTAAAATCATGATCGCTTACATCTTTTGGAAAACCATTAGTGATGATGATATCGCGGTAACTATCGTTATCAAAATCTGTTATAACTGGTGTCCAGCTCCAGTCAGTTTGAGCAACACCGCTTAAAAAACTAATGTCACTAAAAGCAGGTGCTCCTATAGTATCATTTTCACCAACTCTTGGCCCCTGGTTTAACTCTAAAGTATTGCGCACATACTGGTATTGGTAACCGAACTGATCAAAATTTTGATACGTGATATAACTGTTGGCAGAACTCATCATCTTTTTGCGCAGGTTGTCCTGCGGACTCATATCTAATTCTATTACATCCGGTAAGCCATCATTATTAATATCTGTTATGTCCTGACCCATTGCGTTGAAGGAAGTATGCTTGAAATAATCTTTTGCAAGGTTTGTAAAAGTGCCGTCATGATTATTTATGTAAAGAATATTGTTTGATATAAAATCATCCGAAACATAAATGTCTTTCCATCCGTCATTATTTATATCGCAAATTGTTGCTGCATGTCCATAGCCTTCGTATATCATTCCCGCCTGTTGAGATACATCATGAAAAACCGGGTGTTTTAAGGCAGGATCCCAATCATTGCGGTAAAGCCTTCCAATGCTTGCTCTTTGCTTAGGCAGGTTACGGCGCGCAAACACAGATTGATCATAACCAGTGGAGGCTTCATTTACTGCGAGGTACATATCAAGATCACCATCATTATCATAATCAAAAAAACTTGCCATGGTTGACTGCACATTTACATCCAATCCATATGCAGCAGCCATATCTTTAAAATGCGGAATGCCGTTTTTATCCACTCCTTCATTTATATACAAAACATTGCGCCGCCTTAATGAATCTTTATAAATGGTATTGCATATATAAATATCTGGTAAGCCATCATTATTTATATCAACAACAGATACACCTCTTGCCCACCGCCCCATATCTGATACACCTGCTTTATCAGTTATGTCTTCGAACTTAAAGTTCCCTTTGTTCAAATACAATTTGCAGGAGACCATGTTGCCTGTAAAAAAAATATCCTGCCTGCCATCGTTATTAAAATCGCCGATACCAACACCGCCGCCGTTGTAAATGTTTACAACATCCAATGGGTTTATAGAATCGTTTTCGGTGATTGTATTATTGAAATTAATACCTGAATGAAAAGAAGAAATTTTTTCGAATAACCCGGATTTGTTATTACAGGCAAAAAATAAAAATGTAAACAGGAACGCTAACCATATACGCACTCTATTCATATAATGTCAGTCAGAATTAATTCGCATTAAAAGTAAGTATCATTAAAGTACCAAAAATAAAAAAGGCTTCCATTTTGCAGAAAGCCTTTTTCTAAATTATATTAAATTAATAACCTGGGTTTTGCTGAAGGTTTGGATTAAGTGCAATGGCGCCTTGTGGTATTGGTAAAAGAGTCCAGTTTGGTTCGAGCGCTGTATTGTATAACCCATGCGTTTTGCCATCATGTGTTGGGCCTGGCGCGGGATTTGGAACAGGATTAAAGTTCTTAGAAACTGTACCGTTGGCATCATTTACAAATTTAACGGCAACATCAGTACCTGCCCTGCACAGATCAAAAAAAGTAGAATATTCACCGGTTAGTTCATGCCGGTATTCACTCAATACCATATCCAAAGGTTCATTGATAGGTTGGCCAGGAGTGCCATCATAATTAGCACTGTCTTTCATAACAGCAGGAGCAGTACCGCCCCATGCCCTGTCGCGTACCAATTTAAGATCAGCCATTGCGCCAGTAACATCGCCTGTGCGAACTTTACATTCTGCCCTGCTTAACAACACTTCAGCATAACGCATCATTATCTGGTTTTGGTCTCCGAAAATATGTGCCGTATTATCGCTGGGACTATTATAATTACCGGTAAGATTTGGGTCTCTCCATTTTTTTGCACAAACATATCCTGTACGGCCTTTATCATCTCCATACCATGGCCTGGTCAAAGTACCAACGGTATTCACGATCTTGCCGTCATCCCCTGTGTATGTCGCATTACCTGCAGCAAAACCTGCTACTACAGGAGGATAACCTTTTATTCCACCCCATTTGGCAATAATTCCAGGGCTTTGCAATGCATCTCCAGGACCTACAATAGTGAGCAACTTACGCTTGTCGCCGGATTGATAAGAATTCCACAGTGCCGGGTTACCATAGTCATAACCTTGTTGGGTTATTTCATTTGGCCAGCTAAAGCTGTCTATCCAGCCCAATTCAGCGCCAGGCGGTTGCCAGCTTCCACCCCAATCCTGCGGAGCACCCGGCTTCAGGTAAAACTGAACTTCGAAAATAGATTCATCATTATTCTGATGATCATATTCATTTACATCTGCAAAGTTTGACATTAAATGATAGTTATTAAACTCAGGATTATTAAAAGCCTTTAAAGCATTTTCATAATCTTTCAGCCACATACGTGCTGCGCCTTCGTAAGCATACGCGGCACCTTTTGTTGCCCTTCCTAAATCAGCAGATGATAATGCTGTTTTGGATAACAATAAATTTTCTGCTTGTGTCATATCCGATACTACCTGCATAAATACAGAATCCCTGGAATCCTTGGGTCTTAACCCAAGATTTAAAGCACCGCTGGTGTCTGTCTCCAATGGAACACCGCCAAAAGATGCAGCCAGGTAGTAATAAGTCATTCCTCGCAGGAAGAAAGCCTCTCCCCTTAAGCGGTTTGCAAGCGCAGGGTCAACCACACCGTTTG
>Ga0206942_1051_pt1 | contig 33800 bp, 19 predicted proteins | sample Alteio_BWOrgHeat_6_FD_153253 | JGI IMG/M metagenome (GOLD analysis project Ga0206942, IMG submission 153253) | Enriched cells from forest soil in Barre Woods Harvard Forest LTER site, Petersham, Massachusetts, United States -... | ecosystem: Environmental > Terrestrial > Soil > Temperate forest > O... | reverse complement strand
CCCTTACGTGATGTAGTTGTTTATCCCTACATGGTTGTGCGCATGTCATTAGGCGGCGTTCGTGATGAAGCCGAGATTCGCGGACATCGTCGAACGTACATTGGCGCAATGCCCGGCAAGATAGTTCAGAAAATTTCAAAGACAGATGCCTCCAATCCATTTTTCCTTTTGGATGAAATCGACAAGATGGCAATGGATTTTCGTGGTGATCCCGCCTCTGCTTTACTGGAAGTACTGGATCCGGAACAAAATCATTCGTTCAACGATCATTATCTGGAAGTCGATTACGATTTGTCAGATGTGATGTTTGTTGCGACAGCCAATACGCTGGATATTCCACCGGCGCTACGTGATCGTATGGAAATTATTCGCATTCCGGGCTATACAGAAAGTGAAAAAATCAATATTGCGATGCGACATCTGATTCCAAAACAAATGGAAGCCAATGGACTAAAGGCGTTGGAAATTGTCGTTCCTGAAGCCACTATACGCTATATCGTTCAGTATTATACGCGTGAGGCTGGCGTGCGTAATCTGGAAAGGGAAATTTCAAAAATTTTCCGTAAAGTGGTCAAGGAAATTTTGTTGAAATCAAAAAACAGGAAAATAACGATCGATGTGAGTGATCTTGAACGTTATCTGGGTGTCAGACGTTATCGTTATGATATTGCGGCAGAGAAAGATCAGATTGGTCAGGTGAAAGGATTGGCATGGACCGAAGTGGGTGGCGAATTACTTGAAATTGAAGCCGTTACATTGCCTGGAAAAGGAAAAACAACCTATACCGGCCAATTGGGCGGTGTCATGCAGGAATCCATTCAGGCGGCGCTCACGGTCGTTCGTTCCAGAGCGCCATTACTTGGCATTAACAAAAACTTTTTTGAGAAGCATGATATTCATATTCATGTTCCTGAAGGTGCGACGCCTAAAGATGGACCTAGTGCGGGGATTAGCATGTGTACGGCGCTGGTTTCTGTCATTACACAAACACCGGTCAGATCGACGTATGCCATGACAGGTGAAATCACATTGCGTGGTGAGGTACTCGCAGTAGGTGGAATTAAGGAAAAATTACTGGCAGCTCATCGTGGCGGTATTAAACATGTCATTATTCCGGCAGAAAATGTGAAAGATTTAAAAGAAATACCGGATAACATTAAAAATGATCTGGATATTAAATCCGTTCGCTGGATTGATGAGGTTCTCGCGTTTGCCTTGAGTGATAACAGGGTTTCTACACGATTATCCGGGAAGAGCAAAAAAGTGAAAGCCAGGGCGAAAGGAATACTGGCGGGTACGCAAAAGAAATTGCGCAGGGGTGAGCGTCCACGCGCGCATTAGAACGCGAAAGAAAAATAATGATTAAAGTTAAATACATTTGCTTGACACGTGTTTCTCCCAGTTGGTATAAATCACACTTCAATCGGGACTGTAACAAATTGCAAGTTTGAGCTCGTTGATTGAGCGATGGAATTGGCTGGTTTGTTAAACCATGGATAGAAAAAAGCAGAGGGCATATGAATAGAGCTGAGCTTGTTGAACTTATTGCAGATAAAGCTGAGTTAACCAAAGCTGCTGCTGAACGTGCATTAGGTGCTGTGATTGACGCGATTACCGGTTCGTTAAAAAAAGATGAACCTGTCGTGTTGGTGAACTTCGGAACATTTGTTGTGCGTCAGCGTGCGGCAAGAAAAGGTAGAAACCCTCAAACGGGGCAGGAAATTAAAATCAAGGCGGCGAAAGCGGTTGGTTTTAAAGCAGGAAAAGCATTGAAAGATGCTGTGAAGGAAAAAGAAGAAAGATAGCATTAAAAAATTGATAAATAGTGTATTTAAGTGTTGCTAAAAATGTTGTGGGAGTATACATTTGCCTGCTCATTTTGGGTGCTTAGCTCAGCTGGGAGAGCATCGCCCTTACAAGGCGAGGGTCGGGGGTTCGAACCCCTCAGCACCCACCATAAAAACAGGAGTGGTAGTTCAGTTGGTTAGAATATCGGCCTGTCACGCCGAGGGTCGCGGGTTCGAGTCCCGTCCACTCCGCCAAACTAATCGAAAAGGTGTATCCTGGGTACTCTGAATGATAGAGCCCCTTGAGAGATGCGCCTTTTTTTATATATTTACTATGTGGTTAACTGTTTATGACGAATTCCGGATAAGCTCAATGCCCGGATTCTGTCATGCCAGCGTGTTTTTAGCTGGCATCCAGTGTTTGTTTGGTGTGGTTTTGCAAATCATCTGGATGCCACCTCGCGCAAAAAACGCGCGGCTGGCATGACAAGTTTTTCTTATCCGGAATTCACGTTGATAACCTGACGCCGTGGACAGTTACCTATTTTGTGAGACAGGAAGATATGCTGCAGAGCATTCGTGACAAGACACATGGATGGATCGCCGGAGTCATCATATCCTTGTTGATTCTTTCTTTCGCCATGTGGGGGATACACAGTTATTTCCTGAGCTCAGGCGATAATAATGTTGTTGCGAAAGTCAATGGTATTGAAATCACGAAAAACCAGCTTGGAGCTGCCTATGAGCGTTTGCATCGTCAGATGCAAATGCAGTCTGGAACAGCACAGTTGCCAGAAAGCGCTGAGTCCGGTTTAAAGAATCGTGCATTACAAACACTTGTACACGTTCAGGTTCTGGAACAGGCTTCGCTTGCTGATAATTATCGGATTACGTCAGGCCAGATTGACGGTTTTCTGCAGAACATGCCAGAGTTTCAGGTGAATGGTGTATTCTCGCCTGTACGCTTTCAACAAACTCTCAATGCCATGTTGTTTAGTGCTCCGGATTTTGTTGCACTCATACGCGCAACCTTACTCACGGATCAGCCAAGACTGGGTATTATTTTTACTTCATTCGCACTGCCGGGTGAAGTGACCAACACGATGGCTCTGATAGGTCAGGAACGCAGCATTCGATATTTGACTATTCCCCCAAACTATTTTAAGTCACAGGTATTGACGATATCGGATGAAGCGATACAAGCTTATTACATAACTCATCAGAATGAATTTAAAACACCTGAACAGGTGAGTGTGGAATACGTCCTCTTTTCAATACATGACCTGGCTGCCAGAATTCATCCAACAGAAGATCAGCTTAAAAATTTCTATGCTGAAAATACCAGTTCATTTGCGCAATCGACACGACGCTCCCAACAGCCAGGGAATCAAACCTATGCAATGGTGAAAGATAAAGTAAAAGAAGCGTTTGCTCATCAGAAAGCAGAAGTAGAATTTGCAGATCAGAAAGAAAAAGTAGCCAATGTTGCCTATGAGCATCCGGATTCACTTCAGGCTTCGGCGAAAGAGCTCGGAGTATCTATTCAGTCAACGGGATTATTTACAAAAGAAAAAGCTGGAAAGGATATTACTGCGAATGCAAAAGTGCGTGAAGCAGCGTTTGGGAATGATGTATTAAATCTTCAAAATAATAGTGACGTTATTCAGATTAATCCTGAGTCAGCGGTTATTTTGCGTATAAAATCCCATGTACCAGCTACTGTATTACCCCTGAGCGCTGTTCGAAATCAAATTGAAGATAAATTGAAAATAATTGCGACAGAAGAAAAGCTATCTGCCTTGGCGAATGACATGGCAAGGAAACTGGAGACAGCAAAATCTTCGCCACAACAAATTGTAGATGAATACCATTTGCAGTGGACTGATGCAGGATTTATTGGTCGTCATGCAAGTAAAATAGATCAGGCAATTTTGGACACAGCGTTTCAGATGGCACCACCGGTTGAGAGCAAAATAGTTTACGCAGCCACAAAAATGGTGAATGGTTTTGCGGTCATTGGACTAACGGGTGTTAAACCGGGAAGTACAGATGTTTCTGCTGAACAGTATCAGGCGTTTTCTGATCAAATCCAAAGTTCAATGGGCACGTTGGAGTATGGCCTGTATCAAAATAGTTTGATGAGTAAAGCTAAAATTGTGATGGAAAATTAAGGTTAGACATCAATCACATTGGGTCACTTCAAGTTTTAAATTCAATGTTCCCCCCCTTCCTTTCCTTCCCCCACAAAACGGGGGGAAGGAAAGGAAGGGGGGGAACGTTGAATTTCACCTCTAAAATAACCTATCCGATAGCGTTAGCTATCTGACACATACCTCATCTATCCTCCAATTAATAAATACATTCCTGTCTTTTACCCCCGAAAATTGTGTATAATACAAGTACAAAAACATATATTATGCTCTTATTCTATAAAAACATTATAAATATCAACGTATTAAACGAGCAAAACGAGGAGAATACAATGCCCAGATTCCTACCATTTTTGCAGGAAAATACAGGCTTTGCGGCTGCTGCTTTAAAGTGTATGAAACAATCGATTGATCGATTTACCAATGCTTTTCAAGAACTTGGTGTAACAGTTGAGATACCCGGCCTGGAGGCTTGCACACGTCAATACGTAAAAATATTGTCCGAAGCTAAATTTTCAGAGCAACAGAATGAGGACGGAACTCCGATTTTGCATCCTTCTGATCAAAATCAGGTGAAGAGCTTGATTCGCCAGTTAATTCAAGTGACATGTAATGAAATGCTGGATGAAGAGGGCAATCTTCATCCGGTGCTTTGTGAAACGTTGAATTTAACTGAAGAACAGAAGAACAGTTATCGTGATAAAATGGCAAAGGGTTTTGCGCATTATGTTTTTGCGGAAATTATACCGAGTCCTATATTTCAGAGTATGCTTACAAGGCAGCTTAGCGAGGATGTTGACCGATTTACAAAAATGCAAACATGCGTTGATGAGATGATTCGGGCTACATTGAGAGAACAGATGCAATATGGGATTCAGTATTGTATAAATGCACGTCAGTTGTCAGAATTGTTTGGTGCGCAATCACCTGTTGTACAAAATGGTTTATCAAATGCCGAGCTGGCACAAAGTAAAAATCTGAAGGAATATTGCAGAAATTCAACAACAGATTATGTAACTAATATAATGTTGAATACCATGAAATTTATAGATAAATATCCTGATCAAGTAACGCATCATTACCCACGTCTGAAACAGATAATCGATTCTCATCTTGATAAGCTGTTTGCTCAATTTAAAAATATGTTTCCTGATTTTGATACAATAAAGAGTTGCCTTAATGATCTTTCCACAGAAATTAATAGGGCAGAAGAGACACTGGGAAAAGATAATTTGTTTAATTTTACTAAACCGACGGATCCATTGATTGCAGCAATGAGAAAAGATCTTGAATTGCTGAAACAGTCAGCTCAACTTTTACATAAACTACAAAATACACCGGCAGTTACTATTCATTTAGGAGCTAAAAAATAGAGTTGTCATGCGTCTTCGCTGTGTTAACGCAAGGATAGAGGTACGTGAGCTATTGCTGTTCTCACACAAAAGTCTGTTTCTTTTTATTTTCCGGCTCAGGCAAAAATCCCACTTCGCATAAATATCGAATGTAGACTGTCAGCAATCGGTTATTGATTTCAGGGTATGTTAAATGAATTTTCGTTAACGCAGTTATTGTATTATCCATATCAATTATCGGTGAGTCAGGTGCTTCCTTTTGAGCAAGAAGATGTGGTAAAAATGGATAAAGCGCGTTGTCGGAATGAATGAGAGTCAGTTTCTGCAACCAGTCCTTATGATCGCCTATTTTGATGGTGTAACCATAATCATTCAGCCATGCAATTAAATCTGTCCACATAATGCCAGTGGGGTGATCCAAATGAAACATATTCGATTTATCTTTTTGCTGGAGCGAAATTCCAATAATTGTTTTACTGACAAAATTAACAGGTAAAATCGTAATTTTTTCATTCCAGTTAGGCGCGAGTCCTAATTGAATACACCCTTTAATCAGAAACAGCAGTGCATCATTGACGTTCGTCACGCCCGAATCAGATTGACCCCAGATATAACCGGATCGATAAATGGAAACAGGCAGACCTCTGTTTTTAGCCTGGGTTAACAAACGCTCGGAAATCCATTTGCTTGTTGTATATCCACCTGTAATTTGACTGGCATTTCCATCCGGAAAATCCTCAAGCAAGTGACCTTGCTCACTCAGTTTATTGGCTGTCGCAAGCGTTGAAATATAGTGTATGGGTTTATCAAATTGTTTAAGAGCAAATTTGATTATTTCCAGTGTACCTTGCACATTGCTGGTACGCAAATTTGTATAGGATGTAATTGTATTCACCTGTGCACCGCAATGGTAAATAAGATCAATTTTACTGGCAAGATTATTATAAAGTTCGAGTGGTATACCAAATTGATCATTTCCAATATCACTCGGAATCATGACGATACGACGATTAGACAAGGAAATCGTGCTGCCCAGTTCATAGCGTTCAATATTATTCAGTAGGCGATCTGCAATACTTTCAAATTTTCCTTTTCGAATCAGACAATATATTTTTGCATCAGTTTGATCGAGAAGTTCTTTAAGTAAAAATACACCTAAAAATCCTGAAACACCTGTCAGCAATATGCTTTCCGGATTCGGTAGATGAATGCTACATTTTTTATTTGGAATTATGTCATCATTTAAAATAGCATCGCGATGCATATCATTCTGTGCAGAAACCTTAAATGTATACTCCCGACCATTTGTATCGATATATTCAGCCATCACAGGAATAAAAGGTAAATCAAATAAAATTTTCTCAGGTAATGCAATTTTAAATTTATTCAGTATTTGTACTGATAATTGCGCAATGAGTTGCGAGTTTCCGCCAAGATCAAAAAAATTATCTGTGATGCTGATATTTTCCTGACCAAGTATTTCTTTCCAGATGTTATACAATTTTTTCTCTGTTTGATTTCTCGGTTCAACAAAATTTCGATCCAGAATACGTTCAAATTCCTTGGGTGGCGGTAAAGATTTCCAGTCTATTCTACCGTTAAAAGTAAGCGGTAAATGAGGAAGCGTGCAAAATATGGCAGGAACCATCTGTGCAGGCAATTTCTTCTTAAGTGCACTTCTTAAGCTTCTTTTCGCGGCAGATGTTTCCAGCGTTTCCATCAGGTTGTGTGTAGTGAGATAATATTGAATACTTTTTTGCAATAATGCGACTTGTTTATCTGTTTGATCAAAGTGAATTCCAGCACGCTGAGCACTTTGCCAAACAACTTTTCCTGTGAGCCATTTGCTTTCATTGGAACCTGGTAATTTGAAATTAACTTTAACTTGCTGATCCGGTTTAAGCTCATCCGTTGAACCCGTTAACGCCACACCCGCTTTTGAAATATCTTCAGTCAATGCTTGCAAGTAATGAAACTCATCAAAAGCAATCAAACATTTTTCCTGATAGGGAATTCGAATTCGATCTATATTTGGCACAAGATAAGCAATTAATGTATTTTGTCCGTTCACCCATTTTTTTGAAAGCACAACGACTTCGTTAATGTCTGGATATTGGCTTAATGCAATCTCAACTTCATTGAGATCAATTCGGTAACCACTGATTTTTGCCTGATGATCGATTCTACCAATAAATTCAAGATTTCCATCTTCCAGCCAGCGAACAAGATCACCTGTCTTGTACAATCTATCTTCCGGATTTTTACTGAATGGATTACGAATAAATGTTGTATTGGTTAGCTGTGGACGATTGAAATAACCGGTGGATAGGTTAACACCGCCAATCAGAAGTTCACCTGCACTGCCTATCGGTGCCAATTCCATATGTTGGTCTACAATAAATAATTCACAGTTTGGAATCGGTTTTCCGATCGGTGGAATAAAGTATTTAATTTTTTGTTTTTCTGTTTCGGGATGAGAATTAGCCTGATAAATTTTCATATACGTTGCTTCAATAGTCGCTTCAGCTGGGCCATACGTATTCCAGATATCAAAAGGAAATGATTGCTCCGGGTAGTGTGTCAACATTTCACCGCCTAATTTTAAAGTACGCAAACTGGTTTTATCAGGCCATTGTCCACTAAAGATTGCTTGCGCATATGCGGTGGGTAAATCACAAATTGTAATTTTTTCATCGGAAAGCCATGTAAGAAATGCTGAAGAATTAAATTTGATATGATCATCGACGATATGAACGCTTGCGCCTGTTGTAATAAAAGGAATGACTTCGCTAAAAAATTTATCAAACCCTTGCGATGAAAATTGCGAAGATCGATCTTTTTCCGTAATGTTAAAACAGATTTTATACCAATTGGCAAGATTGACAAGACTTTCATGCTTTATCATGACGCCTTTTGGCTGACCCATCGTACCGGATGTGTAGATCACATAAGCCAATTGATTGACATGAGATAATTTAGATATGGGAAATTGCTCTGGAAAGTTTTTAATGGCTGAAAGGTTGTTGTCAATAATGACTGATTTGTATATCGCATCATTTGGTAATCGGCGTGTATTATTCACTAGTATTAAATGTGAATTACAATCATTTAATATAAATTCAATGTGTTCGTCTGTCTGTTTTGGATCGATCGGTGCATACACGCCACCCACCTTGAACACTGCAAGCATGGTTGCAATTAAAACAGGATTACGTTCCATAAGTACATTTACAATGTCGCCACGACGGATATTTTTTTGAATGAGTAAGTGTGCAATCTGATTTGAGATATCATTTAATTGTTTGTAGGTATAAATAGTTTCACCGTGTACAACAGCAATATACTGTGGTGTTTTTTTAACTTGGAAGTTAAATAAATCATGAATTGATTCGTTCATGGAGTGAAAATATTTCCGTATTCCTGGCGATTTGAGTAATTCATGCTTCTCATGCTGTGTCAGAATTGAATAATGCGCAACATTTTGATCTTCATCTTCGATAATTTTATCAATGATTACTTTAAAATGTTCAGCAAGATTGTCTGCGCTCACTTGTGTAAACTTTGCTTCGTTACATAATAATGCCATACTGAGAGGCGATGAATTTTGCAATACAAAAACAAGTGGAAATTGTTCAGGCGATATTCTGACCTTCTTAATCTCTTTATTGACGGGCGTTTCATGTTTGTTTGAAAGAATTTTTTCAGAGTACAGAAAAAGATAGTTGAATATATTTTGAAAAATATCATTTTTTTCCAAAAAAATACTCATAAGAAGATGATTTTTTAATATTGATCCTGAGTTCCTTGTTAAGATTATTTATATATTTTATGATGGTTTCATTTTCATGAATGGTCGATCTCACTGGAATGATTGGAAAGATACCGTTAATATTTTTAAATTCACTGTCATCAGAAAATGGACTGATTCCATAAATAATGTCATCACTTGTCGTGTATCTGTTTAGCAGTAAAGCCCACGCGGAGTTGATGAGGCCAAATAGTGGAATTTTTTTTGCAGAACAAAATGATTTTATTGAGTCCAGCTCATTTTGATTGAACTCGATTGTTTTTTTGAAATAGGAATGCTGATATTTATTTTTGACAGTGTCAAAATCTTCAAGCCACATTTTTGAATGCGATGAAAAATTTTCGATGAGTTGCTCCCAGTATTGATTTTCATGAGGCTCCATGGGTTCCTTTGATAATATATGATTTTTATTAGATGACATGATGGTTTCCTCTCGTTTCAATCGGTTTTCCTAATGCTCCTTTTTTTCGAATTTTTTTCTATCTTCGAAAATTGGAGAATAATTTTTTGCTCTGGAAGAGGCCGGCTGAGATAATATCCCTGGACAATATCGCAGTTGTTATCTGAGAGATATCGCAATTGCTCGGCTGTTTCTACACCTTCTGCAACAACTTTCATTCCAAGCGTATGTGCCAGTGCAATCACTGCGCTAGTGATGGCTGTGTTGTTTTGATTTTCCGGAATATCTTTTATAAAACTTTGATCTATCTTTAAACCGCTGATTGGAAATTTTTTAAGATAGCTGATCGACGTGTATCCTGTTCCAAAATCATCAACAGATATTTGTACGCCCATTTTTTTTATGTCATTCAGTTTTTTTATGGCAGATTCAACATCATCCATCACGGCGGTTTCTGTTATTTCCAACTCAAGATATTTGGGATCCATTCCGGATTCATTGAGAATTTCTTTGACAAGCTCGGCAATATCGGGATGTTGAAATTGTTTGGCTGACAAATTAACAGCGATACAGATAGGCTGGTAACCTTCTGTCTGCCATGCCTGATTTGTTTGGCATGCCTCGCGAAGTGCCCATTCACCAATTTGTAAAATTAAACCTGTTTCTTCAGCAAGCGGTATAAAATCGGATGGCGTGATTAAACCGACGTCGGGATTTTTCCAGCGAACCAGCGCTTCAACGCCTTCTATGCTGCCATCTTTTAAGTTAAGTTTGGATTGATAATACAATACAAATTCATTATTACTGATTGCTTTTCGTAATGCGACTTCCATTTGAATATGTTCGTGTGCTTTTAGATTCATTTCTTTTGAATAATATTGAAATATGCCGCTACCTGCCTGTTTAGCCTTGTACATCGCAATATCTGCATTATGTTGTAAATCTTCCAATGATGTTCCATCATCCGGATAGACGCTGATCCCAATGCTGGCTGTCAGAGTAAATTCATTTTTACCTATGGTAATTGGCAGAGAAGCGCTGTGTAATATTTTTTCTGCAACAGGGCTTGCAAATTTTGCATGCCCAATATCATTTAACAAAATAATAAATTCATCACCTCCCATTCGTGCGATGACATCACCGGCTCGTAACGTTGCTGAAAGACGATCAGCAATTTCTTTCAGGACAAGGTTGCCTGTCGGGTGACCGAATGCATCATTGATATTTTTAAAACGATCCAGATCAATAAATAAAATAGCCATCATTTTTTTATGACGACTGGCATGATTGATTGTTTTGTTTAGCATTTCATTAAAAAATACACGATTGGGGAGTGAAGTCAGATTGTCATAATGTGTCAGTTTGATTAAATGTTCTTTATGTATGATCAGTTCATTTTCAACAGATTGGTGTTCTGCAATTTCCTGTTGTAGTCGCGTATTATGTCGTTCAGGTTCCTTCGTGCGCGTTTCCAGAGAGGTTTCTATTTCATTCCGTTTTTCGAGGCGCAGGGAGAGAATTTTGTTTAGCCATCCAACGGTTATTCCAGCGAAAATAATGCCTGACACAATAAGAATAAAGGGAAAATAATCAATGCCCGGATAGATGGTTAAACCTGCCAGGGCAAGTAATAGAAAACTTGTCCATATGAGGCTGGTACCGAGCAAAATGATGGTGCGCAACTTCATGCGGATGTGCTCCTGACGAAAGCTGTGCATAATGCTTATTTTAACACATTGACCCCGGCTGCTTGCTTGATCGGAAGCGATATGCCAGCAAAAAGCGAGCGGGTATGATAGAATCCACCGGAAGAAAGTCTATAACATATTGATTATACTATATAATTTTGATTTCAGAAAAAATTTTTCTGGACAAAAAAATAAAATATCCAGTATATTCAATATGTTATGATTTTTGGCATTTTTGCTGACGTGAAGCAGGTTATTCCGAAAGACCATTATCCAATAATTCCCGCATTTTGGCCTTGATCATATCGATTGCAATACGATTTTCGCCGCCACGTGGGACAATAATGTCGGCATAACGCTTGGAGGGTTCAATAAATTGCAGGTACATCGGACGCACGGTTTCTTCATATTGTAAAATCACCGAATCGAGGGAGCGCATGCGTTCGTTCATGTCACGCTTCATTCGGCGTATCAGACAAATATCCAGAGCGGTTTCCATAAAAATTCGGATATCCATGGTTTCGCGAAGTTTTTTTTCTACAAAGAGCAAAATGCCTTCCAGAACGATAATGGTATGTTGACCAATTCGACGTGTTTCACTGGAGCGAAGATGTTTGGAATGATTGTAAATAGGAACGTCTACTGTTTGGCCTTTTTGTAACTGTTGCAAGTGTTGATAAAGTAATTCGTGATCCAGCGAGTTGGGATGGTCATAATTAATTCGTTCGCGTTCTTCAAAAGGAATGTTGCTGTGATCCTTGTAATAGGAATCTTCTGAAATCACCACGACCTGATCGGAACCGAGCTCATTAACAATGGTATTTGCCAAAAGGCTTTTTCCCGATGCCGAAGCACCTGCAATACCAATAATAATTGTTTTCTGTGTCAATGCTGTCTCCTCAACAATATATACAGGGCGCCTGTGCCACCGTGTCTCGGTGTGGCTGTGCAAAAAGCAATAACCTGTTCGGTTTGGCGTAGCCAGTTATTTAATTTATTTTTTAGAACCGGTGTCGCGCTATCTTTTCCTTTTCCATGAATAATCAGAACATGTTTCAAGCCGTCGTGTTGGCATTGTAGCAGAAACCGGATCAGATATTCACGTGCTTCTGCAGAAGTTTTTCCGTGTAAATCCAGAATGGCTTCTGCATTATATTGACCCTGGCGCATTTTGCGAAGTACTTTTTGTTGAACACCCGAACGTGAAAACAGGAGAAAATCTTCGCTTTTCACAGGCTCAAGACGCTCGTAATCTGAAAAATAGATATCTGTTTCAGATTCTTCCGGGATTCTTTTTCGGACGCGTTGCGCTGGCGGCTTTTTTTGAGTCGATATTTTAGTTTGCAAAAGAGGCTTCACGCCTTTCATGAGTGCCCGGAAAAGAGCGGCTTCTTCGTCTGAAATGTCAGGTTTTTTAGGTTTGCTCATTATCCAGTCAGATCTTCCAACTTACGTCCTGCGGCTTGTCCGCGGGATCTAAAAACTCAATTCTAGCATGAACAGACTGTTACATCTGTTCCTCGCAGGTGAGATCATGCTCGCGAAATCTACCAGATGTGGTAAAATAACGCTCTTTTATCCGGGTTGTATTAACTCTATGAACAACAGTGACATTCTACAGCGCTTTATGTTTGAATCGGCATCCGTACGAGGCGAGATTGTTCGACTCGAAGAGAGTTTCAGGACGATTATGCAGCAACATCAGTATCCGCCGGTGATTCAGCGCATACTCGGCGAGATGCTGGTCGCAGCGAGTTTATTGAGTGCCAGTATCAAATTTAAAGGTCGAATGACCGTGCAGTTTCAAGGGAAAAAGCAGGTGCGTCTGTTACTGGCTCAGTCTAACGATTCACTTGAGCTGAGAGGTCTTGCGCAATGGCAGGGTGAGCTCACACAAGATGAATTAATGGCGGATTTGAAGCAGGGGACGCTGGCGATCATGATGGATCCAGACGTGGAGGGTGGTCAGCGTTATCAGGGGATAGTCGAGTGGCATGGCGATTCACTGGCGCATTCTCTCGAAAATTATTTTAATCGTTCCGAACAGGTGCCGACTCGATTATGGTTTGCGATAAATGAAGAACGTGCAGCGGGTTTGCTGATTCAGGTTATGCCGCACGAATCCAGCCAATTGGGTAAGGGAATAGATGGCCAACATGATTGGGAGCATATAGAACATTTAACGGCGACGGTTACGCCGAAAGAATTGCTCTATCTGGATAATGCAACATTGTTGCAGCGTTTGTATCAGCAGGAAAGTATTAGACTCTTTCCGGAAAGACCCGTGATATTTCATTGTCAATGCTCAATCGCGCGCAGTGAAAATGCCTTGCGTTTGCTGAGTGAGGAAGAAGTAGAGCAGGAATTGAAAGAGAAACAAATGATTGTTGTGACATGTGAATTTTGTAACAGTGAATTTCAATTTGATCGTGTGGATGTCGAAAGAATTTTTAAACAGGGTAAACATGATTCAATTCATTAAACGTAGAAAAAAAACATTCATCATCGTGATGATTTTTTTACTATCCTGTTTTTTTATCATGAGACATCGTGATCATGGACCTATCGTTCAGGATAAAGTGCCTGTTTATGTGGAGCAGGTTAAATCAGGCAATATTCCAGTGGAAGCGCATGTTATCGGTACGTTGACCGCTGCGAAAAATGTGCAAATCACACCGGAAATCGCAGGGCATGTTGCAAAAATATATTTTCAAAATGGCGGCGTGTTTGTGAAGCAAGGCACACCATTGGTTCAGCTGGATGACAGGGCTTCTCGTGCCAAACTGGAATCGGATAAGGCGAATCTGACTTATAGCGAAGTCGATTATCATCGAAAAGTATTACTTGGGAAACAAGGTGCGATTTCACAACAGGCGATTGATGCGGCGCTAGCCGATTTAAAAACGAAAAATGCTACGGTACAGGAAAGTCAGGTTGAAGTGGATAAAATGCTACTGGTTGCACCTTTTGATGGTGTCCTTGGGAAATTTAATATTAGTCCGGGCGATTATGTGACAGTCGGACAAAAAATTGTGACGATAACCGATATTGTCCATTTGCGTGTTGAGTATTCTGTTTCAGAAAAATATTTATCGCAGTTGAAACCAGGTCAAAAAGTTAAAATCACAACCAGTGCTTATCCACAAAACGAGTTTACAGGAACGGTCGCATTTATTTCACCCACGATTAATGATCAGGATCATACGATTTCACTGTATGCAGATGTTACAAATGATCAAAGATTATTGACTGCCGGTTTGTTTGTGAATATCACACAGCAATTGGGCATTGAAACGAATGCACTCATTGTTTCAGCAGACAGTCTCGTGCCTATGATTGATGGGCAACAGGTTTACAAGGTTATCAATGATAAGGTGCTGGCAGTGCCCGTTATTATTGGACAGCGGATACAGAATTCAGTGCAAATTACGTCGGGTGTTTCTGTTGGCGATAAAATTGTGGTGGCAGGCCAGCAGAAGTTGAAAGATGGGGCGTTGGTGGAAATCAGGAAGAGTTAACATGGGATTCACCGAATTTTTTATCCGCCGTCCAGCGTTTACCATTGTGATCAGTCTGGTTTTAATCATTCTGGGACTCATCAGCTATTTGCATTTATCCGTCAGGTGGGTTCCCAATATCAATCCACCGATTGTGTCGATTTATACAGCCTATCCCGGCGCAAGTGCGAGTCTGATTGAAACACAAATTACCACACCTGTTGAAGCGGCATTATCCAGCGTGGATGGTATTGAAACGCTGTCATCCAGCAGTAAACAGGATGCGAGTTATGTCAATATTGAATTTCAGTCAGGACATAATATCAATACAGCTGTTGAAGATGTGCGAAGTGCGTTGCAGCATATTGCGGGTGCTCTGCCGGCTGATGCAAAAATGCCGGAAATTGAAAAAGCAGATCCTGGTTCAAATCCTATCCTGTTTCTGGCTTTTTCAGATTCTCATCGCTCGGCACAGGAATTGACTGATTATGTGAAACAATTTGTTCTTCCGCGGTTTCAAACAATTGATGGTGTTGCGACTGTAGCAACGTATGGTGAGCGAGCATCAGCCATGCATATTTGGCTCGATCCCATGAAAATGGCTGCATCGAATGTCACGGTGAATGATGTCAATACGGTTTTAACCGAGCAAAATGTTGAAATGCCTAGCGGAAAAATTCGTGGAGCCACGCGTTTTTATAGTGTCGTGACGAATGAAAAGCTTAAGTCAGCCAATGAATTTAATAATTTAATTATTCGTGATGATCAAAATCAGATTATTCGATTAAAAGACATTGGGCAAGCAGTCGTCGATGCCGCCAGTACGGATAATATTTTTAGAGTGAATGGACAGCCGGCTGTTGCCTTGGCCATTATTCCACAATCGGCTGCGAATCCGCTGGATGTGGCCCGCGATGTGGAAAATGAATTTAAACGGATGGCAAAAACATTACCCGAAGGCATGCAAGGCAATATTGTTTTTAATCAGGCAACTTATATCAAATCATCCATTCATCATGTGTATCAATCTCTGATTGAAGCAACCATTCTGGTTTTGATTGTCATCTTTTTATTTTTGGCAAGCTGGCGCGCGGCTGTGATACCGGTTGTGACAATTCCTATTTGCCTCATTGCTACATTTTCGCTGATGTATTATTTTAATATCAGCATCAATACCATCACGTTAATGGCATATGTACTTGCAATTGGTCTGGTTGTGGATGATGCCATCGTCATGCTTGAAAATATCAGTCGTCATCTGGAAGCTGGAATGCAGCCTTTTTCAGCCGCTGTAAAAGGAAGTTGTGAAATTGTTTTTCCGATTATCGCAATGACAATTACACTGGTTTCTGTGTATGCACCAATTGCATTCACATCTGGAATACTTGGTTCGGTGTTCCGGGAATTTGCCATGACGCTTGCGGGAGCCGTTTTCATTTCAGGTATCGTGGCTTTGACCTTGTCTCCCATGATGTCAGCAAGATTGCTTAAAAAAGCGAGTCCGGATAAATACAGTTTATGGCTTCATGAACATTTTATTTTGCTTCAGCAAAAATATCATTCCCTGTTATCTTATATATTAACACGAAAAAAAATGATTTTTGTGGTGTTAGGTGTTGTCGCGATAACCGGTTTTTTTATCTATCGTTCATTGCCAGCTGAATTGTCACCCATGGAAGATATGAATGAAGTGGATGCTTATATCAGTGCGCCACGTGATGCGAGTTTTCAATATACCGATTCCTATATTCGAAAAATGGAAGATATCTATAAAAAAATTCCTGAAGTTGAATCGTATATTTCGCAGGGTGGATTTATGTCGCCATCGAAAGCAATGCAATTTATTACTCTGATCCCACGTGAAAAGCGTTCACGCAGTGAAATGGAAATATTGGAAGCAATCGATTCAGCGGCGAAGCAAATTCCGGGAGTGAAAATCAATCTTGCTCCTGCTACATCACCCTTGATGTGGTTTTCAAATTCGGATGGTGCCACTGTGTCATTGCGCGTCATGTCCGTGGTGGATTATAAAAATTTACATCAAATCATGCAGGCACTCGTTTCTAGGGCAGAAAAATATCCAGGGTTTTCGCATGTGGATAGCAGTCTGAAATGGGATGGCTCTCAATTCGAAGTGGGTGTAAATCGTGAGAAAGCAGCCGATATGCAAGTTTCCATGCAGGATATTACCAATACAATTTCGACTTTTCTTGCAGGACGAAATACGGGACATTTTGAATACGATGGAAATTTATATGATATTATCGTCCAGATGAATATGGCATCCCTGGCGAATCCGAATATTATTTCCCAGTTATACGTGCGCAATGCGGGTAATAAAATGATTCCCTTATCTGAACTGGTATCGACTCAGGAAGTATCAAGTCCGGAAGTGTTACCGCATTATGACAGATTACGCTCGGATACATTGCATGCGACTCTGACGCCTGGGTATACTATTGCCGATGCAGTGAATGCATTGCAGAAAATGTCTAAAGAAATTTTACCGGACAATGCAAAATATCAATTTGAGGGTGAAGCTAAAAATTATCTGGATTCAAGCGATAAAATGAACTTTACTTTTCTATTGGCACTGATTTTTATTTATCTGGTTCTGGTTGCACAATTTGAAAATTTCATTGATCCTTTCATTATATTATTAACGGTGCCATTTGCAATCATTGGTGCGTTGTTGACATTAAAGCTGGTTGGTGGAAGTTTAAATATTTATAGTAATATCGCATTGGTGACACTGATTGGACTCATTGCAAAACACGGAATCCTGATTACCGAGTTTGCAAATCAGCAGAGGCGTATGGGCAAGTCAGTAGAGGAAGCCGTGATCGAGGCTGCAAAATTGCGGTTACGACCGATTTTAATGACAACGATTGCCATGGTGGCAGGTGCATTACCTTTGGCTTTTGCAACAGGGCCGGGTGCTGAAACACGGCATCAAATCGGTTGGGTTATTGTAGGTGGTTTATTGTTGGGTACGTTTTTTTCCTTGATCGTTGTGCCTGTGACCTACGCAGGGTTTGCCAGATTGAGGCAAAAAAACAATGAATTTATTTCATCTATTCAGGAATCAGAAAATGCTTGAGTTATTTTATGATTTTATTCCAGTGTTGTTATTTTTTATCGCATTCAAAGTATATGGAATTTATGTGGCAACAATGGTTGGAATTGTTGCAACTGCTCTCCAGGTCATTGTGACACGACTCTGGAAAAAAAAGCTGGATCGAAAACAATTGATTACATTTTTTGTTTTTGTCATCTTCGGCGGTATGACGCTTTATTTTCATAATCCCATTTTTGTGAAATGGAAGCCGAGTATCATATTCTGGATATTTGGCACTGTATTTTTACTTAGTCATGTATTTGGAAAAAAAGTAATTATACAGCGTATGATGGAAAATATGCTGGATGGCAAATCGCTTCCACCGGTCATCTGGAAACGAATGAATCTGTCATGGGCTTTCTTTTTTCTCATTCTGGGAACAGTTAATATTTTTATTGCTTATCATTTTAGTACGGATGCCTGGGTCAATTTTAAATTTTATGGTATATTGGGTTTACTGATTGTGTTCAGCATCCTTCAGGCTCTTTGTTTGTCACGTTATATGGTTTAAAAAATATGTCTATTCATACTGACCGTATCGACAAAATGACCCGTCTGTTGCAGCAGACTTTTTCACCCGTAAAACTGGAAGTGATTGATGATAGTGCAAAACATAAAGGACATCCTGGCAATACAGGAAGTGCAGGGCACTATACTGTTATTATTCTAGCAGCCTGTTTTGCAGGTAAATCGCGCATTCAGATTCATCGTGAAATTTACGCCGCACTGGATGACATGATACCGCAGGAAATTCATGCGCTTCAGATTAAAAGTTCAATAGAGTGAAATAAGAAGGCGCTTGCTATGCCCCTTCTCCAAATGCATAATTTTCCATATAGGATTCAATTGGCTGTGGTTCTCCAAATAACTTTCCTTGCATCAAGGTACAACCAATTTCCAACAATGATTCTTTTTGCGCATTGTTTTCCACCTGCTCTGCTATGATGACGAGATTCATCTCTTTAGCTAAACTAATAATCATCTGGATAATAGCTTCATTCCCGCCAGGGGTTTTTTCTTTATTGACGAATTTCGCATTAATGATTAAATAATGAATGGGTAATCGGGTGATTCTCTGCAATGCAAAATGCCCGAGAGCTACAATGCTTATTGCTATTTGTATCCCGAGATTATTTAATATGGAAAAAGTTTGTTCCATCGAATACGCGTTTGCAGCAGGATTTAACTCTGAAATTTGAAAAATTATTTTGGCAGTATCAAAACTAAGTTCCTCTGCTATTTTTTTTATATTTGTAATAAATTTGGCATCTTCAATTTGACGTATGGTTACGTTAACCAATAAATGAGTGGCTTTTAATTTAATATTTTCCAATTTTAAAAATTGAATAATTGCATTTCTTAATAACCACTCACCGATAATAGAAACTTTTCCAGTATTTTCGGCAATTTTTGCGAATTCCAAATAGGGGATCTGGCCATATTCAGGCACGTTCAAATAGGGTATGGCTTGTAGATTTATAATACTGTTTGATTTGACATTAATATGAAATTGATAATAAATCTGGATATTTTGTAATACATCCACACTGGATATGGCTGAATGAATAGCCAACTCACGTTGGCTCAATGCATGCATTTTATCGTGAAAAAATTGAAATTTTCCTTTTCCGCTTTCCTTGGATTTTTTTAATGCGCTATTTGCAGAGCTTAACAGCGAATTTGAGGTTTCACCATCACTCGGATAGATGGCTGCGCCAATACTGGCTGTAATAGTGAAAGGCTGATTATCAACATAAAAGGGTTTGGTAATACTATCTAATAAACGTTGAGCTACGTATACAGCAGTTTCCGGTTTATACAGGTGAGGTATTAAAAAAACAAAAATGTCGCCAGCGAGTCGGGTCATGGTATCGACCTGGCGAATAACATCTTTTAATCTATCGGACACTTCTCTTAAAATAAGATCACTTTTTTCTTCACCATATTTTTCATTGATAATATGGAAGTCATTTATATTCAGCAGCATCACCGCAAAAGTTGCTGAAAGTCGTTGACTTTGAGTAATAAGTTGCGATAACCGATCGTGAAACACTTCGCGACCAGGCAGGCGTGTCAATGAATCGAATATTTTGTCATTGTTTTCATCGTTTGATTGCGATAAGGAAAATTCAGGTGTATCCAGTTTGGATTTATTTTTTGAAAAAGATTTTTTCATGTTTTTTAATTCAATTTTATTCTTAATTAATAAAAAGAATAAAATGGCTGAAATTAAAATTAATATCATATCAAATAGCATAACAAGTCTCCTAAAAACATTTGCGATTAAAATCCACTTTGTTCAATTAAAATTGTTTTCAATTTATTAAATACCCAGTAAGCATAAGAGGTTGGCTTGGTCTTAAAAACAACTGTGCCGCGTTGTATATGATTTAATTGCACAGGTTTGATCGGGCTTAATCCAACGCGAAAGACAGAGTCAATTGGTACATATTGACCATCATCTGTGATCAGTGAAGCAATATCACCTCCCAGTACACTTGCGTTATAGCAGGGCGAATCAACGACTTTTTCTTCGTTTTTATCCTGAGAGAGGTCGCCGGAATAACTGCAATTTAACTGGCTTGCATTCAGTACTTCAATAGAATTAATTTTAACAAGAGTGGCTGGTTCACTGAGATCTGTAGGGTAAAAATAGCCACTCATTCCCTTTTTTAAACTGTTAAAATCAAATTGTGTGACGAAGCCTTCGCCTTGTACAACTTTCGGGTTGACCACATCGGCTAGCCATTCATTTTTCATTACAAAAGTACCCGGCATGATTTCAGAAGCTGTTTCAGCAATAATACCGTTAAATGGAACATGTAATGAAAATTTGTTATAAACACTCATCAGCTTTTTGTATTTTGCCTGATCCTTGTTGATATCAGATAATAAAATATTTTTTTTATATTCTTCCTTGATATCAATCGATGACCGACGTAGCTCATTTACTTTTTTGTTGTATTCAAGAATTACTTGCTGTATCGCATGATTGAGATCAGGTGATTTAATTTTTATAATTTGTTGGTTTGCCTGAATGAGAGTCCCTTTGGGAGGAATGGGTGTCTCCAATATTCCATCTTCTGGCGAAATTAAAAACAGATGCTCATAGCTTAATGTGGCCGGTATTTCTACGCTTGAATTAAAAGGAAGGAAAAAAAACAGGAATAGGATGAAAAGAATCGTTAAGAAAATTGCCGATCTATTGTTGAGAGTAATTTTAGCTCTGTTAACTATCCAAAATTGGATTTCATTAACGAAGGGACCCAGTATAAAATAAAATACTTCAACGGCAAATAATACGATACCGACGATTTTGATAACAAAATGATATACTAATAACGCGATACCCAAATAAATAGACAGTCGATAGATCCATGTCGTAATTGAATATGCGACTAGAAAATTATGTTTTCCACGAGGAAATTTTTCAGGTGGCGCTTCAGGCCATTTGAATAACCAACGACGAATTTGCCATCGGGTCAGTGCAAAAGCGCGCGGTTGCAGATTTGGCATCTTGATCAAATCAGCCAGAATATAATAGCCATCAAACCGCATAAATGGACTAACATTAATTAATAAACTTGCCATCCAGTTGACAGTGATTGTGACATAACAGATAGCTTGTATTGTTAGATTGTCAGCATTGCACCAAATCAGTGCGGCAATAATCGTGACATACGTTTCAACCCAGATACCAGCCAATGCAATGCGCATGCGCTGTTTGCTATTTAATGACCAGCTTAATGTCGTGTCTGTATAGAGGACCGGCCAAAATACAAGAAATGCCAAACCCAGAGTTGGCACGGGTATGCCGAAACTCCTACACATATAGGCATGACCCAGCTCGTGACAAAATTTACAAATTGAATAGGCAATTAAGTAAAAGAATAAACCTTGTATTGTAAATATAGTGGGAAAAGTATGGACGAATTTATCCCATTGTGTACTGATCTGGTAAACTGCAACGACAGCCAGAGCTCCCATTACCCATCCCAGATAACGGCTAAATATGAAATCGCTAATTTTTTTGGTTTTTTCCAAAAATCTGTCAGGATGTATAATGGGTATTTTAAAAAATAGATAATAACTGATTAGCCAATGAAGAAGATTATCATTCTTAAATAATTTTTGATCTTTTGCTCTCTGGTAAATCTGATATCCACTTTGTTTGATTAAATAATTGTGTGAAAGGAACCGAAGCAGATTCTCAACATCATTGAGATCGACATGTAAAGTTGTTTCTTCATTGACAGCATCTACTAATTCCTCAGCATCTCCCAAATGCCAGCGTTGCAATAATTCATATTCTATCCAACCGAGAATAAAAAATTTATTGCGTCCACCATCATGGATAAGCCATTGTGGTTTACCTTCTGTGTCATAATCTCCAAAAGCAAACGTAATTCCTTTTCGCAATTCAGGAAGTTTGCTGGATTTTTCCGGAGGCATCCCTGATATCATTTATTCCTCTTATCCTAAATTCCCAACGTTTGCCGCATAACCTGTAAGGGACGTCTTACGACGTAATAAATAAAGGGTACATAATGCCCATATATTTTTACGGTACCTTGTGCGCCCAGTTGTGGCACTGTTTTTAAATGAATGAATGCACCGGTTAACTGATAGGCAAGAATTTTGTTCGGTAAAAGCTTGGCATTATAACCCAGGGTTTTTATCTTGACAGGTAATGAATTTAAATGGCCGTAAGGGAAAAATTCAGCATCCACACCGGGTTGTAATTCAATGGCACTTGCAATAGGAAGAGAAATTTTTAATTCAACCTGACGGGGATCGGAAACAACCATAATACGTTCGCCGGTTTTGACTGGCTGGCCTACCCAATCTTCCTTGCTATCAAATATAACAACGCCATTTATAGGGCTGATTAAATCCGTTTTAGCAAGCATTTCATTGGAATAATCCAGATTGGCTTTATCAATTGCCAATTGCGCTGCAATAATTGGAATATCTGAGCGCGCATCTTTATTTTGAAAACCCTGATTGGTCGCGGAGCGTAATTTTGCTTCTGTTAACAGATAATCTTTTTTATTCACTTCTGCAGTCGCCTGAAATTCTGTTTTATTCAGTGTTAATAATATCTGCCCTTTTTTCACGTTGTCGCCAGGATTGACTTCAAAGGATTGAATGACACCTTGCATGGGTGCGTTAATTAAAATAGGGTCTTTTGGTATAACAGTACCATCGCCAAATACAGTCAGGTGAACAGGAAAAAATAGAAGACATATGAAAAGAAAAAGAAAAGTATATAAATAGGGTTTCTGTTTTAATTGTTCTAAAGTTGGCACTCTGTTCGGTTTTACCAGAATGTTCCACATGTTTTGATAGCTTGCAATCAGCCATCCCAACATTTTAATTTCGGTTTCGGAAAAAGGCGTTTCACGAAAAAATACCAGGCCGCCTGTGACTTGATTGGACTTGCTCAGCAGCGGACACCAAAGTAAATAATGCGGTAATTCTTCAGGCACATCTGTTTCCAGTGGAATGGCTATCTCACCTTCCGGAGTCAGATTAATCTGGTGAGTTTCTCTCGCATTGTCATCAGAGCGAATTTCATCAATTTTATTGACTAGCCACTGATTGGCCGGTGCATGAATATCAATTTCAGCTGTGCCAGACTGGGCGATGAGATGTGTGCCAATAAATTCTTTTTGCTGCCATAAATAGGAAGTGTGAAACTGAATCAAACGGTGTGTTTCATTCGTTGCAAAAAAGCCTAATTCACGAACGTTAGTCAGTTTTCTGATTTCTTCTTCAAGGACAAGAAGAGTGGCCAGACTTTCAATTTGTGATTGAATTGCTACATTTTCCGCCATAAATTATTTCTTCTTATCCATGGGTTTTATGTTAACGGGATTATCTGGAAAACTTGCCTGACCACTCATGCCAGGTAATAACGTTGGATCACTGGGTGTAATGGTTGCAATTATTTTTACAGTTTGACTGACAGGTTCAATTTCAGGATCGATCTTGGATACGCGGGCAATAATGGTTTTATTCGTTTCATTTAAACGTACATTAATGACTGATCCGACGTGTAGCCATGCGAGCCAGAGCGAAGGAACCTGTATAACAAATTCGAGATTTTCAGTGTTAACAATTCTTAACAGGGGATCACCTGCTTTGACGGTTTCATGCGCATGAACCATGATTTCCGAGATAGAACCATTAAAAGGTGCAGTAATCGTACATTTTTCGACAGTGGCTTGCAGTTTATCAACCTCTGCATTCGCAACCTCTGCGTCAGATGCTGCTTTTATATATTCATAGTTACTGATGGAGCCATAAGACTGTAATTTTTTTGCCGCTTTTTGAGCCATGGTTGTTTGTGCCTGTTGCGCGCGGGCTTTTTTCAAATCGGCTTCTTCCGAGCGGCAATCGAATTGAAGCAATACATCGCCTTTATGAAATTGACTACCCTCTTTAAAAGGGATGTTGGCAATGCTCGCGACTGTTTCGCTTGAAAATGTCGCCTGATCGCTAGGTCGGATGATGACATATTCAGGTGTATTACTGTCAGTCCCCATGGTGCCAGGAGCCGGAGGTGGAAGTGATGCAGGAAAATTATCTGCATTTTCAGCTGCAGGGGTTGTTGCAAATCCTGTTTGAGAAAGTGTCGTTAGAATCAGCATGAAAAACAAAAATTTATTAATACATGACATTCATATCACCTTGTACTGAATTCAGGTTAACCGTATGAGCCCTTGTGTTTCCTTCGCCCATGGAGATAATTCCTTTACATCCCTGGGAAATTTTTCTATGGTTGCATAAGCGAGTTTCCGGGTTGGATAATTTCCAAAAACAAGTATATACCAATTTTTACCTTTATTTTGAGTCACTGCGCAATAGGTATTTTGCAGGTTTAAAGATTTTTGTTTTCTCTTCACATCTTGCAGATTGTCTGCCCTATAGAGTTGTATGGTGAAGGGTTCATTGAAACCGGAATGGGATGAGCGTGCAAGAAGTGGTTTATTCTGTGTGCCTTCGACAAATATTTTCTTATACGATACGTCAACATAGTTTGAAAAATTCCAGGTATCCTGTAGCGAAAAATTCTGACCGATTAAATAAGTCACTTCTTTTAAAGGTCTGTTGGCGATATCAATGGGTAAAATATCAAATCCTGCTGATGAATATAATTCTCCAAGAGAAGTAGACAGATCGGATAACAGTAAATCTTCATCCATTTTTGTGGTTAATGTATGCAGCTTCGCGAGAATGACCTGTTGTTCACTGGCTAAAGAGGCGCTATGACGATTTCTGTTTAGCGTAAAAAGGGCATTGGCATTTTCAGTTTGTTTGTGAGCGATTGTATATTCTCTTCGTAACGTTTCATAATGTGAATAGGCGTAACGTGTTTCAGTTAAAGCCGTCATGGTTAATGCCATCAGTTTTAATTGTTCATATTGAACCTGAGTATCTGCTGCTCGATATGAATCAGGTAATGATGCGAGATTTAGCAGGTTCCAGGCCACATCGACAGAGCGATCCATCCAGTTTTTATTTAATAAAAATTCATTGCTGTTATAATTCCAGCCTTTGTTTAATGTAATTCCGGGCAAGGATTGTAAAATGACTGTTTTGATACCCCATTTTGCAATGCGTTGTTGGTAATTTTGACCGCGTAGTTCCGGACGATTTACCAGAGTAATGGCATCGAGCTTGCGAAAATCCAATGCACTGAGGTTATTTGCCTTGCGCAAGACAAGAGGTGGAGCACTCAGTGTTAATTTTAAATTGGCTGGTAAATTCAACAGATGTTTAAGATCCAATGTTGCTTTATCGTATTTGTATTGAAGTTCAATGAGTCGACGATTACCTTCCAGGAGAGCTGCCTCATAATTTAGTATATTTTCCTGGGGAATTGTTTTGTCCAGCATGGCACGTGCCAATTTAATTTTTGCGCTTCCTAATATTTTTTGGAATTCATGCACTTCTTTCATTAATTGTTGAGCGCTGTAGGCACTCCAGTATGCAACCAGCACATCCTGCGATAATTGCTGAATTTGTTTGCGTGCTTCTTCATCTGCAATTAATAAACGTTCACCTTGTTGTTTTGCTTTTACATAACCTAAACCGAAATCCAGAATATTCCAGCTGAGCCCGGTACGCAGTGACCGGATAGTATTTGGCGTAGAATTAAAAACGCCACTGGGAGCTCCCGATGCTGAAACACCAGAGCTTGAATATTGATTATTACGATTGTATATCGATCCACTCACATTTAACGCAGGGTACATGGCAAATAATGCAACTTTTAACTGACCTGCCTGTAACGCGCTGTTAACGCGTTTGATCCGATAATCAAGATTATATTTAAGAGCGCGAGCCAGGGCTTCATAAAAATCAAGATGCCCATAGGAAGGTTCCTGTTCTGCAAATAATTCTTTCAGATCTTTTGTGGCTTCATTATAACGATCAGAGACGGAAAGAGGATGTGGACTAAGAGTGCAAGCACTTAGCAGGCTTATCAGACAGAATATTGCTCCCTTTTTAATCATCCCAGATTCCATTGCTGTTAGCTTCCTATACGAGACTGATAAATTTCCCGTTGGGTAAGAACATTAATTGAATTTATTAAATACACTTTGAAAATATTTTTCAAGCTTTTAAAAAAAACAAATACAATCAGTTAGTTATGTTTTTGATACCAGGATCCAAAAATCCATAAGTTTCAATTCATTATGTTAAAAATATTATAGCTTATATGTATCTGTTTTTACTAAATTTATATTTTGCTATTTATGATAGATAATTTTGAAATTGGGCTATACTGGTCTTATGGTACTCGAAAAAGTTTAAAGTTCTGGCACTTAATACCAACCTATCGATGCACGTCATGCAGGTAATTAATGTGAGTAAAGAACGAAAAAAACAAAGAAAACAAAAATACGCAACATTAAAACAGGCTCTCGAACCGAGAATTTTGTTTAATGCCAGTCTTCTGCAGCCTCCACATCATGATACGGGAAGTACAACGGATACGCATGGCGATAATGTAAGACATTCCTCGGATATTCCTCAAACAGCACAAGTTCACAAGGATTTTAAATCATCTGCCTCATCAACGGCACAACCGGATAATATTCCTGCACCCAAATTACAGAATGTAACAAAGACAGCGACGAATGTTCGAACTGGCAATACAGATAGTTTTGTCACTGAACAACGATTGGCTCCTACTGCTCCAGTCGTACTTGTGTTTATTGATTCAAGAGTGCAGGATCCACAAAGTTTACTCAAAGGCATTTCTTCCAATGCAGAAGTGCATTTTATTAAACCGGGACAAGATGGCATTAATCAAATTAATGCAGTCATCCAAGCAGAAAAAGCGCCTATTGCCGATGTCGTCATTCTTTCACATGGAGAGAGTGGCTCGCTTGAACTGGGTAACACGACACTCAATGCAAATGATTTAAGTCAATATTCGAGTGAAATGGCAAGCTGGCAACCTCATCTCACTGCAAATGCCAATATTTTATTGTATGGGTGTGATGTTGCACAGGGTACGCTTGGTCAACAATTCGTAACAGATATCAGTGCGATGACGCACGTGGCAGTCGGTGCAGCGACAGGTGAAGTCGGTAGTGCAGCCCTTGGCGGTAGTTGGGACCTGGAATATGATAGCGGTGTAGTGACAGTTAAAGCGTCAGACATTTTTGATGGTACAGCGTTATCGAATTATAATTATTTGCTAGCGGCACCCGTGGTGGATTTGAATGGTCCAACTTCACTGACTGTCTCAGATAACTTTTCTTCCGGGACCTTTACCGGAGGCACTAGTAATCTTCCGTTATCATGGTCGGGTGGATGGACCAAATTTGATGTTTCCTACGATCGCGCATTTGTTCCTGGTGGATCAGATACCAATAGTCTTAACACGGATCCGACGGCGGGTAATGTTGTTATTCCATCTGTCGCAACTGGTGGGAGTGTGCCCGGATTAGGTACAGGTACTGAGTTGGCTTTTTTGGGTCACCCGGTTCAAACGGGGGATTTAATTGACCGCTCAATCAATTTGCAAGCCTATACGTCAGGGACTCTCAGTATTACGTATAGCACGGCTGGCTTATCTTCTGCTGATGCGATTGAAGTGGATGTTTCAAAAGACGGTGGCGCTACGTTTACGACGCTTGGGGTATTGGCGAACGTTACGACGAGTACGACTGAAACATTTGATATATCCAATTACCTTTCAGCTAACACGACAGTTCAACTCAAGGTAAATAGTGGCTTTAATGTCAGTGATGCCCAACAGTTTCTGGTAACAAATGTTGCTATTAGTGCGCAGGGTAATAATTATTCTGGCGCGTATTCAGCGCAGACAGATGTGCCTGCTCATGTTGTAGCAGCCAATACCGTCATTACTGATTCAGGTTTAATCAAGAGTGCTACAATTACCTCTACCAATCTGCAATCTTCAGATTTATTGGCGGTTGGAACGCTTCCGTCTACTATTACGGCTGTCTTGAATAACATAACGGGTGTTGTGACATTCACGAGTGTGTCATCAAACGGTGCGAGTGCCGCTGATTTTCAAACGGCTCTTGAAGCCGTCACTTTTAGCAACGCATCACCCTTGCTTAATCAAACGGCGCGAAGTTTTAATGTGACAGTGACAGATGCAGCCGGTGTAACCAGTATTCCAACGACTTCCTATATTCAGGTTATTCCTTACAGTTATCCTTCGACTACCGTGTCTCACAACATTACTGCAAGTGATCTGGGTACGGCATCCGGCGCATTATTTAATAATTCCAGTTTAACGGCAGAACAAACGGTTTCCAGTGTTTATGATTATGATCAGACAACAGCAGGTCTATCAACTACACTACTGACGCAAGCATCTCAAGGTGTTGCAGTCGTCAATGCGGATGGTACCTATACCTATACGCCTAATACAGGTGCATCCGGTACAGATAGTTTTACTTATACACTGACTAGTGCAGCACAAGTTCTTGGTCAAAATTATGAAGAATGGAATACAACGATTACATCCAATCTTCTCACGCAATTTTCCACATTGGGAACACCGAGTCATACGGGTTATGTGACGGGCTACAATGTGGATGCCGTTGCAGAAGCCAGCAGCAATCCAAATGGCCTGAATGATTTTGTTGTTGAATTTAATAGTACGCTTGCTGTTAAAACAGCGGGAACCTATACGTTTTATAGCGGTTCTGATGATGGATCGTTACTTTACGTCGACGGTCAACTAGTAGTGAATAATGATCAGGTTGCCGGCGGGCATCCGTATGGTGTGCAAAGCGGTACTGTGACGCTTGCCGCAGGTGTTCACACTATTGAAGTTCTATACTATCAGTTACAAGGTCAGGAATCTGAAGTGGCTTCCTATCAGGGGCCTGATACAGGTGGCCTGATAACCAACTTAAGTAATGTCAGCACAGTACTCGCCAATACAACTACAACCGGGATTGTTAATGTCACGCTGCAGGCTTCAGGCCCTCTTGTTGCAACGGGATCGGATGTCTATGCATTGGATAGTTTTGCTTCGAAATCCTATGCCAATAATAATGGCACGATTAATTTTTCGGATAGCTGGACTGAATTTAATGATGATGGCAAAGCAAACAAGGGATCAATTCAGATTAACAGTAGTGCGCAATTGCAAATTCAAAATGAGACCAGTGGTAGTGCAGATTATATTGCCCGCTCTATTGATTTACTTGCTTTATCAGGAAATAATCCGACTCAGGCTGGAGCGACACTTTCTTTTAATTACACAGTTCCCGCGCATGATACGACTGGCGTTCAGGTTCAAATTTCTGCAGATGGCGGCACAACATGGTCAACCCTGGATACATTAACCAATTCAACTGCATCAGCTGTCAGTGGATCGAAATCGTATAATATTTCCAGTTATGACAGTGCTACGACAGAAATAAGATTTCTTGCAGTTAATAATACGACCCAGTACATCGTAGATGTTAGCTCGGTCAGAGTGGATGCTACGCAGACAAGTTATACGGCTCCGACTTATTATGAACATGGTTCGGCTGTCGCAATTGGATCCAGTGCGACTGTAGCAGGTGATACATCAGGCAATAATATTGCGAGCGCTACTATTACTATTGCGAATTATCAACCCGGTGATTTACTGACCTATGATAACGCTATTGCAGGCGTCACTGGAGTTTTTAACAATGGAACACTCACGTTGACGGGAACGTTAAGCAGTGCGCAATATGCATTGGCGTTGCAGCATGTTTTTTATAGTAATACGAATTTATTTCCTTCCAGCGTGACTCGCACGATTGATGTTACTTTAAAAGATACAGCAAATGTTGTGAGCAATAAATCAGTGACCAATATTGCGGTGGTCGATGTAAATGATCCACCTACGGGTCAGTCGCAATCAGTGGCTGTTTCACTTAATACACCTTATGTTCTTTCGCTATCCAACTTTCCTTATACAGATCCTCAAGGTGAAGCGTTACAAGCCATTATTATTGATACACTTCCTTCACCTTCCATTGGAACATTACAGTTCGACAATGCAGGTACGTGGGTTGCCGTGACAGCAGGTGAATCGATTAGCGCTGCTAATGTTAATGCAGGTTTATTGCGTTTTGTACCTGCGACGGGTGCTACAGGTGCTGCAAATTTTACATTCCAGGTGCAAGATACTGGCAGTACAGCCAATGGAGGTGTGAATATTGATCCAACACCTCGTGCTTTTACTATTAATGTGGAATCAGGTCCGAATACACCTCCCGCCCTCACGGGCAATTTGACAATACCTTCCAGTCTTGAAAATAATTTTTCACCCACAGTCGGTACTATCAGTTCGCTGGTAGCAAATGGTGGAAATAGTTTATTTTCAGATCCGGATGCAAATGCTTTTCTTTCGGGTGTGGCCATTGTTGGGAATACAGCTAATGCCACGACGCAAGGTGTTTGGCAATATTCTACCAACGGTGGAAGTAATTGGTATAACGTTGGGACAGTAGGGGACACGGCGACCACACTTGCGCTGGCTGTATCTGCTTCGACAGAATTACGTTTTGTACCCGTAGCAAATTATAGTGGTACTCCACCACCGTTAGTCGTAAGGGCACTTGATAATACGTTTTCGGGTAATTTCACAAATGGTGCCACAGTTGCGACTGTTGATTCTGCACTTAATGGTGGTACTTCCGCCATTTCAGGTAATACAAATACTATTTCGACGTCCGTGACTTTTGTGAATACGGCGCCTGTATTAATACAAAGTAATCCTGTGTTGAACTCCATTAGTGCAACGAATGTGAATAATAGCGGACAATTGGTATCATCTTTTTTGAGTAGTAATTCTGTAGTGGCTAATGAGAGTGAGGCTATTGATACCGATCCGGGCGCAGTCGGAGGTATTGCAATTATTGGTGCCGCCGGGACACAAGGAACTTGGCAATATTCTTTAAATGGTACTACATGGGTAAACATACCTACTGTTTCGGTAGGTTCGGCATTGTTGTTGAACACATCTGATTATATTCGATTTCAGCCGAATGGAACGGCTGCAGGTACAGGGGCTATTTCCTATCGTGCCTGGGATCAAACCTCAGGAACTGTGGGTAGCCAGGTTGATACCACCAATAATGGTGGTAGCACTGCTTTTTCAATATCAACCGATGTTGCGACGATTATTACGTCGAGTCCCACAGGTCCATTATTGGCAAATACCAATTCCGCAGCGAGCTATATTGAAAATGCGTCAGCAGCTTCGATTGCTGACTCATTAATTACGGTGACCGATAGCCAGAGTTCAACGTTAACAAGCGCCACTATTTCAGTAGCCAGTAATTTTGTATCAGGACAGGATGTTCTTGCTTTTACAAATACTGGCTCAACCGCCATGGGAAATATCACGGGCACTTATAATTCAACTACAGGTGTTTTGTCATTAAGTTCATCAGGATCAACAGCGACACTTGCACAATGGCAAACAGCGTTAGCTGCTGTCACTTACAAAACAACCAGCACAAGCTCTTTAGCGACAACGCGTGCTATTAATTTCCAGGTGACGGATGCGCATGGCTCGCCCAGTAATGTTTTGACTGAAACGCTTAGCGTTGTTCCTGTGAGTGTGGCTCCAGTAGGTGCTAATAATTCATTTACACTGACAGATAGTGCAGTTCATGTATTTGCAACGTCAGATTTTGGTTTTTCAGATCCTGGAAATACACCTTCCTATAGTTTGGCAGCCGTTGAAATTACACAATTGCCTACAACGGGTACCCTCACGGACAACGGTGTAGCTGTGACTTTAAATAGTTTTGTTTCGGTAGCTGATATTAATGCTGGCCTGTTAGTTTATAAAGCACCAACCACCAATGGTACGTCAACCATGACGTTTAAAGTGGAAGACACAGGTAGCACAGCAAATGGTGGCGTTAATATTGATCAGACTGCAAGAACAATGACGTTTACCATTTCGGGTGCCACTCCTGCTCCCGTCTTAACGCCTATGGCGCCTGCATTACCTTCTATTGTTGATAATAATACGAGTAGTGCAGGGGAGACAATTGCGACTCTTGTTGGATCATCCATTACTGATACGGCTGCAGGTGCGGCACAAGGTATTGCAATTACATCTGTTCCCGCAACGACTTTGGGTACCTGGCAGTATTCACTTGATGGTACGACGTGGGTGAATTTTCCTGCTGTTTCAACATCTGCTTCCTTACTGCTGGCTGCTAATGATTATGTGAGATTTTTGCCGAATACTTCAGCGGATGGTTCAGCAACTTTTACCTATCGTGCATGGGATCAAACGTCTGGCACGGCCGGAAGCACTGCATCGACTGCTACAACAGGAGGCAATACCGCATTTTCAACAGCAACAGATACGGCAAGTATCATTTGTGTTAATGCAGCACCTACGCTAACGGCAACAGCGCTGAATCCTGTTTTTAATGAAGTGGCAGGAGTGGGTTCCCAGGCTGTACCTGTGCACGTCTTTAGTAATGCAAATGCGAGTGCAATTGAAACCGGGCAAACTATTACTGGAATAACATTTACTGTGAGTGGTGTGGTGGATGGATCGAATGAATCGATTGTGGTTGATGGTACTACCATTACATTAGGCGCTAATGTAATGGGTACAACGGTTACTAACAATCTGGTTTATTCGATGACGATGTCTTCAGGAACTGCAACAGTGACATTAGCCAGTTCGGGTTTGACTACTGCATTGGCAGATGGTGTTATAAATGGAATTACCTATCGCGATACCCTGGCAGCCGGACCGACTCCTGGTAATCGAGGATTTACGATTACAAAAATTCAGGACAGTGGCGGGACGGCTAATGGAGGGATAAATACAACCAATCTCTCAATTGCTTCGGTTGTAAATGTAGTAAATGATACGCCTGTATTTACCTCTGGTACGAGTGCAACGGTAACGGAAGGTACCTCTACATCAACTGTAGTTTATACAGCAGTGGCTACTAATCCTGAAGGTTCTGGTATTACTTATTCATTATCGGGTACGGATGCCAGTCTCTTTAATATTAATTCAACAACGGGCGCAGTCACTTTAAAAGCGGTATCGAATAATTTAGCCAAGAGTAGTTATAATTTTAATGTGGTTGCAACGGATGATGGTTCTTTATCGAGAACACAAGCTGTGACATTGAGCGTCACCGATGTTCCACCTGTTATTACATCGAGTGCAACAGCGAGCTTGCCGGAAGGCACTGCCATTATTTATACGGCTACCGCGACTGACGCGGCTGCGGGTACGACCGTGACCTATTCACTGACGGGTACCGATGCAAGTCTGTTACAAATCAATTCATCCGGTGTCGTATCATTGCTTTCCGGTGTGACAAACAATGGAGCGAAATCGGGTTACAGTTTCAATGTAGTTGCAACCGATAATGCCGGTACAAATATCACCACCAAAGCGGTTGCCGTTACGATTACCGATGTGGTTCCAGTCATTACATCGAGTGCCACAGCGAGTGTACTGGAAGGT
>Ga0206942_1048_pt1 | contig 33837 bp, 35 predicted proteins | sample Alteio_BWOrgHeat_6_FD_153253 | JGI IMG/M metagenome (GOLD analysis project Ga0206942, IMG submission 153253) | Enriched cells from forest soil in Barre Woods Harvard Forest LTER site, Petersham, Massachusetts, United States -... | ecosystem: Environmental > Terrestrial > Soil > Temperate forest > O... | reverse complement strand
CAAGACCTGGCGCGCGCGGCCCAGGAGCATACGCCCCGTGATGTCCAGGTTATCGGGATGTTCGTCATGACTCAGGAGAACGGCGTCGATGGGGCCGATTTTATCGGCGCGGATAGCGGGTCCAATAAGTTTTTGGAGTCGTTCGTAGCTCGTCCCGGCTCGATCGAAGGTCGGATCGGTCAGCAGCCGCAACCCGCCCAATTCCAGCTGAAGGGTGGGGCCGCCAATGTAGGTCATCGCAACGAGCGTCTCGGTGTTGACTGGCACAATGACATTCTAACAAAGGCGGATGGTAAAGGAGGATTGATCGTTATAACGCAACCCTTCTTTTATACATGGCTTCGTTTATGGATTTGAAGTCGTGATCTTTCCGAAGACACGCCGGTCGGCTTGCCGAGCAGCGGCCGTGCTGTTTTCGGGTTTGTCCGTGACCATGCCATAGCCGTGTGATTTAAGACGCGTGCTGTCAATGCCGTATTGGGTCGTTAAATAGGCGGCGACCGCATCGGCTCGCTTTTGCGCCAAGGTTCCATTAGCCGGTCCGTGTCCGGAATTGTCCGCATACCCGGCCAAAGCCGCGGTGCTTCCCGGGTGATCTCTCAAATAGGCTCCGAAAGCGTTGAGCTGATGCTGGAAAGCCTGAGGGATGTCGGAATGATCCAGATTAAATTCGACGATGAGTGTCGGAACTCCGTTACTATCCCGTGCGACGTCTCCGGGCATGGGTGGACTCATGGGTTTTGTGCCCTGCGCAGGCGGTTGAGGAGTCGGGGAATTGATGGCCGACTGTCCCGGCACGGATGGCACCGGCGGATTGTCAGCCGCATGCACCGTCAGCACACCTGCGAACAAAACGCCTAAGAAAATAGAACGTCGGTTTCTGTCCATAAGAGATCTCCTTAGATTTGTCTTTCTCGCCTTCCGAGCGGGGTCTCCGCATAGTGTTCTGACATCCGACATCCTGTCTTGGTTACATGCCATAAATGCCCTGTCCACCGCCTGCGGCAAATGATGTAAAATTCCTTCGTCGTCACAAACTTCCAACCCATTTTTGAAGTAAGGACCTGCGGCGGATGAGTTCATCGCCGCAAGTCCCGTCGAAGAGGAATAACGAACGGGAGTGTTCATGAGTAAGTCCCTTAAGCGCGTCTTGATCAGCGTGACCGATAAAACCGGCATCGTGGAATTTGCCGATCAGCTGGTGAAATCCGGCTATGAAATTATTTCCACCGGCGGCACCGCGAAGAAACTGAAGCAGACTGAAATCGCGGTGAAGGAGGTCGAAGATATCACCGGGTATCCGGAAATTCTCGATGGGCGCGTGAAGACCCTTCACCCGAAAGTGTTCGGAGGGCTTCTCGCCATTCGCGGCAACGAACGGCATCGGAAGGATATGTCGACCCACGATATTGAGCCGATCGACATGGTGGTGGTGAATCTTTATCCGTTTGAAAAAGTGGTGACGGAAACCGTACTCGATGAGAAGGATCTTCTGGAGTACATTGATATCGGCGGGGTCGCTCTGCTGCGCGCCGCGGGAAAAAATTTTCACGATGTCGTCATTGTCTGCGACCCGGCGGATTATCCCCAGGTGCTTCATGAGATCACGGAGAACGACGGCAACATCCGCATGGAAACCAAGCGGAGGCTGGCGGCCAAAGCCTTCGCGCATACGGCCCGTTACGATGCCGTGATTTCGTCGTACTTCCGAGAGCGCAGTAAAGACGAAGAAATTTTTCCTCAAGAAATGACGCTCGGTCTGAAGAAAGTCCAGACCCTGCGCTACGGAGAAAATCCGCATCAGAAGGCCGCCCTGTATCGGGAGACCGGAGCCCGAAGCGTGGATTGGGGCATTGTCACCGCCAAAAAACTCCAGGGGAAAGAGCTCTCTTACAATAATTATCTGGATCTCGATTCCGCGTGGAACCTGGTGAGCGAATTCCATCAGACAGCCGCCGTCATCGTGAAGCACAATACCCCGTGCGGCGTGGCGCTGGCCGACCGTCCCGTGGAGGCGTTCCGCCAGGCGATGGCCTGCGATCCGATGAGCGCTTTCGGGGGCGTGGTCAGCTTTAACAAAGAAGTCGACGGACAGACGGCCGAAGAGATGACGAAAATATTTCTGGAATGCGTGATTGCTCCCGGGTATCGTCCGGACGCGATCGAGGTCTTCCGCAAGAAGGAAAACCTGCGAATCCTGCAGCTGCCGTCGTTCATTACCACGGCCGCCAAAGAGTTCGACGTGAAACGCGTGTCCGGCGGTCTTCTCGTCCAGGAAAAAGATTATTCCCAGACTACGGAGACGAAAATTGTGACGAAGAAGTCGCCTTCGCCGGAAGAGATGGCGTCGCTGGAGTTTGCTTGGCGCGTGTGCAAGCACGTGAAGTCCAACGCGATTGTTCTGGCGCGAGGCCCGATGACCGTGGGTTTAGGCGCCGGGCAGATGTCGCGCGTAGACGCCCTGCGCGTCGCCTGGATGAAACTGCAGCAGCAGCAGCCGCTCATCTTGGGAAATCAGCGTCCGCTGGTGCTGGCCTCCGACGCTTTCTTTCCGTTCCGGGATTGTGTCGATGAAGCGTCCAAGATGGGGATTTCCGCCATCATCCAGCCCGGCGGTTCCGTCCGCGACGAAGATTCCATCCGCGCCGCCAATGAGTACGGGATGAGCATGGTCTTTACCGGAATGCGACACTTTCGCCATTGAAAACCGTCGCCATCATTGGGATCGGGCTCATCGGCGGATCGCTGGGCCAGGCGCTGCGGCGGACCCGGCGCTACCGCGTGCTGGGGATTGCGCGCAAGCCGCGGACGCTGCGGGAGGCCAGGCGGCTCGGGGCGATTGATCGGGGTTCCACGCGCCTGGAGGATGCGGCGCAGGCGGATCTGATTGTGATCGCCACGCCCGTGGATCGTGTCGTTCCCACCGCGCGAAAACTTTTTCCTCTCCTCAAACCCGGAACGATTGTAACCGATGTCAGCAGCGTAAAAGGGGCCATTCTCGACGGTATTCGCCGTCTTGTCAAAAGTGAAAAAGTTCATTTCGTGGGATCGCATCCGCTGGCCGGTTCGCATAGAACGGGCGTAAAGGCCGCAAACGCGAATTTATTTCGTGGATCGACCTGTGTCCTCGTTCCGCTGGGGAACATGCCTGTAAACGCCATTGCAGCGCTTTGGAGGGCGGTTGGCGCGCGGCCGCGAACGCTTTCGGCCGCGGCTCATGATTCCGCGGTCGCGGTCACCAGTCATCTGCCGCACCTGGTGGCGCATGCGCTCGTGCATACTTTCGCCGGACGGTCCGAACGGCCGCTGCTCCGCTCGCTTCTGGCCGGCTCGTTTCGCGACGGGACGCGCGTGGCTTCCTCCGATCCCGATCAGTGGGCTCAAATCATGACCGCCAATGCCTCGGCGCTTCGGCGAGCCGTTCGAGAATTCGGCGCGGAGTTGAGTCGTCTGGAAAATAGCATTGGAACGCTGCGTCTCAAGACGCTCCTGCGTCGATCGCATGTGCTGCGCCGGCCGCTTTTCCATGGAGTCTAAGACCCTCCGTCCGGCGGCCGGATTCGCCGGTGCGGTCGAAGTGCCGGGCGATAAATCGATTTCTCACCGTGCCGTCATTCTCGGAGCGCTTTCCAACCGGGTCTGTACCGTCGATAATTTTCTGGTGGCTGAGGATTGTCTTTGTACGGTCGAAGCCTTTCGCCAGATGGGAATTTCCATCGACCGTCAGGATCGCCATCTGCAAATTCGCGGGGCGGGACTGGAAGGTTTGAAAGCGCCGAAACAACCGGTGGAATGCGGCAACTCGGGAACGACGACACGGCTCTTGATGGGCGTTTTGACCGGACAACCTTTCGAAGTCCGGCTGCAGGGGGACGCTTCCCTGTCACGGCGGCCGATGGACCGAGTGATTGAGCCGCTCTCGAAAATGGGGGCGTTCTTTCTGGATGAACAGGGCGCCCGCCTGCCTGCCGGCAGGCAGGCGCATCTTCCGCTGCGCATGGTCGGGACCCGGAATGTGAAGCCGCTACAATGGAAGAGTCCGGTCGCCAGCGCGCAGGTGAAGTCGGCGATTCTTCTGGCCGGATTGTATGCGTCGGGACCCACGGAAGTTTCAGAGCCCTCTTTGTCCCGCGATCATACCGAGCGGATGCTCAAAGCGTCCGGGGTATCGTTGGAACGCAGCGGTTCCCGGGTCGTCGTCCATGGCACCGCCACGGTGCGCGCAAATTCGTTCAAAGTTCCGGGAGACCTTTCCAGCGCCGCATTTCTTCTGGCCGCGGCTCTTCTGCGCGGCAACTCTGAAGTGACGGTGCGCGGCGTGGGAGTGAATCCGACCCGCACCGGATTTGTCGACATTGTCAAAGCGATGGGAGGAATCTGCCGGTTTGATTCGACGACCGAGTGGTCCGGGGAACCGGTGGCGGATATCTCGGTCAAGCGGTCCGCTCTGACCGGGACGACCATTTCCGGAGAATCGATTCCCCGGGCGATCGATGAGATTCCCATTCTGGCCGTGCTGGCCACGCAGGCACGCGGCCAGACCGTTATTTCAGACGCCCAGGAACTGCGCCTTAAAGAATCCGATCGGCTCAAAGCAGTGACGCAGGAGCTTACGAAAATGGGCGCGCGTATCGTTGAAAAATCCGATGGGTTGATCATCGATGGACCGACCGCCTTGAAAGGCGCCGTTGTGAAAAGTTATGGTGACCACCGCCTGGCGATGTCGCTGGCCGTAGCGGCGTTGGCCGCTGAGGGGGAAACGGTGATCGAAGATGTGGCGTGCGTCGCAACTTCTTTTCCGACATTCTGGAATTTATGGGACCAATTGAGGACATCCTGATGACGGAAGCGACTTTAGAGCCTCAAGCGCCCCGCCGCTCCGCGCATCCGGGGGAAGCCAATCCGTATTTCAATCCGTTTTTTTATTTTATCGGGAAGATTATTACAGCTACCGCGTTTGACGTGATCTGGCGCCGGCAGGTTATCGGCAAAGAAAACATCCCGGCTTTTGGAAGCCCGGTTATTTTTGCCGCCAACCATCGTTCCCTGGCCGACCCGAATCTCGTGGGCAGCGCCATTCCTTACGCCATCCACTATTTTGCCAAAGAGGAATTGTTCCACGTGCCGCTCCTGGGGTGGTACATTCGTCGGGTCAATTCCTTTCCGGTCAAACGCGGGGAGCACGATGTCGGCGCTTTTAAGTCCGCGATCCGGATTCTTGAGCACGGCGAGGGATTGCTGCTCTTCCCCGAAGGCGGCCGCCGGCTCGACCCCGAACGCCAATGGAAAGCCAAACCGGGGCTCGGAATGCTCGCCTGCAAAACGGGCGCGGTGATCGTTCCGGTGGGCGTGACTCATTCGGACCGTTTTACGAAGTTGGCCAAAATCAGAGTCGCTTTCGGGAAGCCTATCCCGGCTCCTCCCAACGCGACCCGAGATCAGTATCAGGAATTGACCAATCGGGTGATGACCCGGATCAGGGAGTTATGCCAATGAATCGATCGTTATTGCGTCTGATGGTTTGGATTCAGATGTTTACGCTGTTCTTTTTGATGGTCATGCCCTCGCTGATTCGATGGCTGGGCGGCATGTGGGGGAAAATCCTCTATGCGGTCATGGTCATCATCGGGATTGGGTTTGCGCTCGCTCTTCGCTACGCTCTGGCCTCTCTCGAATAGCCTCTCCAAATGGTATACTTCACTCCGTAAAGTCAAGCCGTTTAGAAAACAGCGCCCGCCACGAAGTCTCAGGCGGGCCCGCCGAAGAAGGTGTAGCGGGGAGGGTAGGTTTATGGTGGAAGATAAGCTTCTCATCGATGATATGTCCATGAGCGACCTGCTCGCGGGATTGCCCGAAAAAGTCAGTTCGGGGACCGTGGTGCAGGCGCGCGTCTTAGGAAAATCGCCTGAAGGCGTGCTCGTGGATATTGGATTGAAAATGGAAGGTTTAATTCCCCGGAGCGAGTTCCCCGATTTTGAAAATGCCCTCCCCTTCCGCGAAGGCGATCACATCTCCGTTCTGATTCGCTACGTGGATGGCCCGGATGCGCATTCCAAGGTTTCCTGGCGCGCCGCGCGCGAAATGTCGGCCTGGGATAAATTAGCCGCCGCTTACCAGGCGGGAACGCCTGTGGAAGGCACCGTTCAGCGTAAAGTCAAAGGCGGTTACGTTATTGATATCGGAGTCGACGCTTTCCTGCCCGGCTCACAACTTGATATTCGACCGGCGCGCGATGTGGACGCCTGGCTTCAGAAAAAGCTCAGTGTCCTGATTACGGAAATGGATAAGACCAAATCCAATGTCGTCGTGTCCCGTCGCAAACTACTGGAACGCGAAAGGCTGCGCGTGCGCGAAGTGACGCTGGGATCCCTGGCGGAAGGCCAGGTGTTGCCCGGTAAGGTCACAAGCATCACCAATTTCGGAGCCTTTGTAGATATCGGCGGGATCGAAGGCCTGCTGCATATTTCCGACATGTCCTGGCACCGAACGGATAAGGCGGAAAGTTTGCTCAAAGTCGGCCAGTCGCTGCAGGTCAAAGTTTTAAAATTCGATGCGGCGACGCAAAGAATTTCTTTGGGGCTTAAGCAGCTGCAGCCGCATCCCTGGGAAGGGGTGGCGGCGCGTTTTCCCGTGGGCGCTGTGATCAAGGGGAAAGTCACGACGATGACGACGTTTGGCGCCTTTGTGGAAATTGAACCCGGTCTGGAAGGACTGCTGCATGTGAGCGAGCTCTCCTGGAAGGACCGCGTCGCGAAGCCTCAGGATGTTCTGAAGCCGGGCCAGGTCGTGGAGGTCAAAATTCTGCTGGTGGATCCGGCGAAAGAGAAATTATCTTTATCCTTGAAGCGTGTGGGCCCCAGTCCCTGGGAAATTGTCAAAGCCAATCATCCTATCGGCAGTCGGGTCCATGGGCCCGTAACCCATCTCACACCCTTCGGGGCCTTTGTGATGCTTCCGGAAGGGATTGAAGGTCTGATCCATATTTCGGATTTGTCCTGGACGCAACGCCTGCTGCATCCTTCCGAGATTTTGAAAGTGGGTCAGGAAGTCGACGTCGTTTTCATGGACATTAAGATTGAGGCGGAAAAGATTGTTCTTTCGCTGAAGCACACGCAGCCTGACCCTCTGGCCGCGATCCGGAACGGCCAATCCGTTACCGGGAAAGTCGCGAAGATCAATGACGGCGGAGTCGTCATCGATCTGGGCTCCGGAATCGAAGGATTTGTTCGGCAGACCGAGCTCGCTGAAAAAGCCGAAGGGGAACCGGTCAAGCTTACGGTTGGGGAAGAAGTTACCGCCAAAGTGATGCGCATCGATTCCCGGGAGCGGCGCATCGATCTCTCCATCCGGCGTTTTGACCGGGAAGAAGAACGACAGATGATGAAGCGCTATGGCGGCCATAACCAGGAGCCTCTGACCCTGGCGGATGTTCTCGTAGAGAACGAGTCTCCCGAGGGCACTCAGGAATAAGCGGCTTGGTCTCGATGCCTTCGGTTCGTTTGCAGGACCAGCGCTCCGTCTTATGGGATGTTGTATTAGTAGCGGGCGGATTGTTCCTTGTGGGGGCCACCTTTCGAACGTACCGCTTCTTCGAACCCGCCGAAGGCCCCAGTAGTCATATCTCTTATTCTCCAGCCGAAGCGGACCGTCGTATCGAATCCGCCAAGTCCTATCTCGCGAGCCACCCGGACAGTTATAACGCATTGACCGATCTGGCCATCGCTTATTTCCAAAAGGGACCGGATTCTTACATCAATGCCATGAATGCGCTCGAAAAAGCCAGAGCCGCCGGGGCGACCAACGATGCGCTCTTTTATTACGCCGGCGTCATGTACGATGCTCTGGGATTGCCCGACTACGCCGCCAACGAACTTTCCAAATATCTGCGGCACCACCCGGATGATTACGAGAGCCTGGTCAGGCTGGCGAACGTCTATTATCGGGAAAAAAAATTTGATGAAGCGCAGGTTTTATACCGACACGCGGTGCAGGAATGGCCTAAGGATCCGACCGTGTGGTTCAATCTGGCGGTTGTGAATACACAAAAGAACAGCCTGGATGAAGCGGCTTCGGATCTCCAGCAGGTCATGAAGCTGGCGGGGCAGCTTCCGGAGGGGGGATATTACCAACAGGGGGAAATTGCCAGGTTAAAGGGTCTGGAAGATAACGCAATCCAGTCTTACCAACAGGAATTATCCGTACGCCCTGAATATATCCCTGCTTTGGAAGCGTTAGAATCGATTTCCAAGCAGAGGGGGGATTTCAAGCAGGCCCGTGCTCTTCAGAAAAAAATTATGGATTTGAAGCACGCGAAGGCACCGCAGACCACCGTCAACAACGTTCATGGCTAGAAAACCCCATCCTTCGCGTGAAAAATTACCCATCACTCTTCCCCCATCGACCCCCTCCGTAAATTCTTTGTCGAAACAGGGGAAGACATGCCTCATCGCGGGCATCTGCGTGGGTGCTCTTGGTTTCTGGGTACTCACCTATACCGACCCCGCAGGGCAAAACTGGGCCAGCATCCTTTCCCCTTTTCTCTTAGTGGCGGGCTATGCCCTGATTGGAGTCGGCGCCGTTGTGCGAAATCCGTAAAAATGCGATTTCGATGCGTTTTATCGACGGAAAACGCATAGATTTTCGATTTTAAGCCCTAAAAATCCTTCCTGAGCTGAGTGTTCTGATATCCTTTTTTCTCCCCTCTTTTTCTGAATCCATCCCTAACTTCTTCTATAAAGTCCGAGAATCTCCAAAAAATACTCAAATCGGTGCGTTTTATCGACGGAAAACGCTCAAATTTTCGATTTTAGCCCCCTCTTTTTTAAAAAACGACCCAGAATACGTTTAAAGGATTTCTCTCTTTCGTAGTGTTTTCAGAATATGAGGCTATTTAACCTGGGTGTGCCGGGTAGTCCCCTAATGCTTCCCGGGGTCTTTTATGCGCTGAGGGGAAGAACATCTTCATGGCTGGGTTTGTGGAGCAGCGAGTTCTTCGGTCATCTCCCCGAGCCCTAATCTTTCACGGTGTTTTCTCGGGCGTGAACTGCCTACCAATTATTGCCAGGCTCTTGGACATTTTGGCCAGATTTTGGTGCAAGAGTCCGCAAAAATTGGGCTCATTCGAGCCTTCATGGACTGCTAACTCTAATTTGCTAAAGTGAAATGGAAGCCGAGCGATATTCTTCGACGCACAGCAATAGTTTTAAGCGGAAAATGAATGTATATGCGAGCACATGACCCTCGTCGGAGGAATACTAATAAGGAAATATAATATATCTTATCGGAAGTACTTTTAGGCGTTTTAGGGGGGATTTCCGGCTGTTTGAAGGGAATTGATGGCCGCGCAATTGGAGGCGCAGGAAGTGATTTAAAGGAGTCTAGGGACTAGATAATCCAGGACTCGGCAAAAGTTTCTGGAGTTGGATACGGAATCTCGAAGATACTGTCCAAGGGCCAGCGTTCCTGTTCTAGTCCATCGCGTTCGAGGGTGATGGTCCATTTGAGAGGCTGATCTTGCGGTGCTTGTAGAGCAGCCAGGGGTACCGACAATTCGATGACGCGCCCCATGCGGCCTGGTTGCAGGGTTTTGCCTTCGAGTTGTAAATGGACCTCCCCTTCTTCCTGGATTTTGGCTTTCATTTCTATATTTTGAGGCTGCAGGAAAGTCCATTTAAAGGCCATGCTTTTATAAAGTTCTGTTTCTAGAGGTCTTGAAAGATCGAGGCGAAAGTAAAGATTCTTGAGATCAAAGCCGAAGTAGATGGCTTTTATCAGGTTTTGCGCGCGGTGCATGGTTCCAGTCCCGCCGGCTTCCGTTTCATAACATCCTGCCGATTGCCATTCGAAATAACTCGTTACTTTTCCATCAATCAGAGGGGTCAGAAAGTCCACCGGCGGCTTGATGAGCGATCGGATTTTCTTAGTCTTGATAGGAAGATGCAGATCATCAGGAATTTTGGCTCCGAGGACCGCGTAGACATTCATCAGATGCTTACGGAAAAGATAGTCAAACGCTTCGTCATTGCCGGAGGAATGGTCGTCGCCGTACCACCAGCACCAGTCGCTGCCCTCTGCGATATAAATCGATTCCCAGGCCAGTTTGGCCGGTTCGCCGCCGCCAAGTTCCGGGTGGGCCTGCAGGTGGTCCGTGAGAAACTGCCGGGTGCGGCTCAGGAGATCCCACGCCTGATTGTCCTCCGGGTGACCGATCCAGATTGCAAAATTAGAGTTAATCCAGGACCCTGACCAGAGCCTGGAAAGCGTTGGAAGTTCCCCCGTCCGGTCCAGAAAGTCACTGCCTCGGACGGTCTCGAGCAAAGGGTCTTCCGAAATTCGACTGTAAAGCAGTCGGAGAAATGGCAGACCGTCATTCTTATAATATTCCCAGCAGTTTTCCCCATCGAGTATGACCGGGACGACATGAGCTTTGGGTTGATTCCCATTTTTAATCTGCAGTCTTTCCCTGATCCCATGAAGTCGCTTAATAAAGTCATTGACGGCGTCCTCTGCTTTCCAGGAGGTGTATACAAACCCGATGGCGTCTGAAAGATCGTGATCTCTGAAGAAGAATGAGAGGGATTTATCCCCCGCCTTGAATTGGTACGGCTGATAGAGGTTGTCGTGGTCGAAATTTCCATCGATGGATCGGGCCAGGACGGCTTCATCTGTGGCGATCCAGCGCACTCCGGATTCCATGAAGAGCCTGGCGACGGGTTCAGAGACAGACCCTTCCGAAGGCCACATGCCTTGCGGTCGGCGCCCGAACCTTTCGCGATGATCTTCCAGGGCCCGCTCGATCTGAGCGCGCGCGTCCTCGGGATGACGGAAATTCTGTTTGGGTAAGGTGATCTGAGGCAAAGCCATTCGCGCCGCCTCCGTGTCGCAAAGCAGGGGAAGAATGGGGTGATAATAGGGAGTGGCCGTGATTTCAATCTGTCCCTTTTCCATCATCTGGCGATGTTTTTGAGCGACCAGACCGCAGATCTCCAATTGCTTTTGGATCAATCTTTGCTTTTCTTCTTCTGAAAAACCCTTCCCTTTTTCGTGGAGCATTTTGATCAAGGGATCGCGTTCCTTCCACCAGGGATCAAACCAGGCGAGATTGAACCAGGTCTGGAGGTCCAGCCAGTCCTGTTCTTTGAAATAATTCTGCGCCCGGGTCAGGGATTCTCCGGTCGTATTTCTCCCCCGCTTATCCAGCAGTTCCCGGTATCGGGGATACGGGTCAATCATATTTTCCCAGTTGGCCATAAAGAAATTCTGCAGAATGAATTGCCGGTCTTCAAAGGAAAGTTCGGAGGCCCCTTTGAGCGTCAAGCCGACAAACTTGTCATGGGCTTTGCCCTGAGCGTAATCGTCTAATTGGGTGAGCAGAGACGGGACTAGATTAAAATTAGCTCGAATTTTTGGGAATTCTTCGAGTAGCGCGACCATGTCGTAATAGTCCTTAACGGCGTGCAGGCGGACCCAGGGAAGTTCGTAGCGGTTGGATAGGGGATCTTTATAAAAAGGCTGATGCTGATGCCAGAGAAACAGGACGGATAAAGGTTTTTCGGAAGACATGTGTAAAAAGCCTGGAGACTAAAATCGGCCGGTGGCTTCCAGCAGAATTCGTTGGGCATTATTCCCAATGATATAAGCGCTGCCGGGCTGGAAAAGCGCATAGGAAAGACGGAACGACAAATAAGAGGTGTAAGCGAATCCGGCGCCGACATCAAGCTCTGTTCCTAACGAGGAATCCGAGCTGGAAAGAGAAAAATTGGAGCCGGCTGTTTCCATGGCGCTGTAAACGTAATAATCGATACCGATCGATAGTAAAGGTGTGGGATGGGTCGTGACGCCGGCTCCAATGACGCGGATTCCTGAATAACCCGGCGGCAGTCCAGAGACGGAGGGCGTGGAAGCTCCCTGGCTGTAGCTGGCTGAAGGAAGCGCATTGTAGAGCGTGGCGCCGTAGAATTCGCCAAAGCCACTGCGCTCCAGACCGTCGAACTGATGTCCAAACATGGGTTGGAAAGAAGAATCGGTGGATCCTCCGGAATCGCCGCTGGCCTGACCGAAAGTGCCGTGAATTTCGATGGGCCCGTATTTGCTGAAGCGCGTGAAAAGACCGCCGGAGACCAGGAAAGCATAGCCCCCCAGCTTCACGGAAGGACTGTATCCCAGCGCGGCCGCGCTCGAGGTGGCCAGAGAAGGATCGCGGCTGATGGTGCCATTCTGGAGTGCCAGTTCCCCTTTGTAGAATCCCCCTTGGAGCAGGCGGCCTTCGATTCGTCCATCGTAATAGGTCCGGCTGATTTTGGAAGCGGCGAAGTTAAACTGGGAAGTGAGCGGCGGTAAGACGGTGCCCGGCGTGTTCAGGTCGTTCACCTGGAAGAAACGCTGATAGACGGGATTATTCGTGGACGCGTTTTCGGAAGGCCGTATGTAAAGGGTCGACCCGCTGAGATCTTCTTCGTTGACCACGGAAACTTGATAGCGAACCTGTTGATACTGCTTGGTCACCTGCGCGCCGTAAATGTTGGAAGCCGGATTCTGCAGTTCATCTCCCGTTTTAAAGATAAACGCATCGCCCAGAAGATCCCACCAGGGAAGCTGAGATTGGGCGCGCACGCCTGTAAATCCCAGATCATCGTCCGCAAGGATCAAGCCATCGCCCAGAATCATGGGCTGCCGGCCGATGGTCAGGCTGATCGGCGTGTCATAGAGGTGGCTGGCTTTCAGATAAGCCGATTGGACCCAGGGTGAAAAATTGGCGTTCGGGTATCGGCCCGCCGCGGGGTTCACCGAAGGACTCGACAAGGTGGACGAAGATGCCCCGACGATTCCCAGCGCCTGAAACTGCACCATCATTTCGATATTGGGAGAAAAGCGGCCGCCGATATAAGCCAGCGCCCGTTCTGAGAAATAAGAATAACTCTGACCCGAAGTAGCGCCGTAGTCCGTTTTATTGAGTGCAAGGGCTCGGAGGCGATAATCCGTGCCAATATCCAGCATGGATGCCGCGTGGAGTTTCGAAACGGGAGCGCTCAATAACAGACCGGAGAAAAGGACGACGGTGAATGAGAGTTGGACGGAGTTTTTCATTCGGAAGAATTATAAAAGAAACCCCCGGTCCCGACAAGTAAATTCACTTGAGACGGGACCGGGGGCCTGTGAAACGCTGACTTTGCGTTTAGAACTTGATCTTCATGTCCGCGCCGAGTTCCGTGATCGGATTGGTCGGCGTGCCGCCGATGTTCTGGAGCGCGTCGCCCGGGTCGAAGATGGCCGCATTCACATCGAAGGAGACGTTCTGCGAATGCTTCCAGCTCACGATCAGGTCGTATTCCATGCCGGCGCTGGTCAAGTTGCTCGTGTTCCCCGTGGCGAAGTTGGCCGGGTTCGCCCCGCTGGCCGCATACCGGAAGCGATAGGCGTTCAGATCAATCCCGAGTTTTTCGATCGGATTGATGCCGACTCCGGCATCGAGCACCTTCAGATTGCTGACACCCGCCCCGCCGACGCCATTCACGACGGAAGGATCAAGAAAGGCATTGGTGAACTCCCCCCAGATGATGCCGTAGCGGCGTCCGGGTGCGACGGCCGCAAAGTTGTGCGAGCCCTGCGCGTAGTCGATGTTTGCCCGGATAGGCATGTTGGAGACGCTGTGGCCGTAGTTCAGGCCCAGGCTGTAGGCTGTGCCGTCATAGGCCGGTGTGCCGGCGACGCCGTTATTGCGTCCGGCATTGGCGATGATTTCCGCATTGTAGCCCAGTCCGCCGATCAGTTTGATGTCGCCTTTGGCGCGCGCGCCGTAGACGCTGAGAGTATTATTCCCGAGAATCGCGTTGGCTTCTTTTTTGACCTGGCGCGTATAGTAATAAGCCGCCAGATTGCCGGCGGGAATGACTTTGTCAGTGTTGATTTCGCCGCCCCAGACGTCCGTGTCGGAGTTGGAGTTGACGGGACTGGGTTCTGCCGCGAGCGAGAGTTGCGATCCGTTGTCGGCCAGTTTTCCTGCAATACCCTGAAATTTAGCAACGCCCATAATGTCCGCATCGGCGCGAAAAGCGTCCAGGGAGGTAATCGACAGGACGGAGTCATTCTGCGGGCCGAAGTAGATCACCAGGTCGTTGGAGTCGCCGTAAAACTGGCGTCCAGCGGTCAGATCGATATGGTTAAACACTTTATCGATTTTCACATAAGCGTTGTCGAAAAAAGTGCTCGCTTCTACGGTTTCAATGCTCCCGGAACCGGAGCCCTGCAGGGCGTTCTTATCCAGTTGCAGGCGCCCGTGGACGTCATCGAGCAGATCGAAACTGCCGCCCAACATGATCCGGTAGTTGGTCTCAGCGGTGTAATCGTCATGTGTGGCATTGCGGTCGGTGGCGTTATCGATGGACACTGACCGGGTTTCGATGCTGGTATCTAGTTTGAGGTTTTTAATGAGTTCAACGTCGGCGCGGGCTGGAATGGAGATGGATTCTATCAGCGCCAGTGCAAGACTGAGGCTTAAGAGATACTTCATGGACATTATGTCCCCCTTTGATCATCTTTGATATGAGCGCCGCACCATAGCGACACTCGAAGGCGTGGGAATAATAAACAACTTTTATGGGGCTGTCAAGCCAATGTCAACAAATCTTTACACCGGTGTCATTTCGGGATGGGGGACAGGGGAGTGGGGGTGCCGGCCAAGGACTGAGTTCGAGCGCGCGCGAAGGCGGTCCATGGACTTTGCGGATAAAGGATGGCAAAGCGGCCATAGATCGTAGAGGCGGCGGCTGGATCGCCCATCAGTTCGAGCAGACGGGCCTGCGCCAGATACATCGGTGCGGCGAGAAAGTGGTCCGGATATTGGTCGGTGAAATTTTTGGCGGACGCCTCAGCCTGAGGATAGCGGCCGGCCATTTCCTCGGAAGAACTCTCTGCGGAAAGCGCAAGAGGTTTCACATCTGCCGGTTGGCCCGTCGCCGCCAGGTCGGCGTAGATTTGGCCGGCGGCGACATAATCGGAAGTACGGTACTGCAGATCCGCTTTAAGAAACTTGGCATAGGTTGCCGCATGGGTATTCTGGAAACGCTGCTCCCAGGTCTCCAGCGCTTTGCGGGCGGGGTCACTCTGATTTTGCATGACCTGGCTTTGAATGGAGCCGAGCTGATTCCAGGCATCTTCATTTTCGGCTTGTCGGTGACGCACCATGAAAATGACCAGCGCCACCGCCAGGACGGCCAAACCCGAAAAAGCGAGAGTTTGTTCCTGATGAGAACGAACCCACTGAACAGCCCGCTGCACTCCCTGCTCTAATTCAGCGGAAAATGATTTTTTCTTAAGAGGTGAAGGTATAGCCATGATGTCATTATAAATATAAATACCCCCAGCCGGAATCGAGCTCCACACGACAGGCGCTCATCCACTTTTGAATAGAAGGATCGGTAGGCCGTCAAACGGAGTAGCTCTAAGGGGTTTTTGGAATTCTTTAAGAGACGCCCGCCTGCAGCTTGACTATCGTTCGGATGTCACGATTCTCGAAAATGACGCCTCCACGCTCCTGTGTTCCTCTGACGGTGACATCGATCATGGCCCTGGCCAAGTCGTCGGACCGAATCACAAAATTCGGAAACAGCAGTCGAAACACCGGATAGATCGCGCGCAACAGGCGGTAGTGAAGGACACGCGCGAACTCGATCGTGTAGTCTACCGTGATCTTGCGGAACTCCGCGTCGGGCATGGCCCCGGTATATGTGCCCAAACAAAAGACCGCTGTGTCCTGACCTGAGAGCACTGCTGCGAGTGCCGAGCAGTCTGCGAAGTTGGAGTGCAGTACTTCTTTGAGTTTGGGGTGCGAAATGCCGAGATTTTTACGGCCGATAGATATCACACGGTCGACGGATGGGTGCTCAAGTGCGTAACGAAGAGCATGCCCGCCGACCATTCCCGTCGCGCCCACAATAACAAGTCGCTTCATGATAGGCGCCGGTGCCTTGCCACCACACCAGGGAGGGGCAATACATACAAAAGGACTGTCAAAATGTAGCCGGCCACCGCCAATGTCGGATTCACAAAAGCGACGACGGTAAGGGTTGCGACAATTAAGGGTGCCAGACACCATGCCGTTGTGTGCGCGTGTCTTTCATTCGCACTGAGGGTCGGGAAAGTGAGTTTGCCGGCGTAGGCGCCGTACCACCAAATAATGTTGAAGGCTAATCCCCCGATCGTAGAGGCAGCGCCGTAGAATACCGCGGCGACGACCTGGTTCCGGGGGTTTCCGATCCAATCGCCCAGGATGGCGGTAGGAATGGGCATGAAGGCCACCCCTAGCATCAGGTACAGCATATTCAGCCAGATCAGAACATGGTTGGCTCGGACGAACTTGCTGAACATCACCCGATGGTGGGCCCAGTTGATTCCCACGAGCATAAAACTGAGCACGAACGCTATGAAATTCCGCCATTGGTGAACCAACAGAGTCACCAGGCCATTGCCGGCGTCGGCGTCAGACGGATGCGGAATGCGGATGGTCAACACCAACAAAGTGATTGCAAACGCGAAGACCCCATCGCTGAAAGCACCCAGGCGTACAAGGCTCGGGTCATCCGCGCACTCGGCAGACGTATTTTGAAGCATTAACTAATTATACGTTGCGACGCTTGGACTGAAGCTGGGAACAATCAACAAAAAGCCCGGCTCAAATTCTGAAACGGGCTTTTTGGATAGATGCTTCGCTGGCATCTCTAAAACCGTTGATGACTTCTTCAAAATAGCCCATGCGGGGTGATTTTCTTGTCATCGGAATTCCGCATGCATGATCTGACCGCCGGCATGACTAATCCAGGAGGCCGCTCCCATGGACGCCCATGTGAGAAACAACGTGATCCAAACCAGTCGGAGCGCCACCCGGGGTCTGCGGCGCTGCGAAAAAAGGGCGCCCAGCGCCGAAAAGCCGGTGAGGAAAAAAACGTACATGAGATGTTCCGCTCGTTCCTTATGATGCGCCAGCCAACGATTGCCGTGAGCGTCTGCGATGACTCCCACATTCTCGTACCCTCGCTCCCCAAAGTAGACGGCCAGCCCGGTCACAAGGGCGACCAGGATAATCCAAAGTAAAGCGCCTTCGGGAAACTCTGCCGGACGGCGCCAGCATGTCCAGATTAAGAGGAAGGCGCCTGCGGCCATCCCGTAAAGCGGCATCGGATTCAGCAGAACGTGGACATATTCCGGTTGACTCATATGATGCAGCATCGACAGGATCTCTTTCATGTGTGTTTCCCTTCCTCCCATAGGATCTCTCGCACAATTCCCTCACACACCCAGGACGAAAACCACTCCATCACGGGCAACAGTTTCTCCTCTTGCAGCCATTGTTTGGACAGCGCTCCGCAGACCGCTCCCAGCGGCAATCCGCTTTGCAGCATTTGCAAAGCCATCCAGTCATGAAGCCCAATGGCGGACACGCGGACCCAGTTGTCATCCCGGTAAAGCAGCAGGTGTCGCGGCGAGGCCTCCGGCCTTTTGGGCAGATCCGACCGGTCGAGCTTCTCACGGTCTTTCCAGAGCGCGTCTGCCGGCCACAGGACGATCATCAGCCGGACGGTCGGGTCGAGCTTCAATCGCGCTTTTGACCATTCGTCTTCCGACTTTGTTCGCAAGGCTCTGACATCCAGAGGGGGCAGATGGCTCGAATAGAGGCATTCCATGATCGCCCGCTCAAGCATGGCCAACTCGTGAAGGAAGGGAAAGGACTTCGACAACGGATACGTCCTTATAAACTCCGGGAATGCTTCGCCGACGTCTCCGATGTTCGGAGACTGAGAAGGATGGCGCATGAGGTAGTGAGCCACCAAATCATGGAACGAATCTTCGCCCACCACTCGTTGAACAGTCCTATAATCCACCGCCAACGACTCGAGCAAGCGATAAAAGTAGGCATTGGCATAGACGCCTAAGCGGTCGTGCCGCGAGAGCGGAGGCACTTCTTGAATAACCTCGACATGCCGCGTGGGCTCTTTGTAACGCTCGGCCAGGGAAGGATCGTGCGGCCAGGGCGAGGCGAGGGCCTCTTGAATGCCGCGCGGCTCCGTGATGATCCAGCGCATCCAGCGCTGCAGCTCCTCAAGGGAAGGACAAGCGGTCATCGTGCCGACCCCGACACCGGCGCCATGCCGGAGTGAATTTGCCGAAAGTCCATGTCGCCGAGCCGCTCCTGCGTTTGAGTGCCCGCGAGGCGAGTCGCTTGAGAAGGGAGCGGAATTCCCAGCACGTCGCTGCGGATTTCTTCCGCTTTTCGCGCCTCTTGGGCCAGAACATCGAACGGCGGAATATGGTCGTCCCATTCGATGAGTGCGGGGACCGCTCCAAAGCGGCGCACAGCTTTTCTGTAGAGATCCCAAACGGTGGCGGTCACCGGATGGTCGTGCGTATCGATCAGAAATCCGTTCTCTTCTTCCATGTAGCCCGCCAAATGCATTTGGCGAACGCGATCAATGGGAATCCCTTCCAGGAACGTTTCCGGATTAAATCCATGATTGACGGCGCTGACATACACGTTATTGATGTCGAGAAGAACCCCACAGTCAGCGCGGCGCGCCAGCTCCGCGATAAACTCCCATTCCGACATTTCGGAATGTTTATAGGACACATAACTCGAAACGTTCTCCAGCAAGATCCGCCGTCCCAGGATGTCCTGCACTTGCTTCACCCGTTCAACGACATGCGCCAGCGCTTCCTCCGTATAAGGGATAGGAAGTAGATCGTGAAGATTTTCCCCTTCGACCCCTGTCCAGCACAGATGATCGGAGACCCAAAGAGGCTGCGTCTCTTCCGCCAGGACCTTGAGCTTCTTTAAATAATCCAGCCGCAGAGGATCGGTCGACCCAATGTTCAGAGAAACCCCGTGCAGCATGATCGGGTAATCCTTCCGGATGAGATCCAGAATTTCTCTGGGACGCCCGCCAGCCCCCAGATTCCGTCCGCCACACGGCTCGGCGGACGGCCCGCCGGACGTGTGGCGGGCCGGGTCGGTATTTCTGAGCGTCATAAAGTTCTCAGAAATCACTTCGAACCACGGAATCGCGGGGCGTTGGCTTAAGATGGCGCCATAATGATTGGAACGCAGGCCCACTCCTATACCTAAGTCCGGCCTCGGAGGCAGTACACGGTTAAAATCACTCTGGGTCGTCATCATTGGCATTCCCTTAATTAGCTATGCTTCTTGTCGTCGTCATCGTCGTCTTTTACGGCATCTCCGCCCATCTTGGTTTTGTCGGCAATAGGTTCAAGCGATCCGCCTTCGAGATGTTCGCAGACAGACTTTGAAACTCTAAGGAAGCCTGCTCCTTTGCAAGAGTTGCCTCCTTGTGCAAACGAACCTCCGCAGGCTTTCTCTTTGCCATTCACCACGCCGCCGCAACCGTGCGTTTTCCCTTTACAGGCCCCCTGCCCCGCGCACTTATTGACGCCGTAACACTTTACTGAGTCGCTGTCTTTCCACCGGTCCGGTCCGTTATCCGCCGCCCTGGCTGTGATGGACAAGATACCCGCACTGAGAACTCCGGCCACAGCTGCTCCTAACAGACGTTTTTCACTATTCTTCATTGTGACCTCCATTCATTTTGCATTTGCGTCCTTCACCGTGTAAGACTAAGATCCCCATGAAAATATTCCCGGTTGAATGAAAAAAAAGGTCGGGAATAAATCACCCTCCAGTCGAGTCTTGTATATCAAAGCAGCAAACGTTTAAAGAATAACGAATAGGCGGCTTTATGCGTGCAATGGATCGAGTTTTCATAGGAACAGCGATGGTGGTTGTCCCTTGTTATGGCTTGAACGCTTGTAAAGGATGCCAAGTAAGGAGATCTTTTTCTTCTCACAGGAAGGTGAATCTTGAACTGGACATTGGAGGCATCCCGTCCGCCACTACACCGATGGCGGACGCCCGCCAACGCTGAAGTGGCCGGGCGCAGACGTGATTCGGGATCTTTGCGTGAGGAATCCGGGATTAATATGATGAGATATTCTCATGATTCTCGGTTTCCTCGCAGGACTCCTTTGACCGATTCCGAACGGCTTACGCGGTTCGAGGACATCATGCTGCCCCATATGGCGGCGGCCTACAACCTCGCGCGCTGGCTGACGCGCCAGGATCAGGACGCCAGCGACGTGACTCAGGAAGCCATGGTCCGGGCCTTCACCTTTTTCAAGGGATATCACGGAGGCGATGCACGGTCGTGGTTATTGGCGATCGTTAGAAATACGTGCTACACCTGGTTGCGCAAGAATCGGTCCCATGAGTTCACGACGAGTTTTGACCTGGACCTTCATGATGCACAAGATCCGGCGGCCAATCCCGAACAGGCGGCCGTGCAGAGTGCGAACCAGGAAGTTCTGCGCAAGGCGCTTGAGGACATTCCCCTGGAGTTCCGGGAGGTTCTGGTCCTTCGTGAATTTGAAGGATTGTCGTATCAACAGATATGCGGCGTGACGGACTTGCCGATTGGGACCGTCATGTCGCGCCTGGCGCGAGCCCGAACGCGGCTGCAAAGGGTTCTACAGCCGCACGAGGACGGGGAGACCAAACATGACCTGTAAAGAAGCCCTCAATTTTGTCGACAGCTATATGGACCATGAACTGGATCTGGTGCGCCAGCTGGAGGTCGAACAGCATTTGAAAGAATGTTCCGCCTGTTCCCGCGCCTATGCCCAGCGCCGCTCGCTTCAGACCGCCATCAAAGCCGCCCCACTTTACTTCGAAACTCCGCCCAGGCTGGCGCAGGATGTCCGTCGGGCGCTCCGCCGCGCCGCAGGAGAGCCTTCGGCCACGGAATCGGCTGCGCCGGCTTCAGGACTCGGTTGGAACTGGACGGGCTGGTTTAGTGGAGTCATGTCCGCGGCGGCCGTAGCCGTGGTGATGATCGGAGTAGGACCACACTTTCTGAGTTCCTCGTCGGATGACCGGCTCAGCCAGGAGGTGACGTCGAGTCACGTGCGGTCCCTCATTACCAACCACTTGATCGATATCGTGACGTCGAATCAACATGTCGTCAAGCCCTGGTTCAACGGCCGTATCGACTTTTCCCCTTCCGTGAGAGATTTTTCCGATCAAGGGTTTCCTTTAGCCGGGGGGCGTCTCGATTATCTGGCAGGCCGCACCGTGGCCGTGCTCGTCTATCACCGGTCCGCGCATCCGATCAACCTGTTCATCTGGCCGTCCCAAACCGGACAAGAGCTCAAGGAAAAGACGCTGAGCCGCCAGGGATACCATCTGATCCGCTGGTCGCATGGCGGCATGACCTACTGGGTGGTTTCCGACGTTAACGAAAAGGAACTTAAAGATTTCGCCGAGCTGGTGCAAAAATAAATGAAATTTCTAAGCTCGATGCTCATATTGCTGGTTCTCTCGGGTGTTGTATGGCCCGACGCGGCGACAGCCGTGCCGATGCAGCGCGCCGAGAATCCTTGCGGAAGGGTCATTTGCTGTTGTCCGCATATGTGCAAGATGATCAAACAAAAAAGGCTCGCCTGCATGATGCGTGATCGCCTGAGCTGTGGGATAAAATCGGCCTCCTCGGCAATTTCGCTTTCCCCATTTTCGATCGCCGGGCTTCGCATCGCAATTGTTTTCAACTCTTTTTCCAATTCTCAACCAGGAAGCTCTAAATTAAGTCCAGACACATGGCAGCCATTCGATCCCGCTGTTCACTCTCCGCTCGACAAGCCCCCGCCTATTCTTTCCTGACGCCGCTTCTCCAATAAAACACGAATCAGAATTACTGTTGCCCGAAAGGAGAATACCATGGGGAAGAGAATCTATGGATTGGTTGGTCTTTTGTTATTAAGCACGAATGCATTTGCACACGGGGTGGTCGGTGACCGGTTTTTCCCGGCCACATTGATGATTGACGATCCGTTTGTGGCCGACGAAATGTCTCTGATTACTGTGGGAACGCTCAAAGCGCCTGCGACGGACACAACGCCGGCGACGCGCGAAACGGATTACGGAATGGACATTTCGAAACGAATCGGTCGCAACTGGGGCATTGGCGCCGCGGCTGCCTACAAAGACTTCAAAGGAGAGGATGGAAGTTCTTCGGAAGGATTCGATAATGTCGACACGAATGTGCAGTATCAATTCTTCAAAAACCCGGATCATGAAACCGTTTCGTCCTTAAAGCTGGATTGGGAAATGGGAGGAACCGGCAACGTGCTGATTGCTGACAAATTCAGCCGTTTTACGCCTTCCTTGCTTTTCGGAAAAGGTCTGGGGGATCTGCCGGATGGAATGAAATACCTTAAACCGCTGGCGCTGACCGGTGTTTTCGGAACTTCCTTTCCGACCCATAACCTGGACGAAGACTCCGGCAATACCATTCCAAAGAATGCGATATGGGGTTTCACTGTGCAGTATAGCCTGCAGTATCTCCAATCGAACGTGAAGGACATAGGCCTTCCCCGGCCCTTCAGCCGAATGATTCCGGTGGTGGAGTTCCCGATGACGACACCTTGGAACGGCGACTCGAAAGGCCAGACCACCGGTACCGCCAATCCCGGCGTGATCTGGTTCGGGCGGTATATTCAGCTGGCGCTGGAAGCGCAGCTGCCGATCAATACGGCGTCCGGCAAAGGCGTGGGAGCGATCGGGCAAATCCATCTTTATCTGGACGATATCGCGCCCAAAATCTTCACCTGGACGCCTTTCAGCGGCGTGTTAGGACCGACTCAACCGAAATAATGCGTAAGGTCATTCTTATCATCGCTTTGATGTTTCGACCCGGGGGATCCTGGGCTCATGTGTTCCCCGTGCTCTCTGACCCTCGCGTTGGAGCGGCGGTTACGACAGCCCCGACGCAGGTAACGATTCTTTTTGACGGGGAAATGGAACCGGTCTTCAGCGCCATCGAGGTCACAAATAAAGATAAGGTTCAGGTGGACAAGAAGGATTCCCACATGGATGCCAATGATCCCGGCACACTGGCCGTCGATTTGGTTCCCGGACTCCCCGCTGGCGAATACCACGTCGAGTGGAGGGCCGTAGCGCGCGATGGACATTTAACCATGGGGCACTTCTCATTCTGGATCAAAGGAGGAAAACCGTGATGGTGTTCATAAAACGTTGATTTTCCTGACGACGCTGACTTTGATCGGCATTTACGGGTTGGAATGCTTCGTCCTGGAGCCCAATGGGGCAGAGACACGGATCGTTATCAAGCGTCTGAATCGCTGGGCGAGAGGCTGCCTCCTGGCCCTGATCGTGGCAACAGCGGCTGATCTTCTTTATCGTGCCTTTGATATAACGGGCAGCTTGTCACAGGCCATCCTGGCTATCCATCCACTGCTTTTCATCACGCATGTCGGTCACGTGTGGATTGTTCGGGGAGCGCTGGCCATAGCGTTACTACGGACTGAAGGTTTCGATAGAGCTCAGTGGAGATGGTTGCGGCTGATGATGGGAATGGTTCTCGGCGTAACCATCGCCGTGACGGGCCACGCGGCCGATCATGGAGATTTCACAATCCATGTGCTCATGGACAGCCTTCACGTGATTGCGGCGGGCCTGTGGGTGGGAGGTCTATTCAGCTTGGCCATCGTTCTTCGGGGAGACCTGAAGATAATGTCCCCGGACACCCTGGCAAGAATTATCCCCCGGTTTTCCACCTTGGCGGGCGTCGCGCTTCTTGCTGTTCTCATGGGAGGCGTCTTTAACGCCTATATCTCCCTCCCAAATATCTCCGCGTTATGGGGCACAGCGTATGGAAGAATTTTGTCGTTAAAGGTGCTGGCCGTTTTGTTTCTGGTCGCTTTTGGAACGGCGAACCGGTACGTGATTCTTCCCCGATTGAAGAGCCGTCAAGCCGGGTCTGGAGCCGTTTTCGCGCAATGGATCAGACGGGAAGTCTGGGTGGCCGTGGCCGTCATAGGTTTGACCGCGATGCTCTGCGAAACGATTCCCGCGCGCCATGCCCATCACGCCCTCGAAAATGGTCTTCGGCGGTAAGAAGATGACCAAATCGTAATCTGACAAAGAAATGCCCCGGGCGGGACTCGAACTCGCAGCCTTTCCCTTAGGACGGACGTGCCATCCAACCGTATCGTCCACCTTTTTGGGGACCCAATCCTAACGTCGCACAGGAAATCGGGCCGAATGCCGCCAGAGATAAGTCCACGATCAGGCAGGGAACCAGGAGGTGCGCCACAAACCGGTTGAGGGAGGAGGATTTCATATCAGGCAGCTTCCAACGTTAAATGTGCGTGGTCGATACGAATTAGAGGTTGCACCGCGGCCTGGCCTGATCTGGGAATATATGTAATTCCAGAAATTCGAATCTTATTGGTGTCAGAAGTAATGAGTGCGGGATCTTGGATTTTGATGGACAAACTGACACCGGTTAGATTTGAGCTGAGCGTGGGCATCAATGTGCCATCGTCCCTGACGATGGCACTTCCGGCTTCCGAGTCCAGGATTGAAGCAGCCACAATGACAATCGGCAACCGCTTTCCGCGCAAGTAATTGTAGGGCCCGGAAAATTGTATGACCAACTGGCCCCCTTTTTGCAGGGGTTCTCGATTTCTGAAATCGACTATAGCGAGTCGAGTCCGGGGATCCAGTTCGCCGGAATGAAAGTAATTGCCTCTGGATTCGGTGAACGGAATGGAATGTCTTGTCGGCCGGACAGGCGTCTGGACTTGAACCGTTCTGACGGGTGTCGTCACGGATTCGAAGGTCATGGCCATGACGTCAAATGGTAAGCCGAAAAACAATAACCCCACAATCGTCAGACCTGCAACGATGGCCGTTTTAAACGTTGATCCCTTCGAACGAGTCTTTGGGACAGACGAATCTCGCTCCTGATTCGCTAGATCGACAAAAGGATTAAGGCTCTGAATGACGCTCTGAAGTCGAAAGCCGTTTTGGTGGAAGGCCCATAGGAGCACGAGTGTAAAGACCATAGCGGCTGCCCACAGTGGCATACTTGGAAGTGCGCCTATGAAGGCTTCCGTATTGCTACCTGCTCCTGACGCAAGAAAATGCTGCGCCAGACTCCACGTTGCCAATGATCCGGCCATTGCTACGATCGATGGAACGATGTTTCCTTGAGCAGTCGCAGGTTTACGTTCCAGCAAGAATTGCCAGACTGAATATTCCCAGCCACGCTGTCCAGTACCTTTGTCTGGCTTGCGGCTCCATTGCCACACATGCGATGACTGGGACCGCTCCGACATGTTTAACTGAAGCTCATAAATAACCATTGGAATCGGAGCATCCGCAGGTACTACGCGGCCCCGCGAATCTCTCACAGTCTCGGTTTCTGAAATGGTGTCGGCGAAATAGATTCGTCCTCCCGGAGCTGTCCATGAATTTATATCCTTCACATGACGAAATTGAGTTACTTCTCTCAGAGCATTCCATGATTCATCCAGTGGTGCGTTGCCTGGGCCAAATTTCATCTCCATCGCATGAACGTAATATTCCTGCATGAGAGCGGCCAGTTGCGACATGACCAGGGATGAGACGGTGTATTGCACCTGATAGTTTGGACCAGGAACGGTCTCAATATCTTTTCGTATTTCGCCCATCAATGTATGGAATGGTTCTTTAGTGGCCGCCACTGAATCGGCAACATGAACAATATCATCCGTGCGCTTTGCAAACTTGACCAAAGCATGGCTGAGATCATCCCCTTTCAGCTCAAACTTCTGGCTCAAGGGACCTTTCCCTTGCGAGAGCCTGTACTCGTCCAACCGCTCTAGAGTCGAACGCATCGTTTCTACATCGAGATCGACGGCGATCAGATGATCAAACTGTTCGGCCAAGGCGGCCAGCCCTTCCATCCCATATTCCATAGCATTGCCCAGGCCAAGAAGTAAGGCGGTGCCTTTCAAACCTTGTGCACCTTCCAAAATATACCGTTTGCTGTTTTCGACGTGCTCTAAGTAATCATCTGAATGTCGTTTGGTGGCTGCCAGCGACTGGACGCTGGAGGCGTGGATCATATCGCGCAGTTCGGTCGGCAGCTGGTCCGCATCAGAGACGTTTTGAACCAATTCGATTCTTTTGTCCGGAATCAGGGAATGGAAACCAAGATAACCCCGGAGGGACGGTAATATCAGCAGGGCAAGAGCTACGATGGACAAGATGGTTGTGATGAAAAGAATGCTGTACCGCGATACAAAACCATTTGGTTCCCGCAACCGTACTGTGGCCGGGGCGGCGGGCGGCTCTGTGGATTCGCCCTGTTGAGCCCACCGATAGAGCATCTCGTGCATCAGGACCTGCCAATGAAGCATCTTATTGTGACGGTCTTCACGCAGTTCTCCTGAAAGATAAAACGCTATGCTCCGTAGGTAATGTAGAAAGCACAATCCGAGAACGGATTCACTCCTAGTACTTAATTCATCAAGAAATCCTTGCAGCGTCCGAGGAAGGCCCGAGATCATTTCGCTTTGCAAATAGGGCTCGGCTTCGCGCTTTAATGCTTCGTTGTTCATGAAGCTTACTTGAACCGCGTAGTTCATCATCTCTAAGCGTATTGGTACTTCATCGCGATGAAAGAATTTCTTCAGAAAATCAATGAGGCCGACCCCTTCCTGACCCAAGGAGCTTTCGCGCCAGAAAGCAACCGGCGAATCGCGCAAATGCGGTGATATTTTGTCGAGAATATCTGCCAAAGATTGCCCCGCACTATTTCGCAGGGACCACTTTGCGGATGGAGATTCCACCGGACCAATGGGTTCCAGGCATGAAAGCAGTTGGGACGTCTTGGTTTGCCTATTAAAGGTAAAAATATAAATAGTTCCTTAAAATACTCCCCAAAAATCGGACAGCCGCATAAGATAGAATCCGCCGCCTGAACGTGACACCTCCTGCCAAAGGAGATACGATGAGCCTCATGGGAACCAAGAACGGACGCAAACAGCACACAGCAGAGTTCAAAGCGAAGGTGGCGCTGGCAGCTATCAAAGGGGAGCATACCGCCAGCGAAATCGCCTCGATGTACGGCGTACACCCCACGCAGATCAGCGTTTGGAAGAAGCAGGCGCAGGAGATTCTGGCACAAGGATTCAGCAGCCGGCGAAGTTCAGCCGTCCGAGCGCAGGAGGATTTGACGGCGACGCTTTATCAGGAGATCGGGCAGCTGAAGGTGGAACTGGACTGGCTCAAAAAAAAAGCTTCCAGCTGGGAATGAGGCCTTGAGGAAACTGATGGAACCAAACAACGACCAGATCAGCATCACACGGCAGTGCGAGCTTTTGGGGCTAGTACGCTCGATGTGGTACTACCAGCCCAAGCCGGAGGACCCCGAGGATTTGCGTCTGATGAACCTCATGGATGAGCAGTACCTGAAGACCCCGTTCTATGGGGTCCTCAAGATGAAGGAATGGCTGGAACGGGCGCACAAGATCATCGTGAATCCCAAGCGGGTCCGGAGGCTCCTGCGGAAGATGGGGCTGATGGCTGTCTACCCAAAGCGCAACTTGAGCAAGCCGGCGCCGGGGCACAAGATTTACCCTTACCTGCTCAAAGGCTTGTCCATCACGCGGCCCAACCAAGTCTGGAGCACGGACATCACTTACATCCGCCTGGCGGGCGGGTTTGTGTATCTGGTGGCGATAATCGACTGGTACAGCCGCTACGTGTTGTCCTGGAGCGTTTCGGTTACGTTGGATAGCAGCTTCTGTCTGGAGGCGCTGGACGAGGCCATCCGGCTCTACGGTAAACCAGACATTTTCAATTCCGACCAGGGTTGCCAGTTCACGAGTCTGGAATTTACAGACCGTCTAAAGGCGGAGGGAATTCGGATCAGCATGGATGGCCGAGGCCGGGCGCTGGATAACATCTTTGTCGAGCGGCTCTGGCGTAGCGTGAAGTACGAAGACATTTACTTGCACGACTACGCAACAGTTGCTGCGGTCATCGCCGGGCTCAAAATTTACTTCGCGTTCTACAACACGGAGCGGCAGCACCAGGCGCTGGACTACCAGACGCCAGCGGAAGTCTATGGACTGTGGCATCCCATGATAGGACTTGGAACCTTGCGCGCCGCATAAAATTAGGCTTAAAGCCTGGGAGGAGCAATGGTAAATCTTTTGAATTGGTCTGTTGAGCATTGGCCGAGAATCGCGCTGGGTTCGCTCCTGCTCGGAATAATAGGGGCTGTTGCATATGAGATGGAAAGGGGACAGATCGATTTGCGTATTAGTGCTGGTCGTCCTGGTCAATCTAGTGGTTTATTCTCGCCGCGCGTGAACTCGAGCGATGCTCAACGGCTTCGAAGGCGAGGATTGTTTGTTACGCGACAAGACGACCCCGCTGTCTACTGGGCAATCGTCCTAGTGCAATGCTTTGTGGCGGCCTTCTTGGCACGGCTAATGACCAGCGTGCCTTAATGGGGATAGCATTCGATTTGGTAGTCCAGAGATCTGTTAATCAAAAAAACCGCGGGATGGAACCTCAACGGCGAGGAAGGCTCTATCTTAAACTGCACCGAATAGTGTCTTGACAACGGGGAGTACTTCACCTTCATGTCCGGCCAATCCGTAAATTCCGTAACGATCCGGCGATTTGGGCAACTGGTAAGCATCCCAGTGGTTATCTCCTCGATAATTTAAAATGGCTTCGTCGTCTTGAGAGATATAAAGTTCCTCTCCGTAACGATAGACCTGCGGACTCCGGCCATAAAGAGAAGATTGCCTGCCCAGAGACCCTAATCGTTTATTAAATCCATGGTCTGTTACCTCAAACAAAACCCAGTGACCGTTCTCTTTCAGTGCGCCGCTTTCCAGTTGCTCCCACACAATCAAAAAGAGCTTTCCATCCGGCGATGTGACGAACTCAGGCTTCCGGTGGTGACCTTTGAGGACGCCTGCCTCTTTCCATGAATTCGCTTCCATGTCATAGACATACAGTTGAAAAGGTCCGTAGTCTGTGGCTTCGGCCACGAAAAGATGTCCGTCTTGATAACCAAAAGCAGGCCCGTGAGTGTCAAAGGGCAACGGAGCGAGAAGACGCTGGCTGGAAGGGCTGATCTCGAGTACACGTCGGTCATAACCGCCCGCTTTATTTTCGGCCACAACAACTCCAGTTCCGGCAGTAGCTAGAGTCCAAATATCTGGAACGAATCCTTGGTGAAGCGGCACTTTTGCGTCATGACCTCTTTCATCGCGGCGATATAATGAGTAGCGGGATCCGGCTTGCGGCGGGGACGGATTGGATTCGTAGCGGAAATAATAAAGAGTATGATCACAAGCGACAAGAGGGCCTTGCAGGTGATCTGGGAATCGTTCGGACTTTTCTTCCCCTAAACTTGAAAGCACCATCCCTCTCTTCGTGGCGGTTTCAAGGCTGAAATATGCTTTCCCTTGAATGAAATAGGGATTTGAATGCGGCTTGTACTTCCCAAAGTCAGCGATCTCCTTCAGCTCACCCAGCGGCAGTACGCGGTCTGGGTGGCCCCCAGAGAGCCAGCCAGCTAGCGATCCGTCCGAGACGCCGCTTTCGTATTCATCGTATGGCGCTTTGCGGGAATTAGGATTGTCCAGCGGGCGGGGCTCGGACTGGGCGGATGACCTTGGAGGCGCGCTTGGGGTTCTGCTGAGTTCGGTGAGCATTTCCTCAAAACTCATGTAAGTTGAAATCTGGTTCGCCTTGATGCTGCCTTCTATATTGACAGTGGCCGCCTTTTCATCAGGAAGTTCCAACATGACCAGCATGAGTATTCGATGCGCCCAGCTGGCTAGTTCTGAATGGTGACTGGCTTCGTTGAGTTTTTCATACGTGTGATCTGCCAGTTCTGCCGGCGGTAGATCGTTGTTCACAATGACCATATCGCGTAAAAGGCGGCGCGAGAACGCGTCGTGTAATTCGATGGGCGAAAATACACTTTCGCCTCCTGCAAACTGTAGCGGGTTTCCTCGGAGGTCTGAAGCCAATGATTGTCGCCGAGATGCAACCAGGGAATAGTAAAGCTCGCGCTCGGTGGATGATAGATTCTCTGCATAAAAATGAATCTCCGGAGATCCTGGATAGCCCGTAATCCGCAGTTGCTTGGCGCCTTCGACCACATTGCTCCGAGTCCGGAGATAGTCTTCATCCAGTAAATTCCTGGGCAGACCGGTCAGAGCGTCTCCCAGAGCCGCAATCACCTGCGCGTCATATTCCTGATTCTTTTTTGGGTCGTCTTTAGCGAGGCTATACGCCTTCCACAAAGGCGTGAGAACAAGAATCCCCAGCGCATAGTCGAGAGCGTTATAAATGAATTCATAGTACGCGGTATCACGGGGTTTTTCCGCATGAAGCTGCAGGATCTTGGTGTTCACGAATCGGTAATGCCGGCCCAGATCATGAGCAAAGGCCAGACAAAATTCATTGGGTCGCTCGTTGCCGCTTTCATCATAGAGTTCGATGATTGTCCTCGCCCGATCGATCAGTTTGGCTTCATCGTCGGTCAATTCCGAGAGCACGAATACAAACGCCGTAGAGAGTCGACTCACGAACCGCATCCCGCTGGCGCCCGGCCCCTCCTGGAGCAGGGTCAAAAGTTCTTCGGCGCGTTCTCGGTTTGCGCGCCGGTTTTCCCGGGGACAGTCTACGAGTAAGCCCAGCAGGGTCACGAGGCCGGAATCAAACAACTCTGCATCGAGAAGATACCGCATGGTCCGATCGAGCCCCGCATCATCCAGGTGAAATTGAGCCAGCGACTTGGGGTCGGCGGGGGCACGGCTAACACGGTAGCCGGCCAATCGCAGAAGCATGGCCATGTTGTCTATAACGGACTCGGCAATACGCGACGACAGAAGCCCCCTGTCTTCCAAGTTTACGGAGGCCGGATTTCGCGCGCGCAATTGCCGGAGTGCTGGATCGTTTTGGACCCATGTTTCAAGATGGTCTTTAAATACGTGCAAACTGAATAAGCGCTCGGCCCACGTACTCTTCAAATTGAAGCGTTCGGGATGAAGACTCGCAAAAACCTGATCGCGAGAGCGCAGGATGGCATCTAATTTTGTGGAGAGATCTTCGAATTGGCGCTGGTTCTCTTCTGGAGAAACAATTGAAGCAGGCCGCGCAGGCCCCGATAAAGCCTCTTCCAGGGAAGCCTTATCCAATTTAGCTAGCAGACTTACAGCCTTTAACATCAGATCATCCAGCCTCTCATCAGGATGATCTGATGTCTGCGGTTTCCATTCTTTCCGTTTCTCCTTGAGGCGGCCCGAGACTGAGGCCGCTTTTTTCAATTTCTTGCCGTCAAGATCCAAAGACCTAACAACCGCATACCGATCTAATTCGTCGTCAGGGGTCCTGTCGAGGACTTGCAATTGAGGATCCGTCGGGGCGATCTCAGGAAACGTTTCCTGGATCAGCGCACGAATAACGTCCAGGCGTTCTTGCTCGGGCACCGCGTAGGGAGTTCCGGCCGAGATATCGTCATCGGGAGAAAGCGCGGCCATGGCCACGGTTCCGAAGGCGGGGTGCCAAGCCATAAGCGCCAGCGAGGCCAGAGCGATGGCGGTTTTGAAGGGGTGCCGTTGCCAACGCTGAAGTTCGCTTCGGAGGAAACGTCGCATGGAATCCAAGAGAGGAATCTGAAACGATATGCGTATGCCTGGAAGGTGATGGGTCAAGCCGAGAAGCGGTTCCCGGCCTGCCGCATCTATCAGATGTAATTCGAATGGAGAACGTGAAGCCAGGGCCTGCGAATCAAATACCGATGGCGCGTTGTACTGGGTAACGGGGGCACTTCGGCTCAATGCAATCGATGCTGACAGCGCCGGATCTGCGATAAGGCAGGGAACCAGCAGCAAGGAAACGATGCGGATGAGGAATTTTGACATGGGGTTTCTCCGAACGCATTACGCGAAGCGCGTACAGAGAATGAGGTTATTTTAAGCTGATTTAGGGGTACGTCCTAGAGGCCTAAGGACCAAGAATCTCGGTCCAAAAGTAACTACTTTTTCTGGTGCTCTTGGTACCGTTGGTTTTGGGCCCCCAAAGGCGGGGCTTGCAGAGTCCCGCTACCCTCCCCGATAGTAGTTTTCCCGATAGTAAATATAGCTCTCCCTCCTGATAGGCAACAGACCTCATTACTCCTAGGATATATTCAGGGAGGGAGGTGTGCGGACAACAGCGGCAACGATCTTGGTTATGAGCGTCGTTTCTTTTCCTTTAACAGCGCCGCGCGTGTCTGCGACCGTTACCCCTGTGATAGCGTCGGCTCCTGATGTAAGCGCCCCTCAAATCAGTCTCAATGGCCGGCCCTTCCACCTTCTGCAGGAACAAGACCTCATTCGCACCCGTCTTCGCGCGCGAGGGCTATCCGATTCAGATATTACGATGCGTCTGTCGCATTTGTCAGATGAAGAAATCCATGATCTTGCATTGTTCATCCGCTCCAAAAAAGCCAATGCGATTCAATTTGAATCCGTCAGAAAGTCTAATCCTTAGAAGCAGGCCCCATCGCGGCGCAGCCCCGTCGAATTTTAGGGGACGTCAAATCTCACTTCTTAAAAATATGCAACCCGTCCTCTGCGCAGCGCTAAAAGTGAGAAATGACGGACCGTCCCGCTACCCTCCCACCGTACTCTCTAGACCCCTTTTCCCGCTCTATTTTAGACCCAGCAAAGTCTGTTTACTTGAGTATGGTGATCCCGAGAAAAGTGTAACGCGTTACACTTTTCTCGGCACTACACTTTAAGAGGGGATGGCGGTTCCTTGGGCGGAGACCAGTTGCCAGAATCCGGCGCTCTGGACGTAGACGTGCGTGTAGCGGCTTCGGACTTCAAAAGGGGCTTGGTTGAACTGGCCCGCCATGCGAGTTTCCCCCACCACCACAGCGGCATCCCGGTAGCGGCGGATGTTCAAAGCGGGACGCTCAATGGTGTCGAATTGCAATTGGCCGGATTCTAAAACAGCCAGGAAAGCGGTCTTGTCGATTTCGCCTCCCTTAAATACATCGACCAGCACAAAATCCGATCTCAGAATTTGCTGTAGCGATGTTATGTCCTTGTCTCCTAGGGCTTTAAAGAAAGAATCCTCGGCTTTTTCAATCGGACCTATCTCCTCAGGCGGCCTAACTTAGCCTAAAACTCGTCCTGCGCCCCGCAAAATTGCTACACTTCCAATCGCTAGTTACTCCGTCTCAAGGAGTAAAAAATCGAGGTGGACGAAACGGTGGACGCAATTTTGCCGTCGATCTGCCTCTTAAAAGGAATCTAAAAAACAGCCCCTTTTAAACCCGGGTCCGATACGTCTGCCGTCCTAAGGGGCAGATGCTGGTTCGATTCCGGCTGGGGGCATGTTTCTCATCGCGTCCAGTTACGACAGAGGAGGGCCTGACGCAGGCGGCTTATCAGGCGAGCGTGGCCCGCCTATCGGCAGAACGTCTAATCGGCCTCAGGAAGACGAAGATAATCTCGCGGCCTTGCGTCGCCTGAGTCAGGAGGCGGTGCAGGCGGACGTGGACCTGGGTGCGCAGATCGCCATTCCCATGCATTACGGAACCTTTAAACTTTCGGAAGAGGGAATTGACGATCCCGTCAAAGATCTCTATCAAGCGCTGAAAAGACTGGGACCCGCAGCGCCGATCTTTGTGGTGCTCAAACCCGGTGAACGTCCCCTCTAGCTATAATAATTCATGGCTTTTATTCGCTGGAAGACCAACCGGACCGGAGGGGCACAGGCCTACCTGGTCCAATCCTTCCGCGAAAATGGTAAACCCAAGCAGCGGACGCTCGCCTATCTGGGGGATGCCACTTCGCTGACGCCGGAGCATGTCGCAGAGCTGAAGCGCCGGTACCCCGATCAGACGATTGATTGGGAAGCCATCCGACCCCGACAAAAGCCCCTTACGGATCCCCGGACTCTAAGCG
>Ga0206942_1060_pt1 | contig 34420 bp, 28 predicted proteins | sample Alteio_BWOrgHeat_6_FD_153253 | JGI IMG/M metagenome (GOLD analysis project Ga0206942, IMG submission 153253) | Enriched cells from forest soil in Barre Woods Harvard Forest LTER site, Petersham, Massachusetts, United States -... | ecosystem: Environmental > Terrestrial > Soil > Temperate forest > O... | reverse complement strand
TGTAAAAGGTTATGAGCAAAAAGATTTTCGTGACATTGAAGCTTTTGATGCAAACACTGTGGTAATTATGGCTGTTGATTCACCAGCAATTATTTTAAAAACGAGGAATGGCGGCAAAACATGGAAAGAAGTTTTTCATGATAATACAAAAGGAATGTTTTTGGATGCAATGGATTTTTTAAATGATGGAAACGGTATTGTTGTTGGCGACCCGATAAATAATAAATTGTTTATTGCTACTTCAAACAACTTCGGTGATAAATGGCTTGCGCTTAAACCGGAAAATAATTTTTATGCTGCAGATACAGGTGAAGCATTTTTTGCAGCCAGCGGAACTAATGTAAAAATAACCGGCAATAAATACAATCCTGTTATTTGTTTTGTAACCGGCGGAACTGATTCAAGATTATTCATGAATGGTTCGCCCGCTGGTTTAAATATTATTCATGGCCAGGGAACGCAAGGTGCAAATTCAATTGATATTGATTCTGCGGTTTCAAAAATTGCAATAGTTGGCGGCGATTTTAATAACGCCTCATCATCTGAGAAAAATATTCAACTGTTTACAATTAATGGCAGCCGTTTGCTTACGCCTATAATACAAACTCCACCGCACGGTTACAGGAGTTGTGTTGCTTTTATCACAGAAGATTCACTTATTTGTTGTGGCTTAACAGGTATTGATATTTCAAATGATGGCGGATTAAACTGGAAATTAATTTCTAATGAAAGTTTTAATGTTTGCGCAAAAGCTAAAAAAGGAAATGTTGTTTTTTTGGCTGGCAAAGATGGAAGAATTGCGAAGCTTATGCCCTAACCCTAAAGAGAATAAGAAACTTTTAAATTGATAATTTTGTTTGAATGTAAACCTAAGCTGCTATGAAAACATTTTGTACAAGTGAGTGACACAACCGTGATGCCACGAAGTGCAAAAGGTGGTCACCAAAAAAATTACAATAACAATTCTTTGTTTCTTATTTGCACATTTTCAAACAGCTTATAAAAACTTTTTTTTGAAGCAAGATCAAATAAGCCGTTCAAATGATTTTCATGGTGCATGTCAGTTCCAACAAGCGTAACCATATTTTTCTTAAGTAAATTTTGTGCAGTATTTTTTGACGCATCACCATAATAACCCAACAACGATAAAATATTTATTTGCAGATAACAACCAAGATCAATAAAACGCTGAAACACTTCAAGGTTACCAAAGTAATAATTATATCGTTCAGGATGTGCTAAAACGGGTTGCATGCCTTTAAGCTTCAAATTAAAAATTACATTTTCAATATTGTTTGATGCAGCAGCATAAGACATCTCAATAAGAATTAAATTTTTACCAAACGTGAGCAATTTTTTTCCTTCATTCATGTAATTTTCAAAATCAACATCAACCATGTATTCAGCAGCGGCTTCAACCTGCATATCAATATTATTTTCCTTTAAAGCGCTACGCACCAGTTCAAGCTTTGGCAAAATTGTGTCAGGCGTATTTGGATAAACATCTGAAAGTATATGCGGGGTGCATATCAGTTTTTTATATCCTAATTGCTGCAGCTCGTTCATAAAATCCATAGTTTGCTCTATTTCCTGTAAGCCATCATCAAGCCCCGGCAATAAGTGCGAATGCATATCTGCAGCAAGAAAAGAAAGATCCGGTGTTACTTTTTTTGATCCAAACAATGAGAACATACGTAAAAATAATAAGATTAATGAAGCAGTATTCCGATATAATTACATTACAGTTTTATGGCTGAGATGTTCGGCGGGAAATTCAACAATTAATAACTGTTCTAAACTTTCAAGACGCACATACACTTTTTTAGTACCTCCTTTTATTACAGTTCCTTCCGCATCCATAAATACGCCTTTGCGTATAACAACTTTATTGTTTTCGCTGAATTGTCTTAAATTTTCAACTGTAATTGTTACATTTTTTTCAAGCAGATAAGAGCGTATAATATCTATTTCTTCATCACGTATTACAGCAGGCTTTTTTAAATAATGAATAAACCGTAAAACACCATTGGTTGTTAAAACTTGTAACCGTTCTTCTTCCGAGGCGATATGTACAAATACATAAGATTTAAACAGCGGGTCATCAATAATTTTTTTTCTATCGCTCCACTGGCTTTCTTTTTTTTGAACCGGGCACCAGCTTTCAACTCCTTTTTCTAAAAGCTTGCTATGTACTTTTTTTTCCCAACGCGGTTTAGTGTAAATGGCAAACCATTGTTTTTTCTTAATTTCTTCCATGCTATTATAACTTCAATGCGCAATTTTAAACTGTTTGTGAAACTATAAAAAGAAAAAGGGCAGCCTTTTTTAAAGCAGCCCTTTCTTCAAAAATTTTAATTAGTGTACTTTATTTATATCCTGAATTACGTTCACTGTTTCATTAACATAAATATCTTTCTGAACGTTTTTAAGCCATTGCAAATAACGATCTCCTTTTAAGCTGTCAGCATTACTGTAATATTTAGAGCGGTCTTCAGCAACGGGCTGAATATCCATTGGCGTTGTTAAACGGGATAAACTGTCATCCTGTTTTACAGTTGTCTTTAGCAAATTTTGCTCTTTTTGATAATCCTGCAGGTTAAGACTATAATTTTTATCGGCATTATTTTTAAGCCATTCTTCATTTTTAACAATGGTATTAAATGCAGTATTTGTTTGAATTCGATTCTTTGCATCTGATGCAATTGCATTCCAGTTTACGTCTGAATTAAGTTGAGTATAATTTGCTTTTTGCAACTGATCCCAGGCAAGTGCAGATGGCTGATCTTTTTCGCGCAGCTTTAAATAATCATAAGGATCAGGTAAAGCAACATCAGGCGTTACACCTTTTAACTGGGTTGAACCCCCGTTGATGCGATAAAATTTTTCAAACGTAAGTTTTAAAGTGCCGTACTCAGTTTGTCCGCTGAATATATCCAGGGTTTTGCCAAGTGGTAATGTGCGCTGAACCGTTCCTTTTCCGTAAGTATCTGAGCCTACAATTATGCCGCGCTTATAATCCTGTATTGCGGCAGCAAAAATTTCAGATGCTGATGCACTGAACTCATTCACCATTACGGCAAGCGGCCCATCATATAAAACCGATGTATCATTATCGCTTAAAATAGCCGGCTTTCCATTACGGTCTTTTACCTGTACAACAGGGCCCTGCTTAATAAATAAACCAACCATATTTACCACTTCGGGTAAAGAGCCGCCACCGTTGTTGCGCAGGTCAAGAATTATTCCCTGCACATTTTCTTTTTTTAATTTGATGATCTCATTCGCAACATCCTGAGAGCAGCGGTTTCCATCCTGTCTTTCAAAATCTGCATAAAATTCAGGGAGATAAATGTAACCGATCTTTCCGTTTGGCTGATTGATCACTGCACTTCTCGCAAACTGTTCATCCTGTACAATTTCATCGCGGATCAAAGAAATAACCTGCGTTGTTCCATCAGCTTTTTTAAAGGTAATTCTAACTTCAGTTCCTTTGGTGCCGCGAATTAATTTTACAACATCAGTTACAGCATAGCCTCTTATATCTACAGGTTCATCTTTACCCTGCGCCACTTTTATAATTTCATCATTCACCTGAACCTTTTGGCTTTTCCATGCAGGACTGCCGGTGATTAAACTTGCTATTTTAATAGCACCATCATCATCTTTTAGCTGAGCACCGATACCATAAAAGCGACCGCTTAAATCCTCTTCAAATGAGCGGCTTTCTACAGGTGGGAAATATTCTGTGTGCGGATCCATCAGGTCAGTAATCACGTTTACATACCTGTTAAACTCCTCCTGATTATTTAAAATTAATTTTTCCCGGTTAAAACTTCTGTCCAATACAGTTAACACTTTTGTTCTTGCCATTTGTTCCAACTGTGCATCTGTTTTATTCCATGCTGTATCATTCATATTTCGGCTGCGCTGCTGTAAAAGATCTGTGTATTGATCGAGCGTCATATATTTTAAACGCTTACGCCATTGTTCTTTGCGTGCAGCATCATCTGCGGGAAAATCAGCTTTATCATCATCAAGATTTATTTCTTCTTTTACCGTAAAATCGAAAGGTTTGGAAAGTATATCCTTATACAGTTGCATTACTTCGTCTACTCTCTTCAAATAAATTGAAGCAGCGTCAGTATAAAAATTTAAAGGCGCACCATGTATCTCATCATCAAGTGTTAACTCATATTTTTTAAGATAGCTTACATCACTCTTTAATAAAATATCTTTTTCAGGATTTAATGCTTCAAGATATTTTGAAAATACCTGCTTTGAAAAATTATCATCTATGGTTTTAGGTGAATAATGTTTTTGTTCAAGGATAGTACCAATGGCACTTAACAGCATTTGTTCTTTGGAATCTCCGTCTTTATCATTTTGTTTAAATGCCCAAAGCATAACGCCCAGTAAAATAACCAGCATTGCCGGTAACACAGTTCTTCTCAACATGATTTTAGAAATTTTTAATTGCATAAGCGCTTTCAAAATTAAATTAAAAAAAAGATGCCATTTTTTTTATTACATGAATTAACAAGACCTGAACAATTATATACGAAAATGGTTTAATGCAGTTTTTGCATTCCAAAGCAATTTCTCTTATTTTTGCAACTGCTTACGGAGGATGTAGCTCAGTTGGTTAGAGCGTCAGTTTGTGGCACTGAAGGCCGGGGGTTCGAGACCCCTCATTCTCCCATAATTTTTTCATCTCTCACTTTTTCCCCAGATAATTTTTTATCGTTCCTAATTTCACAAATATGATGTAATTTTCACCTGGAAAAAGCACTCATACATCAAAAACAACTTGTCACACATATAAGTCAGTAAACTTTTTAGCATACTTATCATAAACATTTATAAGATTTTAGAGCGATTATAAAAGGAATTTATTCTTAATTAACAACAAAACACTTTTTATGCGCAACCCAATTCTCGTACATGTAAATGGGAAACCTTATATGCAACGCATTAAACCTACACTTGTTGGTCCATTCGTACTTGTCAGTTTTGTAATTGCAATTGGATATTTGGGTACAGAGTCTCCATGGACGCTTGTTGCAGGTGTACTGTTGTTTTTCCTGTACTTTATAGAAAGATTGTATTGGGGACGTATTTATATTACAGAAATAAGCGAACTGCCAAATGATAAACTGAAAATCACTTACATGGATAAGAACGAAGTGAAAGAATATATTGGTGATAAAAAATCATTACACATTCAGCGCAATTCTGTGTGGTATAAAATGAAAGCAGACCGCGAACAGTATTTAACGCTAAAAGATGAGCAAAAAGGTTTTACATTAAAACAATTTGTACTTGGTGATTGGCAGGAAACTATGATCAACCAGTTATTTGATGATTGGGAACCTGCAACAAATGAAAAAAACCTGGTTGCGGCAGGCTAATTTTTGTAGCTACCCCTGCACACGTATATTCTTCCTAAACGAAGAATATCTTTTTTACAATAATCTTAAATTATTCTTGTTTACAATAATTGTATGGTAACTGCATTTTATCTTTCTTAAATTTGCCGTTCTAAATGTGATGACATGATTAAAACAGGAAATCCCATTATAAGCATTTATACTGAAATGACACCCAACCCGGAAACAATGAAATTTGTTGCCAACAAATTATTGTATCCCGGCAAAAGCATAGATTTTCAGGATGAAAGCCAGGCTGTGCCAAGCCCGCTGGCTAAAGAATTATTTAGTTTCCCATTTATAAAAAGCGTTTTCATAGCCAGCAATTTTGTAACGCTTACAAAAACACCAGACACAGAAGATTGGCAGGATGTAATACCTTCAGTAAAACAATTTTTAAAAGATTACCTGGAAAATGGCGGACCAATTATTAATGAAGATGAAGTTGCTAAAACAAAACAGGATACGGGCAATATTATTTTAAGCAATGATACTGACGTAGTAAAACGCATTAAGGAATTACTGGATAATTATGTGCGCCCGGCTGTTGAAATGGATGGCGGCGCCATACAATTTAAAAGCTATGATGAAGGTACTGTAAATTTAATGTTGCAGGGAAGCTGCAGCGGTTGCCCCTCATCAATGGTTACATTAAAAGCTGGTATTGAAGGCATGATGAAGCGTATGATTCCCGAAGTAAAAGAAGTGGTGGCCGAGGCAGAATGAGAATATTTATTCCACACAAAAGCGCTAAGTTTTCGCACAAAAGCAAAGAACTTAGCGCTTTTGTATTTGTGTACTGTTAATGCAAAATATAACTTAGCATCTTTTGTACTTTTATCTTTGCGACTTTGCTTGAAAATTTCTTCTGATGTATTATTTCAAAATCAAATATTTTTTTCCTTTATTATTTCTTCTTTCCTGTCAGTCAAAACAAAAAAATAAAGAACCGCAAAATGCTCCGCCGCCTGTTGTTGATGTTATTATTGCGCAAACACAAAACGTTTCAAACAGCATTGAAGCTAACGGAACTGTTGTAGCCAACGAGTTTGTTGAACTTCATCCTGAAGCCATCGGCCGCATTACGTATCTTAATGTTCCTGAAGGAAAATTTATAAAAAAAGGAACAGTGATTGCACGCATCAACGATGAAGATCTTGTTGCCAATTTAAACAAAAGCAGAGCAGCACTTGTATTAGCGCAGAGTTATGTTGACCGTTTAAAACCGTTGCTTGCTGTGCAGGGCGTAAACCAGGCAGATTATGATGTTGCAGTGAACGCAGTAATTAGCAACCGGGCAGATATTCAATATACACAAGCTTTAATTGATAAAACCGTTATACGTGCGCCGTTTGATGGTGTTGTTGGTTTACGACAGGTAAGCATAGGCGCTTATGTAGGTAATACTGATGTAATTGCTACAATGCAGCAAATTGATAATTTAAAAATTGATTTTACCTTGCCTGAAGATTACAGCGCTTATATAAAAACAGGCGCTTTGGTACAGGTTATTTTAGATGCAACTGCAGATACTTTAAAACATACTGCAACTGTTGTTGCAGTTGAACCGCAGGCAAACACAATTACAAGAAATCTAAAAGCACGTGCTATACTTCAGGATAACGCTAAAGCAAACGCCGGGGCATTTGTAAAAGTATTTATTTCACAAGGTGTAAAACAAAGCATACTTATACCTGCTAATTGCATTATTCCAAGCGATATAAACAAGCAGCTTATTCTTGTTAAAGATGGCAAAGCCGCGTTTACAAATGTAACTACCGGCATTCGCTTACAAAGCAATGTTGAAATTACAAAAGGGGTATCTGCAGGTGACAGCATTGTAGTTACGGGTGTGTTATTTGCAAAAGATAAAAAGCCTGTAAAAGTGAGAAAAGTAAAAACCTTAAGCAATACTGATGAATAATTTGCTCTGACTTCTTTTAAAGTTTATAACTTTCACTTATAATTCCCGGGCCATGAAAAATATAACACTGCTTTGCCTGTTTTGTTTTGTTTTTATTCACTCATTATGTTTTGGATTACCAGGTGATGAACATAAAACGCTACTAATAGGCGCTGCTGCTCCTGATTTTAAATTGCCCGGTACGGACGGAAAAACATACTCGCTTTCCTCTTTTAAAAATGCAAATATTCTTGTTATTATTTTTACTTGTAACCATTGTCCTACTGCCCAGGCTTATGAAGACCGCATTATAAAATTTACAGATGATTATAAAAATAAGAATGTAGCTGTTGTAGCTATAATGCCAAATGATCCATTGGCTATTAGTCTTGATGAATTAAATTATACTGACCTTGGCGATTCATTTGAAGAAATGAAAATCCGCGCAAAAGAAAAGCATTTTAATTTTCCCTATTTATATGATGGGAAAACACAAGCAACTGCCAACGCTTACGGGCCTGTAGCCACGCCGCATGTTTTTATTTTTGATAAAGAAAGAAAACTGCGTTATGAGGGCAGAATTGATGATGTGGAAAAACCAACAGGCACACCAAAAAATACTGATACACGCAATGCTATTGAAGCCTTGCTGAACAACAAAGAAGTTCCTGTTGCTACTACAAAAGTTTTTGGCTGCTCCATTAAATGGTCTGAAAAAAAAGATTGGATTGAAAAAGCAAAAGTAGAATGGGCAAAAGAACCTGTAAGTGTTGATACGATTGATGAGAATGGATTAAAAGACCTGGTGAAAAATAATTCCGGCAAAGTGAGATTAATAAATGTTTGGGCAACCTGGTGCGGGCCATGTGCTGCAGAATTTCCATCATTTATAACAATAAACCGCATGTATCGCAGCAGGGATTTTGAATTTATAAGTATAAGTGCAGATGAACCCGATAAAAAAGATAAAGTATTGCAGTTTCTGCAAAAGCAACAGGCATCTAATACAAATTATTTATTTAGCAATGATGATAAATATAAATTGATTGAAGCTATCGATTCAGCCTGGAAAGGCGCATTACCCTATACAATTTTAATAGAACCCGGCGGCAAAATCATTTACCGCAATGATGGTATTATTGATGAAGCAGCATTAAAAAAAGTAATCGTTGATGATAAATATATCGGCAGATACTATTAAATATTAAAAAAAACCAAGATAAACTATTTACCTGCAACAATAAATTCCGTTTAATATCTGTATGCTCTTGCTGTTAAACTATTTAGATATATAAACAAATAGCTTCACCATTCAATACCATTTCTAACAAAATTCCAAATAAGTCAAAAACAAAACCGCTTAGTATGAAAAAACGATTACTTTTTTGCATTGCTTTATTTACAATGCATGGATTGCTTAATGCGCAAACGCTTGTAAAAAATATGAGCTCTACCGATGGAAATGTTTACACTGTGTACAAAAATGCAGGCAAATATTACATTGGCGGCCAATTTAATTATGTTGGATTGATGACAGGCTCTACTGCACTTACTACAACCACCAAAGATTATCCTGACATGAGTTTTCCTGCCTTTAACAGTTCTGTAAGATGTACTGTTGCAGATGGTAGCGGTGGCTGGTACATTGGCGGAACTTTCAGCAGTTATGATGGAGTTGCCGTTAGCTCACTTGTACATGTTCTATCAAATAAAACGATTGATCCTGCCTTTAGCGTAAACTTAAGCGGAGGCTACGTTTATTCAATATATAAAAAAGGAACTACATTGTATTTCGGCGGGAATTTTACAACAGTAAATAGTACCGGGAGAAATTATATAGCTGCTGTAAATGCAACAACGGGTGCATTGCTATCCTTCAATCCCGCCGCCAACAACCAGGTGTACGCTTTATTTGCTGACAATACAAACGTATATGCAGGTGGAGTTTTTACAACAATCGGCGGCAAGTTCAAACCTTATTTTGCAGTGCTGGATAAAAATACCGGCAATGCAAAAAATGGATATGCAACTGTAAACAATACAGTATATGCAATACAGGTTAAAGGCGATACTGTTTTACTGGGCGGAGCATTCTCTCAAACTGGTTTTCAAACAAATTATATTTCTTCTTTAACACAAACAACAGATAGCCCTGATACAGATTTTCCCGCAGCCAATGGTATAGTTCGCTCTGCTATTCCTGACGGTAGTGGCGGCTGGTATGTTGGCGGCGGTTTTACACAAATTGGTGGTGTAAACAAATCTTACATGGCACATATTACTTCTTCTAAAACTGTTGATGCATCTTTTACTGCAGATTGTAATGGAGAAGTAAAATCAATTATTAAAATAGGCGCAAAGCTTTATTTGGGTGGAAGTTTTACCTCTGTTAACGGTAACACCAGGAATTATGCTGCAGCTGTAAATGCTAATACAGGTGCAATACAAACCTGGAATCCAAATGCAAACTCAACAATATATTCAATTGCTTCTGTCGGCGATACAGTAATTTATTTAGGTGGCCAGTTTACTTATGTAAATAATAAGCTGCGCAGTTATATGGCAAAAGTAAATATTACAAACGGAAATCTTTTAGATAGTGCAGTTAATGCAAATAGCACCGTATTTAAATTGCTTACGAATGGAGATTCTGTTTTTGCAGGCGGCGCATTCAGCAGGTTAGGATTTAGAACAGATTATTTTTCCAGTATTGCAGCAAATGGCGGTGTGCCTGACCAAAATATTCCTAATGCAAACAGCACTATCCGTACTATCATTTCAGATGGAGGTTCAGGATATTATGTGGCAGGAGATTTTACCCAAATAGGTGGTGTAAGCAAATCATACATTGCGCATATCCTTTCAGATAAATCTGTTGATGCTTCATTTAACGTTACGAGTAATGGTGGTATATCGTGCATGGCAAAAGATGGAAGTAAACTGTATATAGGGGGTAGCTTTTCTTCAATTAACAGCTCAACCAGGAATTACCTTGCTGCTGTTAATTCATCAACAGGTGCCTTGCTTACATGGAACCCTGGTGCTAATACCACTGTAAATTCATTAGTAGTAGAGGATACCGTTGTATTAGCCGGTGGCAATTTTACTGTTGTTGGCGGAAAAACTGCTCATTATTTTGCGGCCATCTCAAAAACAAATGGAAGTGTTGTTCCCGGTTTTGTGGGCTTTGATAATGTGGTATATAAATTAAGCCTGAAGGGAGACACCATACTTGCCGGGGGCGCCTATACACATTCAGGTTATTACACATCTTATTCCGCAAAAATTTCAACATCCTCTGTTGTGCCGGATATAAATTTTCCTGCTACAAATAGTTTAATAAGAAGTATGGTGCCTGATGGGAGCGGTGGTTATTATGTTGGCGGAGATTTTACACAAATTGGCGGTGTAAGCCAGCCGTATCTTGCACATATAAATGCATCCAACCAGGTTGTTACCTCATGGGCGCCTGTACTTAATGGCAGTGTGTATTCTATGGTACTTTCTGGTACTACCTTATATATTGGCGGCACTTTTTCAACCTGTAACGGCGCTTCAAAAACATATATTGCAGCAGTAGGTACTGCAAATCCCGGCAGTAATAAAACCTGGAACAGTACTTTAAACAGTTACGTGTACACACTTACTACTGATGGGACAAATATTTATGCCGGCGGCTTATTTACTCAGGTTAATGGTTCAACAACAAGAGACAGGTTAGCAAAATTTGATGCCAATGGCAATCTTGATGCAACCTGGAATCCCGATGCAAACAGTACGGTTAATACATTGGATATTTCAGGAAGTAATATTCTTGCCGGCGGAAGTTTTTCAACCATTGGCGGTGTAAGCAGAAACTATCTTGCTAAACTCAATAATACAAATGGCAATGCAATAAACTGGGCAACAGCAAATAGCACTGTAAATAAAATTTATGTTGATGGTGCAACATGTTATGTAGGGGGAAGCTTTACACAATTATCCGGTACAACGCGTAATTATATTGGCGGTATAACCATATCGTCAGGTGCAGTAACATCATTCGATGTGAACCTGAACAGCACCGTTCAAACTATCTCCAAGTCAGGAAATATTCTTTATTATGGCGGCAATTTTACATCAGTTGGCGGAACGCCAAGAAATTATGTGGCTGCATCTAATGTTTCAAGCAATGCCTTACAAAACTGGAATCCATCTGCCAACAGCACGGTATATTTTATAACAATTAACGGAAGCAGTATTTTCTTAGGAGGCAACTTCAACGCTTTGCAGGAGGTTCCGCGTTCTTATGCATCTATGCTTAGGTATTCTACAGGCATCTATACAGCATGGGCCCCATCTATAGATTCTTATGTGTATGATATTCTATATAATACTAACAGGGTTTTTATCGGAGGCTTATTTACTACTGTTGACGCACAAGGCCGTACAGGCTTTGCATCATTCAACAGCAAAACAGGTGTATTAGATAATATAAATTTTCAGTTAACAAAAAATGGTTCAACAAGTGGCATAACTGTACGAAGTCTTGCAGCTAATTCATCTAATGTGTATGTTGGTGGTGATTTTGATAAGGCCGGAACAAAGGCTCTCAATGATTTTGCAGGACTTAAGTTATCCAGCAACTCAATTGCAAACACAAACCCGTCACCAGATAACCAGGTGTACGCAATATTTATAAGTGGTTCAAACATTTTATATGGCGGCAGTTTTAATTACAGCGGTTTTGCTAACCGTAATTATTTAGGTTTATTTACTAATTCTGCTGGTACCGTAACAACATTTAATCCCACCTTAGATTCTTATGTGTACGATATGGCAAAGAACAGTACCAGTCTTTTTGTTGCGGGGCTTTTTGATAACGTAAACAGTACAGGTAAGCCAGGTATATGTTCATTTAAATTAAGCACCGGCACTTTAAATCCATGGTCGGCTAATTTAAGTTTGAATAATGTTTCTTCTTCAGCAGATTGTTATTCAGTTGCGGCTAATGATTCAATGGTATATGTGGGCGGAAATTTTGATAAATCCGGCACTGCTACAAGAAATTTTGTTGCAAAATTTAAAGCCAGCAATGCTGCATTACAACCATGGAATCCGCAGTTAAACACTTATCCTGTTGTTATCACTTTAAATAATAACAATATAGTTATGGGCGGAAATTTTCAATATGAAAAATATAATGCCCATAACTATCTTACTGCATTCAGTTTAACTACAGGTTATGCCAATTCATGGAATCCATCACCCGATTCTTATGTGTATGATATTGCGCTTAACTATAATAAAATTTTTGCAGCAGGCTTGTTTGATAATGTAAATGGCCTGCAACATGATGGTGCGGCGGCCTTCAATTTAAGTACAGGAGCTTTACTTACCTGGAATCCCCAACTTTCAAAAAGCGGTTCTCCGTCATCAGGAGATTTGTATGCAATTACCGCAGATTCAAACAATGTTTACTTCGGCGGAAGTTTTGATATGGTTAAAGGTGTTGCAAGAAATAATGTAGCCGCGGTAGCTGCAAGCAATGCCGCTTTACTTTTATGGGATCCGTCAGCAAATACTACCGTACGATTTATTGAACAAAATAACTCAACCATTTTCTTTGGCGGAGATTTTACTTTCTGTAAAGGAGCTGCAAGAAGTAATGTAGCACAAATAGATTCGGCTACTGGATTAATAACAACATGGAACCCGGGTTGCAATGGTTATGTATATGCCATAACGCAAAACGGAAGCAATGTTTATATAGGCGGAAATTATAACCAGCTGGCTGGTGTTACAAGAACCAGCCTTGGTTCAGTAAATGTAAACACAGGTGCAGTAACAAATTTTGATCCTGTTGTTTTAAACAGTGGCTCGCAGGGTACTGTAAATGCAATGGCATTTAACGCTTCAAACATCCTTTATCTGGGCGGCCAGTTTAATTCAGTAAAATCAACCACAAGAAATAATCTTGCTGCATTAAATACCAGCGCAGCGCTACAATCATGGGATCCAAATGCAAACTCCCTGGTAAATGCAATAGCAATAAACGGTTCAACTATTTTTGCGGGCGGCCAGTTTACAACACTTAACGGAAACACTACAAGAAATTACCTGGCAGCAGTAAATAATACCAATGGTAATGTAACATCGTTCAACCCAAATATGAACAGTTATATATATACCCTGTGGCTTACCGGCAATACTTTGTATGCGGGAGGGAATTTTAGTTTGGTAAACACTACAACCAGCCGCAATTATCTGGCTTCGTTTAATGCAACATCAGGTGCGCTTAACCCCTGGAATCCAAATGCAAGCAACAGCGCGTATGCAATAGCAGCTTCTTCAGATACAGTATATATTGGCGGTAATTTCAGCCAGATAAACACCACCAACCGCACACGCATGGCGGCTGTAAGAACGAGTACCGGAACAACATTGCTTGCATTTAATCCTGGGCCTAATAATTTGGTAAGAGATAATTTTATTGCTGATAAAGTGTTGCTTACCGGCGGTTCATTTTATATAACTGAAGGGAAATCAAGAGGCGGTTTTGCCGTGTATAAATTGCCGGGCAATAATTCACTTACTAAAACGGATAATAATACTTTGATTGCCGAAAACACAACAGCAGGTAAATTACAATCGGCAGATAATTCTTTTGTACTATATCCAAATCCTGCACATACAACTACTACTTTAAAGTTTTCAAAATCTAGGAGTGGCAGTGTAGTTATTTCCGTTGCAGATATGAATGGCAAAAATTTATTGAAGAAATCTTTACAGGGCGATTATTTAAATTATATCAATCTTGATTTAAATATGCTTAAAAGCGGAACATATTTAATTACCATTACAGGAAATAACTATCATCAAACAGGTTCTTTGGTAGTTACAAAATAAACAAAAAACATGGAATCAAAAATGCCGGTTTGTTGCCGGCATTTTTATTTATATCAGAAAATAAAACGGTTTTAATTTTCTCTAAATTTTTGCAGGTTTGCCTGCAGTATCTTTTTTTGATCTTCATTTAATACCGCCATTATTTTTTGTTTTCTTTCTTGTCTCGCGGCACGAAGATCGTCACGCATAGTATCATTGCCTGAAGTTTTAAGGTCTTGTCGTTCTTCCCGAAAATCTCTAAAAATTTCTGTTATTTGCCTTTCCTGTTCTGAAGATAAATTTAATTGAGGTTTTGCTATTTCAAAAGCTTGTCTTAAGCCCCCGCCTTTATGTTCTGCGTCGTTACCATGGTTATTAAATAATCCCATTGTTTTTGTTTTATGATGTATATAACCCTTTTATTACAAAACTTATTCCAATATACACTTGTTATATAAGGTTGAATTACCACTATGAAATGCGATGCCATAAACAATAAAATGTTTTGCGGCATTCATCGAGACAAATAAAAAATAATTAATGACGAAATAAATACAAAAGCTGGTTACCAAAAGAATTTTCCTTATTTACCCATCCATCCCATACTCTGCATCCAGTTTTTACAGCGTTCCACCCACTCATCTTTTGTTGTTGGATTGTGCATTCCAAAACCATGTCCACCTGCTTTATAAATATGCATTTCCGCAGGAATTTTATTCTGCAATAACGCTTCATAAAATGTAATGCTGTTCATAACGGGCACAACATCATCATCTGTTGCATGAACTAAAAATGCAGGTGGCGTTTGTGGGGTTACCTGCAGCTCATTGGAAAAAGAATCACGCAATTGTTTTGGCGGATTTTTATCAATCAACTGGTCGCGTGAACCGATATGACCGATACTGTCCTGGAAACTAATAACAGGATAAATGAAGATGGAAAAATCAGGCCGCAGGCTGATGTTGTTTGGATTATCAATATAGCTGTGATTGAAATGCGTTGCTGCGGTCGAAGCCAAATGTCCGCCTGCAGAAAAACCCATAATGCCCACTTTATTTGCATCAACATTCCATTCCTTTGCATGCATGCGTACCAACTGGATAGCACGCTGCGCATCCTGCAAAGGGCCAACTTTTTTATCCATCATTGATGAATCGTTTGGAATGCGATACTTCAACACAAAAGCTGCAACACCCCATTTATTAAATTCTCTTGCCACTGCAAAACCTTCTTTTACAATAGATGTAACCCAATAACCTCCACCCGGGCAAATAACAACAGCCGTTCTGTTTGCAATTTTTTTATCAGGTAAAAAAATAGTAAGCGTTGGCACAGATGTAAAATGCACAATGGTGTCACCGTTATCCTGAGGTTCCCACAACTCTTTTGTAGCATACAGTTTACTGTTAGGCACAGCGCCATCGTATAAATTGATGGTTGTTTGTGCATCCGAATTTAGCATGGCAATAGTTGAGATAAAAAAAACAAAGGCAAGTTTTTTCATAAAATAATATTAAGCATTCACAGAATCGAAAACAGTTACTTTATTCCAAAGGTGTGAGCATTCTTTTACAAAGTTGAGATGTATCGGATCAACCTGGTAGATTTCCTGATCCTCGGCGGAATCAAAAAAAAGCATCCACGAAACACTGTACGAATTTTCAACAACATCGCGGTTTGTATTTGCAGGAATACCGATATGAAATTGTTTGATGGCTTGAACAGATGATAATTTTTCCAGCCCTTCAATCAATTGCCTGCGGTTGTTATCGTTGTTTTCTTTCAGCCAGAAAAATACGTGATGAATGAAAGTATTTTGTAATTGCATTTTTTTATTTTCTGCAAACCAACATAAATTTTTAAAAGAAGAAATAAATTATTTTTTTACTTCCCATTCATTATTGTTTTTTTCAAGCAGAAAAACATTTGATGCCTCGCTTTCATTATTCTCACGATCAACACTGGTTACTGCAACATAACAATTCTTCCAATCTGCCGGTATTATGGTTGATTGAATTAAAAACTCGAACTTAAGCGAAACATTTGCAGGAATTATTATGGCAGGCGCATCAGTTAAGCCAATAATTGATTGCGATAAATACACCACAAAATTCTTTATGGTTTCTGTTTCATTTTTGTTGATGCCATCGCCTGAAACTGTAAACTGCTGAACGCCTTTATCTTCCTCAACATTTATCCGTGTTACATGCGGATGCTGCGGCGCAGTGGTATCAATCCAGTTTATCGGCGGAATTAAAGCCGGTGTTCTGTAATAATTAAACCGCAAACTATCAGCCCATCCGTTGGGATTATACAACACATCTTTACTGCTGTAAAAAACACTGCCTTGTACATTCGCATCATTACGCAATAACTTTATTTCGTTTGGTATTTCATTTGCATCTCTCCATGCAGCAGTTGGTTTTTCAATAGCACGGTACACACCATGACCAACATATAAATGTTTACCATAAGTATTGCTGCTCCACCAATTTAATAATGTTTCATAATCACACAGCCTGTTGCCAATCTCCCAATACAATTGCGGTGTTACATAATCTATCCATCCTTTTTTCAGCCATAATAAAATATCAGCATACAAATCATCATAGCAGGTTTGCCCTGCTTTTGTATCACTGCCTCTTTCATCAACAGAACTATTACGCCAAACACCAAACGGGCTTATGCCAAATTTTATTAAAGGCTTATGATCAAGTATTGCATCATGAATCATTTTCACTACACTATCGCAATTGCTGCGGCGCCAGGCTTCTTTGCTTAATCCATTTCCATATTGAATGTAAGCCTGGTAATCCGGGAATTCTTTTCCTGCAATTCTGTATGGATAAAAATAATCATCCATGTGAATGCCATCAATATCATATCGCGTAATGATATCTATAACAATGTTGGTGAGATAATGCATTACTGCAGGAATGCCCGGGTTAAAATATTTTTTATCACCGTATTTTAAAAACCATTCAGGATGAATTCTGGTGATATGATTTGAAGCAACTGAAGATGTTGGGCTGAACACTGCACGATAAGGATTTATCCATGCATGAAACTCCATGCCGCGCTTATGCGTTTCCTCAATCATGAATTGCAAAGGATCGTAATAAGGCGATGGAGCAACACCTTGTTTGCCGGTTAAAAATTCGCTCCACGGTTCATATTTTGATTGATAAAAAGCATCAGCAGACGGGCGTATTTGAACGATGACAGCATTCATTCCAATTTTTCTTTGCTGTGTAAGAATGTTGACGAATTCCTGCTTCTGCTGATCTGCAGATAAATTTTTACTGCTGGGCCAATCTATATTATTCACAGTGGCTATCCATACTGCACGGAATTCATATTTGGGTTGACAGTTGAGTGTTGATAAATGAAAGAAAAAAATTATCAACCAGCAACAAAACAATTTCATCATTAAACGAAGATATCGTTTGAAGTCTTTATGTTTAATGCCGCGCTGAATTTTAGAAATGAATTAAGTTATTAAACCCGGTTTGGTTGAATTATTTTTGAAACGAAGAAAGATTATTTTATGAGTGAAATATGGTTAAAAGGTCCATTGCCTTCAATTCCTGATTTGCTGCAACCCGTTGCGCATGCATTGTTGCAGGCAAAAGAAGAAATAGATGAACTTATAAAATATTTTGATGAAGCTTTATTGTGGAAACGCCCTGCCGGGGTTGCTTCTGTTGGTTTTCATTTGCAACATATTGCCGGCGTACAAGATCGGTTACTTACTTACGCCAAAGGTGAAATGTTGAATGAAGAACAACTTACTTATTTACAAAATGAAGGCAAAGAAGATGAAACAATAACTGTACATAGTTTGCTTGAAAATTTAAACCGGCAAACAAAAAGATCACTTGAACAATTAAAACAAACTGATACAAATACTTTAACGGACAAGAGAGAAGTTGGCCGCAAAAAATTACCCTCTACTGTTTTGGGCTTACTATTTCATGTGGCAGAACATACGATGCGGCACACAGGCCAGTTGTTGGTTACAATTAAAATAATAACAGCAGGTTTAGTTTAGTTCATTTTATTTTTGAATATGCAACAAACACCAATAGGCGTTTTTGATTCTGGCTACGGCGGCTTAACCGTTTTAAAAGAAATAAAAAAACGATTGCCGCAATATGACTATATCTATCTTGGCGATAATGCAAGAACGCCTTACGGCAACCGCTCATTCGAAACCGTTTATCATTATACCTGGCAATGTGTGCAATGGTTCTTTAAACAAAATTGCCCATTGGTTGTGCTTGCCTGCAACACAGCTTCTGCAAAAGCACTGCGCACTATTCAGCAGAATAATCTTATAAAAAATTTTCCGGAGAAAAAAGTTTTGGGTGTGCTGCGGCCAACCACAGAGATCATCGGCAATTGTTCCAAAACAAATCATGTGGGTTTAATGGCAACAAATGGCACGGTGCAGTCACAGTCTTATGTAATTGAGATCGAAAAATTCTTTCCTGATACAACAGTTGTTCAGCAAGCCTGCCCGATGCTGGTTCCGTTGATCGAGAACAACGAATTTGAAAATGAAGCCGCGGATTATTTCATTCAGAAATATTTAAACGACTTGCTGCAGAAAGATGATAAGATTGACACGATTTTATTAGCATGCACACATTATCCTTTAATAAAAAAAAGAATTGAAAAATTTCTGCCTGCTGATGTTAGCGTGATTGCACAGGGCGAAATAGTTGCAGCAAGTTTGAATGATTATTTACAGCGCCATACAGAAATTGAAACAAAGCTTTCAAAAAACAGATCCATTCAATTCTATACAACAGATTCCGCAGAAGATTTTAAAAATCACGCAAGCATATTTTATGGTGAGGCCGTTGATGCAAAGCATGTGGAGCTATAAAAAAATTTCTGTTTTCTCTGTTCACTATGTGCGAAATATTTTTTATCGCACAGAGCTAAGGAGCGAAGACAAATTTACGTTGTTGCTATTTCTTTCTCCCAGCCGGTTTCTTTTAACGCTGGATCTTTTTCTTTCTTTAAAAAATCTCCTTTATCTGATGCACTGCCAACATTATCACTCATCAATGCATCATCAGGTAAAATTTTTACAGGCTCTTTCCAGGATGTGCTTTCATCGTTATATGCAGGATTGGATAAAGAATTATAGCAGGATATCAAACTCCATCTTGGTTTATCACTTGTATTGGCTTCGGAACGATGCAAAATATTACTGTGAAAAAACAATGCATCACCTGCTTCCAATTCAACATAAATATGTTCCATTGTTTCAAGCGCATGATTCACCATTACCATATCAGCACCGACCTGTTCTCCTGCAAAACCATGATTTACTCTTCCCATTTTATGCGAGCCTTTAATAACCTGCAAACAACCATTTGCTTTGTTGGCTTCGGTTAATGCGATCATTACACTCACTAACTGGTCAGGAAATAAGAATTGATTTTTATACCAGTAACCGTAATCCTGGTGCCATTCCCAGGCACCGCCAACACGTGGCTCTTTCTGCATAAGTTTGGTATGAAAATGACAAACAGGTGAATCGCTATCCAATAATTTTGCAGCAGAATTTACCATGCGTTCACTGCGGAGCATGCAGCTATATACATCATCGCCTGGTGTGAACCATAAAGTCAATTTTGTTTTTTTGCCTGTTTGATCATTCAGGTCAAGTGCATTTGTTTTTACAACATTATCTGAGATCGCAATACGGTACAGTTTATCAATTTCTTCTTTAGAAAAAAAATTCCTGACAATCACATAACCATCATGGTTAAATGCTTTTACTTCTGCATCATTAAGTATGTGTGCCATAACAATCGGTTTAACAAATGAAGATAGTAATATTTAAAGATTGCTGTTCTGCAGCTTGCTGATCATTAAATAACCAATATGTAATTCATCAGGCTGGCTGTTATTTGTTTCAGATAAACTGATTGAATATTTTTCTTTTATTTCTGCCGGCAAAATATCTTCTATTTCATACAGATCATCTACATCAATTCCATACTTATCATCAATGTGCGATTCAGCACCTCTGAAACCGCAATGCCTGTAAAATGCTGTTTGTTTTGAATTGCGTACTGCTTCGCCTTTATCCTTTGCTGCCGTTACTATTTTATAATGATATTCTTCAAACTCGTTTTCTTTATAACCGCCAAGATTTATAAAAAATAATCTTGTTCTCTCTTCATCAACTCCGGCATTTTGTTTTTCAGTGATGTGCGCAACATAGTCATCAACGGTTTTTATTTCGCGCCATGCATCAATATGAATGCTGTCTTCTGCTTCTTTCCAAAAAGCATTTATTTGTGGTATCAATTCTCTTAACGAATTCCCTATGCCAAAAAAAACATCATGTTGTTCTGTAAATCTTCCGGGCGGTGTGCAGCCAATTATTACCATGTATAATTTCAGATCATTCATATGTTTCATAAAACTTAATTAGTCAGCAACGTAATTTGAATTTATTAATCTTGGTTTGGAAAGCCTCCAAAATTTAGGGATATTAACAAAACAGCCCAGAATGATATTATGATAAGTATTATAGTGCTACCAATAATTGCAATTAAATTATAAATGAAACTATTCTCCTTGCTTTTTATTTTCTTTACTCCTTTAGTTACAGCCAAAAATGAAAAGATAAAAGATAATATTATCCCAATTGATCTTAGCCAATTCGATAATCGAGCGGGTAAATTTAATGGAATGTGATATGATACTTGAAAAATAACTATCAAAAGAATCAGACTAATCAAAAAATTATTTAGCGCTTTATTCATCATATTTTATTAAAAATAAAAAGTCAAGAATAATTATTTGCATGCATTAAAGATAAAATATTATCGCATTTTTAAGTCGCCAGTTATTTGCATAATTTAAATCATTGCAGTCCTGTTTTTAATATAACAATTCTGCATAGACTACCTTTGCATAAATTTTAATGATAATGAGTTTTGAAGATTTAGGCTTAAATGAACAATTATTATCTTCTGTAAAACAGTTGGGTTTTGAAACGCCAACTGCCATACAGGAAAAAGCTATTCCTGTTTTATTAAGTGGTACAAAAGATTTTATTGGTCTTGCACAAACAGGTACCGGCAAAACAGCCGCCTTTGCATTGCCTTTACTGCAATTAATTAAAGATGCTGATAAATATCCGCAGGCATTAATTGTGTGCCCCACAAGAGAATTGTGCCTGCAGATTGTAAACGAAATTGAACTGTTTAAAAAAAATATCCGCGGCTTGCATGTGGTAGCTGTTTATGGCGGCGCAAGCATTGGTACGCAGATAAGAGATATAAAAAAAGGCGTACAGGTTATAGTGGCAACACCCGGCAGGTTAATTGATCTGATCGAGCGCAAAGCCATCAATCTTGAAAAGATAAAATATGTTGTGCTGGATGAAGCAGATGAAATGCTGAACATGGGTTTCCAGGATGATATTGAATTTATATTACAGAATACGCAGCACCGTGAATCTATATGGCTTTTTAGTGCAACCATGCCGCCTGAAATACGCAAAGTAAGCAGGCGCTACATGAAAGAACCGTTTGAAATAACGGTGGGCAAAGCAAATGCCGGTACTAAAAATGTAGATCACCAGTATTATGTTACATCAGCGCACAACCGCTATGAAACATTAAAACGTTTAATAGATTTTAATCCCGGTATTTATGGTTTGATATTTACGCGCACCAAAGCAGATGCGCAAGCAATTGCAGAAAAACTAACACGCGAAGGTTATGATATTGACGCTTTACATGGCGACCTCACACAACAGCAGCGCGATAAAGTAATGGGACAATTTCGTGATAAGAGTTTGCAGCTATTAATAGCAACTGATGTGGCAGCAAGAGGCATTGATGTACAGGGAATAACGCATGTAATAAATTATGAACTTCCCGATGATACGGAAGTATATACACATCGCAGCGGAAGAACAGGACGCGCCGGCAATACAGGTATAAGCATGAGTATTGTGCATGCACGGGAATTGTACCGGCTTAAACAAATTGAAAAAATGGTGCAGCAACCTTTTCACCGGTTTGAAATACCAGCAGGTAAAGATGTTTGCCGCAAACAGTTTTTCTTTTTTATGGATAAGTTGTTGCAGGCAGATATTAGTCATGGTGATTATGAAACCTATCTGCCGATGCTTACAGAAAAATTTTCAAACATAACTAAAGAAGAAGTTTTGAAAAGAGTTGCTGCAATGGAGTTTGACCGCTTTTTAAAATACTATGAAAATGCAGAAGACCTTAATGTGCGTGAAAGAGAAAATATGCGTGAAAGAAAAGCTATCCGCGGCAATGAAAGAAGAGATGGCGATACAAGAAGCAAGGGCAGAGACCGTAATTCTGAATATAACAGCAGTGGTGATTATACAAGATTGTTTGTAAATCTTGGAACAAAAGATGGTTTTTTTAAAGCAAGCTTTTTACAATTTATTCTTGACATGAGTGATCTGCGCAAAGATGTGCTTGGTAAAATTGATATGAAAGAAATGAATAGCTGGATTGAGATTGACAGCAAAGCTGCAAAGCAAATGATACGTTCTTTAGATGGTAAAAATTATAAAGGCAGAAGAATAAGAATGAATGATGCTAACAGCAGGTAGCAAGAAGTCAGAAAGTTGATAAAGAAAGAATGCTTATGTCTTCGTCTTCCGGTCTTTATGACTTACTGACTTTTGGACTATCAAATTAATTTCCGGAAAGAAAAACAGCGTTGGCAAAAAGCATTTTTCCATTCTGCCAAAACAAACGAAACAGCACATCATCATTAAAAATAATTATGTCGCCATTGCCGTAATGTTTCTCACCAATCAAAACGCCCTGTTTTAATTGCGGCTTTAATTTACTACCTACAAAGCCTGCTGTGTAAGCATTTGCGGGCAATATGCCTACATTCCATCCACCTTTAATGGTTGCATACACACGTGCATCCTGCTTAAGCGTATAATAGTAATTTGGATAACCATAAGCAATAGGATGCGTGTTGTCTAATTGTATTTTATAGATAGAGCCGGGAATAAATGAAGTAAGGCTTTCACGCTCTGCATTGCCATAATTTTTTTGTATGATGCTGTCTGATGATTGTGTTGTGTCTTTAATTAATTTCAACCCACTCCAGTCAAACGATGAAAGTTTTTCAGCGCCGCCTTCAGTTGCTATAAGCTTTCCGCCAGACCGGACAAATTCATCAATTTTAGATGCAACATTCTTCTCATTCAATGCACTATAATATCCATCAGGCATAATCAATACAGTATAATCATGCAGATCAATATCCGAAAGATCTTCTGTATTTAATTGTGTAACCGGGTAATTAAGTTCATTATCAAAAAAACACCACACTTCACCGGCGGCTGTATGCGATACATTATTCCCTGTAAGTAAAGCAACCTTTGGGGCTTCAATAAAATGTACATCATCAGAACCAAAGTCTGAGCCGGCATCCATAAAACCGGTTTGAACAGCATAAGCCTGCACATTATATTTATTGCATACACTATTTACTATATTTATCCAGTTGGGATTATTGTTTCCTTTTAAAACAATTAATGTGCCTCTGCCAAAAACTTTTCCATTGTATGTAAACGTGTCTGTTGAAAAACGTACATGAATTTTTTGCGCTAAAAGATTTGCCAGCACGTCGGCTGCATTTAATGATGTGTATGGAATAAGTACTCCATAATTACTTTGTACCGGTGTAACTGACTGAACTGGCGGATATGGAGACATAGACAATTTATCTTTTACAGCCCAGCAGCCTACACCATAAGAATATGGAATACTCCAGGCAGTTATATCATAAGTTGCAGAGTCAACCAATTTGCTTTGCTGCTCAAACAAAACTTTTACCATTCGCCCCTTTGGCTGTAAAGTATTTACTGCAATCTGGAAGCCTTCATTTTTAAATGTTTCTGTTTTATTATCAAAATAATTATATCCACTGAAATTTTCATTGCTGCTTATACCATAATTAATTCCATTTCCATCAAGCAATTTTTTTACAGCTTCTATTTTATTTTGATCTGACGATGTAAGCACATAAGTAGTATTGTCTAATCCAACACCATTTATGTTGTTATCAAAATATTTTTTAAACTCGCTTACAAGCTGGTGCGCATTGTTTGCAGTAACCTCAATAGTTGAAATACTTGATGTATAATGATGCAATAACCTGTCTGCCAGTGTAAGCGTATCGCCGCTGCTTGTTTTAATACCAAGCCCGGCGCTAATTCCGCCTTGTTCATACGTCATACCAATTGCACCATTATATGTTGGGTAAGTATCGCCATAAGAAGGATAGAATAAATCAAATATTTGTTTGGTGAAATAGAGCCAGCCATTCTCATCAAAATATTTTGCATTATTTTTTCCGATCTGTATCTGAAAATCCCGCTGCCATTGTGTTACCACTTCATGATATGGCTGTGCTGCCGGGGCGAAATAATACGGCGCATCAAAACCCTGTTCATGCAGATCAACATGCACCTGTGGCAGCCATTGATTATATAATTTTACTTTTTGCTGATTTTCTTTTTGTGTTTGCCAGGCCCAATCGCGGTTAAGATCAAAATTATAGTGATTGGTTCTTCCATAAGGCCAGGGTTCATCATGTTCACGGCTTTGCGGGTCTGCATTAAAATGATTGCCTGTTGCAGTGTTATACCAGTTTACATAACGGTCACGACCATCAGGATTCTGGCAAGGATCAATTACTACTACAACATTCTGCAGCCATTGCTTTGCCTGGGCATTATTTGGATCAGTTAACGCATATAAAACTTTCATGGCGGCTTCACTGCCTGAAGGTTCGTTACCATGCACATTATAACTCAACCAAACAATGGCCGGTGCATTTACATCAGCAGGTGTGCCATCTTTTTGTATATCTGCCAGGCGAAGATTATTTAGTCGTATGTTTTCTAAATTCTGTATGTTTTGCGGTGATGATATAAAAGCAACGATCATATCACGCCTCTCATTTGTCTCACCGTATTTCTGCACTTTCACCATTGAAGGTGCAGCCTGTGCAACAGCATTAAAATAATTTACGATTTTATAGCCCGGTGTAAAATGTTCACCTAATTCATAACCTAAAAATTGTTGCGGAGAAGGAATGCTTTGTGCTGAAAGAATAAAAGTTGTTAGCAGGAAAAAACCCGCGCAAAATAATTTTTTCATATAAAACAAATATCGGGGTTTGAAATGATGATTATAAAAATGGATGCAACAAGTAGGGAAAGATTTAATAATAATTTTACGGGTTAAAAAATTTACCCGCCGCTGCATCTTGCAATACCTGATTTCGCTTTTTGATCCATTGAATCTTTATAATCATGATCCTGCATGGCAAGGCATTTTTTATAGTATTGAATAGCCATGGTTTTATTTCCTTGTTTTTCATAGATCATTCCTATTTGCAGGGCAGCACGGGAAGCATAATATTCAGTACTGTTTTCACCAAGTGAAATAGCTGACAAATAACTTTTAATAGCTGCATCATCTTTATGCATATCATCATAAATTCTGCCGGTGCGGTAGGTAAATTCAAGCTGGTCTGCTGCATCGGTAAAATCATTTGCATTTTTATTTTGAAGTAAAGTAATAGCCTGTTCGTTATAACCACCATCATTTAAAACGCGTGCCTTTAATAAAATTATGTTTGGCCATTCGCCGCTTTTTGCATCTTTATAAGCCTGCTTGTCGGCATCGGTTTCAGTGCTTCCTTTTTTTAAAACCAGTTGCCTTATATTGTTTGCAGCAGTTATATTGCCTTGTAAATAATAACACCAGCTCAATTTTTCGCAGGCATCTTTTACATAAAATTTGCCTTTGAAATGAGAGATAAAATATTCAAAATTTTTAGTTGCATCTGCCAGCTCAAGGTGGCGAAGCTGCACATAAGCAAGTTCAAAATTCCATATTGGCGTTTGCATATACGCGGAAGAATTATTCCTGTTTTGAATAATGCTGCGTGCATATTCATTCATCTTATTATTGATAGCAAGATTGGCCGCCATGTAAGCCATCAGATGATTATTTACAAGATCCAGTTTTTTTTGATTGATCAACTGAAAAACCTGTTCCGGTTGATTTTGTATATAGAACATGATATAGGAATAATAGAAAATTGCTTCGGTTGAAAAGAGCTTTGCATACACATCATTGCTATTAATAACAGTTTGCATTAAAGCCATGCCGTTGCTTATAGAACCCTTGATTCCAAACAAACCTGCGAGCCATTTGTATCCATCAGGAATGGTGCCTGCCACAACCAGCATTGGTCCATAAATCATATTATTTGGAACAAATGAAGGAAACTTTTTTCTATTGTCTTTAATTAAAGAAAATGCCTTGCGAAAATCCCAGCCTGCAGCCCATCTTTCACCAAACTTTATTTCAACGCAAGCTTCCTGGATCAACACAACGCTTCGGCAATAATTATAAAATGGTGATGAATCAGGCCCATCTTCAAGACTGTTTAAATATTCATCAAAATGCGGTTTACGTATTTTAAATTCCGCAGGATCTTCATTAAAGAATAAAACAAAAAAATCTGCATAACTGTCAAGAAAAGCAGGAATTAAATTATCCGGATTTTGCTGCCTTGCCAGCGCTGTAAGCTTTTGTCCGTTTGCAAGGCGAAGACTGGTTATTTCTTTATATGCCTGCTGGCAGGTTGCATCAAAATTGTACACTTTATCTGCATAAGAAGAAATAAGTATGCAAAAACAAAACAGAAAAAAGCAAATTAATTTCTGTGCAAAAACTTTCATTGCCCCGAAAATAAAAAAGGACACTGAAAGCAGCGTCCTTTTAAAAAGATAAAGATGTTAATATTATTTCGCATTGGTAGCTGTATTCAGCTCATCATCTACTAAAATACGTCCGCAATTTTCGCAAACAATAATTTTTTTGTGCTGACGAATTTCACTTTGACGTTGTGGCGGAATTGCATTAAAACATCCGCCGCAAGCATCTCTTTCAACTGGTACAACAGCTAAACCATTGCGGTAACTCTTGCGAATCCTGTCATAAGAATATAAAAGACGGTCATCAATATTTTCACGTGCCTCATTGGAAATTTTCGAAAAGTGCTTTTCCTCTTTTTCTGTATCAGTAATAATTTTTTCCAGCTCGCCTTTCTTTTGCTTTAGAGAAGTATCTTTATTTGCGATGAGTTTTTTTGTTTGCTCAAGCACTTTTGCTTTTTCACCGAGTTCTTCATTTGCATCGCGAATATGTTTTTCAGCCAGTTTGCCTTCCAGCTCCTGCATTTCAATTTCTTTGTTGATGGCTTCGTATTCGCGGTTATTTTTTACCGCATCGCTTTGCTTTTGGTATTTCTTTACCAAAGCATCTGCATCTTTTATTGCAGTTTTCTTTTGCTCAATAAAATCTGTAATGCCATTAATTTCTTCTTCAATTCTTGTTTGCCTGCTGTGCAAACCCTGAATTTCATCTTCAAGGTCACTTACTTCCATTGGAAGTTCACCTTTTAAGATTTTGATTTCATCCAGCTTGCTGTCAATTTTTTGAAGACGCACCAATGATGAAAGCTTTTCTTCAACCGAATATTCTTTTACTGCTGCCATATATATAAGTTCAAATGTTTACTTGTTAAAAGTTTCAATGTTAAACAAAGTACCTAACGGGGTTTGTAACCGTTTTTGTTTTGAGGACGGCAAAGTTAGGGAATTTTGCCTGTAAAACCTCATGCAAAAGTTCTATAGTAAACTGTTCGCTTTCCCAATGACCAATATCGGCAATAACAGTTTTATTATTTGCATCGAAGAATTCATGATATTTTACATCGGCAGTTATATAAAAGTCTGCGTTTACAGCAATGGCTTTATCAATCAAAAAACTTCCGGCGCCGCCGCAAAGTGCAATTTTTTTAACAGGTTTTTGTAATAATTCAGTATGACGGATCACAGTTAAATGGAAAGCATTTTTCAGCATCACTAAAAATTCATCTTCAGTTGTTTCTTTTTCTAATTCACCAAAAAGGCCGCTGCCGGTTTTGACAAATTCATTTGACAATGAAATAATATCATAAGCAGGTTCTTCATAAGGATGAACTTTTATTAAAGCATCAATGATATTTTTCCTAAGATAAGAAGGAAAAACAACTTCAACTTTAACCTCATTTTCTTCATGAAGAATGTTTTTTTCTCCAACAAAAGGCCCGGTATCATCACCGGCTTTAAACGTTCCCTTTCCTTCGGCATTAAAACTGCATTCGCTATACTTGCCGATAAAACCTGCGCCTGCATTGAACATGGCAGCACGAACTTTTTCAGATTGCTCAACCGGCACAAAAGTGTAAAGCTTCATCAGCATATTTTCTTTTGGTAATAAAATTTTCCTGTTGATGAGATTAAGTTTGTCGGCCATCTTATTGTTCACACCTTCAATTACATTATCCAGGTTTGTGTGAATAGCATAAATAGCGATGTCGTTTTTTATGGCATTGATGATTGTTTTTTCTACGTAATTTTTACCGGTTATTTTTTTCAGGCCTTTAAATACAATTGGATGATGCGCAACTACAAGATTGCAATTAAGTGCTTTAGCTTCATCAACGATATTCTCAGTTGCATCAAGCGAGCATAAAACGCCGGTGCAATCCCATTTTGCATTCCCTGTTATCAAACCAGCATTATCATAATCTTCCTGCAAAACAGGCGGAGCAATATTTTCAAGTGCATTAATTATGTCAGCAATTTTCATAAATGCAAATTATGCAACAAAACCTCACAGGTTTAATAGTTTCTATTTACAATTTCCGGGTAATAAAACCTGCCAGGTTTAAATTATTGCTTCTTTACTTTTGTTTAATGGAAAGTGGAAAGCATTTTTGTTATAACGGCAAATTATTATCATCGGGAAAATTAATTATTTCTGCTGACAACCGCTCTTTCCGTTTTGGTGATGGTTTTTTTGAAACAATGAAAATGATAAATGGAAACATTGTATTAAGCAATTATCATTTTGAACGTTTATTTTCTTCTTTACAAGTATTAAAATTTGAACACCCAGAATTTTTTAATGCTGAATATTTATTACAGCAAATAAAAAATCTTGCAATAAAAAATAAGCACGAGCAACTGGCAAGAATACGCTTAAATATTTTTCGGGGCGATGGCGGTTTATATGATTGTGAAAATTTTCCCAATTACATTATTCAAACATGGAAAATTACTGAGCCTTCAGTATTTAATGCTGATGGTTTAATAACCGGCATTTATACCAAAGCAAAAAAAACCTGTGATGATTTTTCACACATCAAAAGCAATAATTATTTGCCCTATGTAATGGCTGCTTTATGGGCAAAAGAAACCAGGCTTGATGATGCCGTTGTTTTAAATACTTATAACAGGATTGCTGAAGCAACTATCGCAAATATTTTTATTGTAAAAAACGGCAGAATAAAAACGCCGGCTTTAAGTGAAGGTTGTATTAATGGTGTAATGAGAAGATACATTATTCAATCTTTAAGGAAAGAAAATATTCCGCTTGAAGAAGGGAAGATAGAAGCTGGGGAAATTGAAGAAGCAAATGAAATATTTCTTACCAATGCCGTGCAGGGATTAAAATGGATTAAGCAGTGTAATAATTACAATTACAGTTTTGATCTTACTGAATATTTACACAATAAATTTTTATTGCCATTGGTTAATGTATAGATCATTTATTAACTGCGTTTGTAATAAATGTATAACGGATTAAGGATTCATTTTTAAGCTTGTCAAAAAACTGCTCCAGATATATTTCAACATCTTTTCTATCGGTATGGCTAAGCAAATAAAAATCATTTATATACTTCATTATCATCTCCTGTTTCTCTTTAAAAACATTAATGCTTAACTGCAGCTCTTCCATTGTGCGTTCATAGCCCATATAATAGCGGTCTCTTACGTTTTTAAGATCTAGGTATTCACTTGGTGTTGCATAGGGCGCATTAACAACACCGCAGTAATCAAAATCATAAGGAACAGGAAATGGCTTAGCAAAAGTATCGGTAAGCGGAACCATCAATTTAACGTTATGGTAATTGGGCACAGACCAATCTGTGTTACCAATCATATATTGAAATACACTTACAAAAGTTATTTGATGCCTGTCCGTTTGTTCAGCATTGAAAATTTTATTTTTAACTTCTTTGCAATTATTTCTTGCTGCAACATCTTTCATGTCTTCTATTAAAAAAGCATATTGCGTATAAGGTTTCATTTTTTGCAGGCTATCGCTATAAGTAATATGCAACAACCTTACACGAAAACTCATTGGAGATAAAATATTGTAAATTTTGTAAATGAGATATTCTCTCAGCAGCAATTCTTCACTCGAATAATTATCATGGCAACCGCCAACTAATTTTAATTTTTTAAGATCAGATAATTGCGGCGAAGTGTTTGTATTAAAATCAAGCATAAGCGATGCAAGATCGCAGTGCTCTTTTCTATACGAGCCTCTTGGTTCTATACGAATGTTTTCATCAATAACCAAAGTATCAGCAAAGTTCATTACAATATGGGCGGGCAACCATACAATCTTTGTTTTATCGTTTTTTAGTTTTTTTATGTTAGCCGTTAACTGCACATTTATTACACTATCGCCCAAAAAAAATTGTTTCCTGTTTATCGGTGCAGGTTGTGTAAAAATATTTTGTATAAATATTATTGTAACAAAAAAAAGAAAACATGATCTTAGCATGCTAAGCAGTATTTAATAGCTTGCAGTATTAATTTTTAAAGATATTATTTTACTGAATCTTTTTTATTAAAATTTTTATATTATGAATACAATAAAGTTTTTATGCATTTTTTTTGTTACCAGCCTTCAGTTTACACAGCTGAAAGCAAATAATTTAATTATAAAGATGGATACAACAATTAATAACCAGCTAACCGCAAAGGAAAGTGCAGATGGCTGGCAATTATTGTTTGATGGAAAAACTTTAGACGGATGGAGAACTTTTAAAAATCAAGCAGGATCATGGAAAGCAAAGGATGGTTTATTATGCAGTTATACTGCTGATAGCGGTAACGCAGATTTGATAACAGACAATATGTATGAAAATTTTGAGTTAGATATTGACTGGAAAATTTCTGCAGCCGGCAACAGCGGCATTTTGTATATGGTAACAGAAGATTATGATGCAACATATTTAAGCGGACCGGAATATCAATTAATAGATGACGATGGATTTCCCGAAAAAATTGAAGACTGGCAAAAAACAGGCGCTAATTATGCAATGCAACCTCCTTTAACTAAGGCAGCAAATAAACCGGGTGAATGGAATACCACAAAAATCATAGTGAATAAAGGCCATGTTGAACATTGGCTTAATGGTAAAAAAGTTGTTGAATATAATTTGTGGAGCAATGAATGGCAGAAACAAAAAGCAGCGGGAAAATGGAAAGATGCTGCAGGTTATGCGGCATCAAAAAAAGGCCATATAGCCTTACAATCTTCACACAGCAAAACAGAATCAAGTGGCATCTGTTTTAAAAATATTAAATTAAAACAGTTGTAAATTATCATAGCTGGTTTTTTCAAGTTATCAACATGCGTGTATAAAATGCCTTTTATAAAAAGGGTTACTTTTTATTTGCATGAATAATTAACTCTCGAATTAAACATTTTCAACTATGGTACAAAAGACCTACTACAAAACAAAGGACTATTGCAAAGTAAAGTTTACTATGAGTCTTGATAATGCTGAAACAATTGAAATATTAGGATTGAACAGCGATTGGCAAAATTCAATCATCATGAGTAAGAAAAAAGATGGCAGTTTTACCTGTGATATTTCACTTCCAAAAAACAGCTACCACGAATTTAAATATCTTGTAAATGATAACATTTGGCTAAATGAGCCCGAAGCTGATAGCGAAAACCAAAACATTTTTGGCGGAAGTAACAGCGTGATCAATATTTAATATTCCTGTATTATTTATTGAGAGATTTTCTGAAAAGGCAACCATGGCTGGTTAAAATTGGTTTGATAAAAAAAATTAGCCATGAAAGCTTTTATTATATGCGTTATAGTTGTTTTAGTTTTTGCAGCCTGCACTAAAACAGACATACAACCTGCATCTAAAATTACATCTGCAAATTCAACAGATAATTTATCTGTTATTAAAACACATACTAATTATATAACAGCACATCTTTGGAAATACCAGGGTTGGTATTTTCATTATGTAGATCAGCAGCATAAAGGAGACCCGCAATATATAAGAGGAGCTTTGGATAATTTAGTTGATCTTAATATAAACCGGTATCGCTTCAGAAAGAATGGAACGTATATTGAAACACAGGGACAATATCGTTTTCCCGGCACATGGTATTTTACTGACAGTACAGCAACATTGTTTGTTTTAAAGCATGATGATGGGCTCAGGGATAATGACAGCCTTATCTTTGTAGATAATAATCATTTCAACTATATTACTTTCACTCATTATCATAATACAATATATACTGAATTAATACGGGTGCCATAAACTTGCTTTTGTTTCTTTAAGTTGGGTTTGCATTAAATCGTCCGTTTGAATTAATGGAGTTTGGTTTGAATTTCACTAATTTCAGCGGATGATTTTTTTAATATGGTAAGAGAAAAATTTTATACAATTTTATTTGGTTTAATTTTTTTTATAAGCTGCTCTTCAACCCAACAAAAAAATAGTCATACTGGAAACACACAAAATAACAATTGGTTACTGCCCTTTAATAAACTTGATTCTGTTAACCCTGTAATGCAACCCGGCAACTTAACTTTCACTTGTCCTGTTCAAAAAAAATTAATAAAGTGGGAAGCAAAGAATGTATATAACCCCACAGTTGCAGTTAGAAATGATACCCTGTTTATGCTGTACCGTGCGCAGGATAGTGCCGATTGTTCACGCATTGGTTTGGCAAACAGTGTTGATGGAATTCATTTTACAAGATATGCTTTGCCTGTTTTATTTCCTGAAGAGGATGCTTATAAAAAATATGAATGGCCCGGCGGCTGTGAAGACCCGCGCTTAATACAAGACAGTGCGGGAACATATTACATGAGCTATACAGCATTTGATGGTAAAACAGCAAGGCTGATGATGGCAACCTCTGCGGATTTATTTCATTGGAAAAAATATGGGCCGGTATTTAAGAACGAACAATATAAAAACATGTGGTCTAAATCAGGCTCTATAGTTTCAATATATAAAAACAATAAAATTGTGGCTGCAAAAATTAATGGATTGTATACAATGTATTGGGGCGATAAATATATCTGGCTTGCAACTTCACACGATCTTATTCATTGGCTTCCTGAACAGCAAAAGCCTGATAAAAATTATGATTCAGTTTATTCAGGCTATACTATTTCTCATTTAAAAATTGCTATACCAACACGCAAAAATAAATTCGACTGTGATCTTGTTGAAAGTGGCCCGCCTGCTATGCTTACAAACAATGGAATTTTATTGATTTATAACAGCCGTAATATTCCCTCTATCGGAGATACAAGTTTGCCACAGGGAACATATACTGTGTCACAGGTTTTGCTAGATAAAAATGATCCCGCAAAAATTATTGAGCGAATGAATAATTATTTTTTGAAGCCTGAGCAACCATACGAATTTTCCGGCGAGGTAAATAATGTTTGTTTTGCTGAAGGGCTTGCGTTTTATAAAAATAAATGGTGGTTATATTATGGCACCGCCGATTCAAAAATTGCAGTAGCTGTAAAAAATAAATGATTATGGCATTTTCGGTTGAGATAAAAAATGATAAAATTTCTCCTGTTATTTTTTTAAAAGACGATGATAAAAAAACGCATGCGGAAATTTATTCGTTTGGCGCGTTGTTGAATGCTTTTACAATGGGTGGTTCAATTAATGTAATTGACGGGTATGATTCACAGCAGCAGGCAAGTGATACTATTACAAATGGTTTTAAGAGCGCTAAACTAAGTCCTTATGTATGCAGGATTGCAAAAGGAAAATATGTTTTTAATAAACAACAATATAAGATTGGTAAATTTTTCTTAGGCAAAGAATCTATTCATGGTTTGCTCTTCGATGCAGATTTTGCAATTACGAATTATGGATCAAATGAAGATGCTGCTTTTGCAACGCTGCAATACAATTATGCAAATGAAGATGAAGGCTATCCGTTTAATTATATATGTGCAGTTACTTACAATC
>Ga0206942_1059_pt1 | contig 34525 bp, 35 predicted proteins | sample Alteio_BWOrgHeat_6_FD_153253 | JGI IMG/M metagenome (GOLD analysis project Ga0206942, IMG submission 153253) | Enriched cells from forest soil in Barre Woods Harvard Forest LTER site, Petersham, Massachusetts, United States -... | ecosystem: Environmental > Terrestrial > Soil > Temperate forest > O... | reverse complement strand
AAAACTGGCGCATACAAACCGGGCTGGAATTACATTATTCCTTAGCCATTCTTGCGTTATACTGATAACCATGAGCGATTCTGAAGACCTACAAGCTCGTGCCCAAGCGGTACTCGAGCAAAATGATCGCGGCCTCTACACTATTCCAGCAGACGGTTTGTATCCACATCAGTGGTTATGGGACAGCTGTTTTATTGCTATTGGCCAGCGCCACTATGATATAGAACGAGCAAAAATGGAAGTTTTGAGCTTACTACGTGGCCAGTGGAGCAATGGGATGATGCCTAATATTATCTTTAGCCATGGACACGCATACAGACGCGATCAGAACTTCTGGCATAGCAGCCTAAGCCCCTTTGCACCAGATGACGTTGCAACAAGCGGTATTACTCAGCCCCCTATGCTTGCAGAGGCTATTGTACGGATTGGTGAACTGCTGCCAACTACTGAAAAGCGTAGCTGGTACCGTCAAGTGTGGCCAAACCTGCTCGCCTACCATGAATGGCTCTTTAGTGAACGCGACCCGCATGGTGAAGGTCTTACCTTGCAAATTCATCCTTGGGAGACAGGACTCGACAATACTCCACCATGGATGAGCGAAATGCACGACCATCTCCTGCCGTGGTGGATACGTTTACTTGAAAAAACTCACCTTGACATAGTAGTAGGTTGGTTCCGCCGCGATTCGCACGTCGAACCACGCGGTAAGCGCTACTCTACTATTGATGCCCTGGTCATGTTTGATGCTGAAAGGCGTATGAAGCGTAAAGCGTACAGTATTAATCACGTCCTCGACCACTCATTATTTGCCATTGAAGATCTCGCTTTTAATAGTATCTTCCTCCGGGCTAATCAACATCTTATTACTATTGCTAAAAGTATCCGTACGGAGATACCTCTAGAACTCTTGAACCGCATCAAATTAAGCACAAAAACATTTGAGGAGTTATGGGATCCATACACCGAGAGTTACTATCCTCGAGACTTCATTACTCATCGTCTTCTTAAGGAGCAAAGCATTGCGGGACTATTACCACTTTATGCCGGGACCATCAGCAAGGAACGGGCAGCTACTCTAGTAAAGAGTATAGAGAATGAACATATGTTCGGTCCGGCTTATCCAGTACCAAGCGTTCCGCTTAACTCACCTTGGTTCCAAGCAACCGGTTACTGGCAAGGGCCAACTTGGTTTAACACCAATTGGCTTATTATCGATGGCTTGAAGCGTTACGGTTACCGAGAGCATGCCGCTGCACTGCGCGAAGTGACTCTTGAACTCGCAAAAGAACATGGGTTTGCTGAATACTTTAACCCTATTGATGGCAGCCCCCATGGGGCCAAAAATTTCAGTTGGACGGCAGCCCTTACTATTGACCTACTCAATAGTAATAAGAAGAAAGCTTAAGTCTTATCTGTTTTCAAATGAGCGTGTAGCAATAATGCTTCATCGTCAGTTACATAAAATTTTGTCGTACCTTCTTGGTCGGTAAATTTTTGGAAGCGGACGTTCTGCCCGCCTGCAATATGACGCAGACGTTGCTCGGTTATAGCTGGCATACCTGGCAATGCGAGTAGACTGTCCACGGCAGTCAATTGTACACCCTCAGGTAATTGCTGTGGCTTTAATAGGGGATATTCAAAGAATATATATTCTATATCAGTAGCATCAAGCTCTGTATCAAGTCTCAAACCAACGCTCGCGTATATACCCTTCAACGCAACAGGACTTATAAGCAAGTAGGCTTGTAGCTCTTTGAAATTCGTCGGCATTCTAGGCGCAGGGTGTTCAACCTGCTTATGCTCGACGCTGACTCGTTCGACAGTCGTTGCCGCAATAGCCCCGACGCGCTCAGCTACAAGTACCCGAGGCCCACCAGATCCTTCTGGTCGACGTTTTTTCTCACGCGTAAGACTAATCTTATCTTGACCAGGTTGGCCGCCAAGAGCCATAACGCAGGTATACTGATCAGGCCTGTTCTCATCGTAGTAGCTATATAAATAAGCTACTCGCGGGATACCATCTTCGTCGTAATCAAGCCTAGTAGCTCGACCAAAGCCTTGCAGTTTCTCCTGCCACGGACCGCTTGTGTCCAGATCAATGAACATCTTGGCATGTCGACTGTCCCAACCTCGCCCGATAGCGCGAACATACAGAAATACATCAGCTTTGCGGTCATCATAACGCACAAAAGCAGCTTGCTGAAGTCTCTTTCCCGCTGCGGTGGTTTGCTCACTTCCTCCGATAGCTAAAGCCCGTATTTTTCTGATCATTGTCTTAAAGATAGGAGATGCAGTTCCATCATTCGGTGCATTAACGCTCATCTTACGCAGTTCGATTGCTACCATCTTTGCAACATCAATATCATCGCCAGCAGGACAGCGCACCACAACGCCGATACCTCGTTCTATTGCCCATGTAATCCGCTTTTTCGCATCCTCAATACGCGCACGAAGCTCTAAAGCTTCAATTTCCGCCTTTCGTTCCTTTGGATCTAGCGATAGCTTTGATTCGTCTATAGTAGCTGATACGTGTAATACTTCCCCTACCGTTGGTGCGAGTATTCCGTCGTGAATGCCTTCGGGAAGATCCATGTTATATATCTCATGGGGTGCGAGAGCTCTTGTTTTCTCATCGACTGTCGCCGAGCAGGCAATAAGCATTTTGTCCTCACAGTATGCCTTGAGTTGTCTGCCAATAGTACCGCCGGCATAGACATCAGCTTCATCGGCAATGACAAGATCGGCATCAGGCATCTTACCTTCTTCCATAAGTAGATTGAAGGATGCAGCCGGCATAATAATGATCTGGTGATTCAGATCCTTTTCAAACATATACCTGACACCGACATCAAGGTGCTTGGCAAATTTGCCAAAGCCACGATTACCCGCCTGGCCATGCGTCTGGTGCATGACGTTGATAGTATTTTCGATGACAATAATCTTTATTGGATCATTGGGATCTTCCTTATACTTCACCGCATCGCAAATACTTGCGATGACACCAGTCTTACCACTGCCAGGAGGGGAGCCTATATAACCGGCCTTACCACCTTTCTCAGTAGTACGGGGCATACTGAGCATAAAACGCGCGGTACCATGTACCATGTTTTTCTGGTTATTCCATAGGGGTGTGCCGCGGGTATTTTTGTCCATTCGCCCATCCTGAATGTACTGGGTTATACCGTCAACCATATGCGCGTACTGACGTTCACGACGAGTCACATGCTTCAGTGCCATCAACTCATGCTCGGTAGTTGGCTCCCATGCCGTAACCTCATCTGGGGTTACGGCTATAGCTGAAACAGCAGCTAGCTCACTGAGCTGAGCACGCATCGTTTCTTTCGCATCAATCACTTGACGGCAAATAAACGTACGCTCATCATATTCCCCTGGTGCTATATTAGGAGTAGGTTCTATAGGGTAATCAAGCAAAAGCTGTACTTGGCTGAGATCGAATGGTCGCTCGGCCTGAGCAGCAATACCTTCCACTGTCATAATCTACATACTATAACATAAAATGTGGCAATTATATACTTAAAGTTACCAATAATGACTGTGGAGTGGTTTAACTAGCTCACAGTTTTTCTATTTAGGAGGCGGCGTGCGCCCCATCTTTTTAATGGCCTTATTAAAGCTCATCTTTACTTTTACACGCTTTTCTGCTGTAGCAGAGCTGGATTGATCGTGCTTTATTTGAGTAGCCATGTCTTCGAGCCGTTTTATTGTCTTTCGTTTCTGATTCATACATAATAGTGTACCATCCAAGAAAATTTAACAAATTGTCATACACTTAGTACAATGACTTTCAAATATCGTGTTTGAGTTGGTATAAAGACGAATGCGTTAGCGCTTGGACTGCCTAGTCTTAATGACACGCTCAATAGTAGCTGTTGTTGAGGTATTTATTTCCTCTTCCGAATTACTAGCTTCATCTCGACGTAGAACGATCATTTTTGTCTTGTTCAGTATGTCAGCAGTAAATCGAGTGCTCTCGCTATCGGTAACAAACTCATCTGGCTTCAGTAGCGCGAGTATCTTAGCGTATACAGGATCAGAACTCCCTAGCTTGAAATTTGCCGGATCAATCATTACATAGTCCACCACCTTGAGCGCATCAAGCATCTGAGCACGATCATTCTCAGAGATGACCGGACGTTCTGGACCTTTTCTAGCCCTAACTCTCACGTCACTACTGAGCAATACTACTAGTATTTCGCCATACCTTTTAACTGCATTCAGATATCGTAAATGTCCAACATGCAACATATCGAATGTACCATTTGTGAGCACGATGTTCTTATTTTCATGATGGACGCGAATGTCTTTCAGCTCATCAATAGTCACAATCATATCTCTGTATCATAGGGAATGATTCGGTTGGAAACAAGTGCAATGCCTGATATATTCAACGTATGGCAAAAGAATGTCTTGCGTGTAAACATCTTGAAAATCCTCGCTTTGAGATACTTCGAACCACTAACTGGAATGTAGTACTCGACACCAATCAAGCGTACTTCGGTAGGGCTTATGTCACACTTCTTACCCATAAAGCCCGCTTGAGTGACCTTACTGATGAAGAATGGCAAGAGTATGCGGAAATAGTTCGTCGTCTAGAAAGAGCATACAAAGATCTTTATGGCGCAGATCCACTCAACTGGGGCTGCTATATGAATAATGCCTTCCGCGAGATGCCATTTAACCCACATGTAAGCTGGCACGTCTATCCGCGCTATGAAAAGGCACCTGAAATGGATGGCATCATCTTTGACGATCCACTATTCGGAGAGTTTTACGATGAACATGCTAAGAGGGTCGTCAGTGATTCGACGGTTGGACATATAGCAGCCCAGCTTATCGACTATCTATCTATACACTGATAACGTGTGTAAAAGATGCGTACTAACCTGATTGGTTTATGAGTCAAGCAAGGTAGAAACGGCCTTGTTGATACTAGACATGAAATCGTCATTGTCTATAACAACTACTGGAGTTCCGCAGCTTTTCGCTTCGTCATAGTAGTATTTATTTTGCAGCATATTGAAATTGCCGAAAGCACGAATAACTTCATCGTCATACTTATGGAGCCAGTCATGCGAATTGGCTCGTGCATGCACAAGCATTGTCTCCGTTTGGTCTTCCAGGTTAGCAATTATGACCGCTTTATACTCAAAGTTAAGCTTCTGTAAATTATGCGGAAGTATCGCAACACCTTCGATAACTACATCTCTCCCATCATCAAGTGTTGAGTTTACAAAATCTAATACGGACCTCCAGGTAATTTCATACTCTCCAAGATAGTGCGGAAGTACCGTTTCGGGATGTTCACGCATTGCCTGTACATTACGCTTTGAATCAGTCTTCCCGCGTGCAGTTTTGAAGAGCGCGGGGTTTTCTTCCTCGACTAAGACGCCCTTAATAGCATCTCGAATAGCATCTGATGATGTAGCTAACATTGGTCTTAACTCAATAAGTCGTTGAATAGCAGTTGATTTACCGGATCGTGGTGCACCGCCAATAAAGTAAGCCGTAGGCATTAGCTTATAGTAGCATCACATGATATCGATAGAAACCAAGTTTGTATTCTGGCGCTCGTTTTCATCATTCATTTCTTTATATGTATATATAAAGAAGGAAGAGAGAAGAAGAGCGCGGATAACAGGGATAGAGCAGATAAAAAATACCGGATTTTATCTTCCGGCATTTGTGGAAGCTATTTACGCTCGTTTCGTCAGCATCTTGTAGGTAAGTCTCTTCCCATTCAGATTAGCAAACCAGTCCTCAAACCGTTCACCATCAGTCATATCTCTCGTATTCCAACGGTAGCTATATTCGTCGCAGTACATTTGTAAGTGCTTGGGACTGACGTGGTGGTAGATGCCGTCAATACCACGCTTTAAGTGTGACCAGAACGATTCAGCAGTATTGGTGCTAGCCATGCCATTGACGAATTCTTTTGCTCCGTGATTGACACTTTGGTGTTTGTAACCAATCTTCGGCAGAGTGCGATAAGGCATGTGCTCGTCAGTATATACAGTGGCGTCTATGTCGATATGTTTTCGAACAAGATTCATGAGTGTTTTGCTACCTGTATCGCTCGTAACGACCACGTGCAATTTACCATGACGCTCAACCATACCGACGACGGGCGTTTTGCTGTTCTTGCTGCCGAATCCTTGTGCGCCCTTACCGGTTAAAGCTTTCGTGCGTTTCTTTGCGTGTTTATTACTATCCGCACCACCGACGTAGGCTTCATCCATTTCGACCACACCCTGTAGTTTCTCAAAGGTACCGTTTTCGAAGACGTAGCGTATACGTTGGAGCATAAACCAACTCGTCTTTTGGGTGACGCCTAGATACTTAGCAAGCTGGATGGAGGAGACGCCCTTTTTAAGACTGGTACATAAGTAGATAGCAAAGAACCATTTTTGAAGGGGTATCTTGCTGTCTTCAAAGACGCTACCCATACGGACGGTGAAGGGCTTGCGACAGGTAGCGCATTTCAATCTACCGCTTGCCAACTTATAGGCTTTGATGCCAATGGCACCACACTTCGGACAGATGATTTCGTTACCCCAGCGTTGTTTGGCAAGGAATTCAGCACACTTCTCTTCAGTGGCAAATTCATTATAGAAGTCGATGAGATTACCTGCATCCATACTTCTATATTACAGGGGTATAGTGGTAACGTCAAGTATATAATTGCCTAAAATGTAGATTATAAAAAGTAGGTGTTAAAACTAAGCTTGGCTACTTGCTATGTTTACTACCGACATTACTATTCGAGTCATCTATCTCTCTACGCAACAACTCTCGAACAATCTCCGACTGCGGCTTACCTGTTTTATAGGATGCCCACCTCAAATAGGTATGTATTTTGTGATCTATATAGAAATTAAAGCGTAAATCTTTAGTACTAATGTCATTATCTTCCAAGAATGATACAACCGCAGTATCAAGTTCAGCCTGCGTATCATATTCAACATTGCGTACAAAATCAGAAGATAGGCTGGTCCGGAATGTGCCGCCTAATCGTCTGCCACGTGTGAGAATGAGGGTGGGTTTTTGTGACTGAATAGCTAAACAAGCATGGTAGCCAGTTGAAAAGCTGTTAGCTGTCGCCTCCACGATAACCACATCAGCCCTGCCTAAACCATTGATTTGGTTCTTATTCAATCTCTTCCAGTCGGCATTTCGTACCTCTTCTTCGTACCTACCATCAATAACCATTGCATAAACTTCCTCGATCCACTTACGCGTAAACTTATGCCCTTCACGCTCAACGATATTTATGATATCCCGGAAGTAAGGCATATCTTCTTTCATATTTCTACGAGAAGCCACAAAATTTACAAACATAACAAGCTATTATATCCGGACATATAAGTTTTCCACAACTATAAAGATATCACATTGACGTGTGTTTTAAATGTATGTATATATGTATCTACGTTACGCATATATGTAACGTTTTACGTAAGGGGGTAGGCATACTTATTAATACGCATACAAAAAGACCTGCGAGCGGGAACTCGTAGGTCAATAAAATGTCTTGGCTTCAAGACTCCAGTATATTACTGTAGTCTTCTAGATCTTGCAAGTTTTATATTACAAGCTAGCTGAACATAGCAAGCTTACCGGACGCCTTTATGCTAAGAGGGCGCCTGTTTTTACATATATAGACTTATTGGGGAAGTGAGGAAGTTATATGAGTGAGCAGTTGCAAACCGACGCTGTGGTCGTAGGTGCTGGCATAGCTGGCCTATGGTCAGCAAAAGAGTTGGTCGACCGGGGCATGCGTGTAGTCGTCGTGGAAAAGGATAGTGCACTCGCCTGTGGCCAAACAACCAGAAATGAAGGTTGGCTGCATGCAGGAACATACCACTCAGTAGCCATTGCCAACGAGGAGGATGCGCTCCGCGTGACTGAGCGAACGATGTATGGCCATGATGCAATCGTAGCCTTCGCACCGGAAAGTATTGACCACCGCGTAAGTTATGCACTTACTGCAAGTAGCGAATTTACAGAAAAGGCATTGGAGCGCTGGGGGTTTGCCAACATACCCCATAGGCGGTTGGCCCCTCATCGGCTGCCCGATGCTGATCGTATAGATACCAGTCGTGTCGATGCAGCCTTTCGCGTTAAAGATAAGAGCGTTAATTCAGTAACATTATGCAGACGGCTGGCTGCGCATATTATAGCTAACGGGGGAAGCATCATAACCAACGCAGAATTCACTCCAGTGGATGCCACGCAGGCCCAAGTAAGAGTAGACGGTTATAATGATTACACTATACACAGCGAACGATTCTTACTCGCGGCTGGGGCCGGGCTTAACAAACTTGTTGACCTTATTACTGGACGAGAATTACCTATGCGTTATTTCCAAGCGCATTTACTCGTAACCCCTCGCCTTACCCAAGATAACTATTTTTATCTCGATACGGGTGAAGCTGGGATAATGAGCCATGGTATGGCGAGTATTGTTGGTATTAATCGAGATGGCAAAGAGCTCAACCAGCCAAGCTATACAGTGGACCAAAGTAAAGAGCAGCTTGTGCATGACGCTGTAGAGCGAATGCTGCCGGGTGCACAAGAGCATCGGAGTGATAGCTCCCGCGTAGTCACCATTGCTTGTTGTAAGCCAGATATATACCAAAGTACTACTGACACACAAAGCCTCAACGTCCAACTATTCGACATTGCTCCAAACTACACCTGCGCACTACCCGGCAAAATGACCGAATCGCCTTATCTAGGCAGAGCTGCGGCATTTCATTTGCTTGGTGAGAACTCTGATACTATTATAGATTCGTCAATTTCATATCACACAGACCTTCAAGGATTACCACCAATAACCCCTCGTCCTGCAGATCGATGGATGCAATCTGCCGCTTAGAGAGTCGCTTGTACGCGTAAAAATGCTTGCCAATTCTCGTGCAAATGATTCACGTTTGCGGTGCCGGTAAGCACAACACCTTTAAAGTCTTCTTGCAGAATAAATGTAAATGCACTATCTATTGCTGCGTCCTTCTCCTCCTGCTCAACATGCGCGGTCGCCTCCCCCATAAGTAACGGGCGGTTAATAATAAGCTGTTTGCCCGCGGTCAGTGAATCCTTAACTACGGGCTCAAACTGTGTGCTCATTAGGTTATATGGAAGCTGTACGAAACTCAAACGCCCATCATGTAACGCCTTATCTGCAGAAGCCACATCGCTTACACTCGCACCAAATGCGCCAACACCAGTACGCTTGGCATAGTCAAATGCTTCACTTATTTCGTCCGATTCAAGTAACTCAGGCGTAGTCTTATGCAGTTGTAGCACCGCGATAGATCCTACTAATTGTAGACTCCTATCTAGACTACGCTTGAGAGAGTCAACTGAGTGATCAGTATATGCTGTATTGGTCGTTGCATCCCATCGCTCACCGAACTTGGTGGCCACTCTAACTCCCTTACGCTCACTCGGCGTTAAATGGCTCAAGAACAGCCCAAGCCTTTGTTCACTTAAGCCATACGAAGGCGCTGTGTCAAAAAAACGGACACCCAGCTCATAAGCAGCTTCCAAAAAACGCAACGCATTACTCTCATCCGGTACAGATGGGGTAGTACCCCATTCGCGCCCTATAGCGATAAGACCACAACCAAGCTCAACGCCATTACTCATGTTTTTACCTCTGCTTTAGGATGATAAGTACTCTGCCACTCAATAGGTGCTTTAGCAAAATCCCCTGCGCCGTTAACTACTTGCCCAACCTCAAGAGTTAGACCTCTTGCTAGTCCAAAGCCTTTGAGTACTGCCGCCCGCTTATCTGGATCAGAGTCTTGAAATCCCGCACCACTGGCAAGTGTGCAGCTTTGCACCGTAATAGCTCCAAGAACTTGACTGCCACTGCCTAGCTGTGTTGCCCCCATAATATTTACACCATTACTATAACGGCCGCCATCACCTATAGCGATCTTGGAATCGGGCATGTTAGATCGAACGATACAGCCGCCAACACCGAACTCGTTCCCATTTCCAATAGAGATGGCACCAGAAGAAGCAAACATATACGTGCCGGGGTAGAATATATTGTCATTGCCTATAGTTATTGTACTTTGGCCTATCTGCTCTATGACCACGCCCGGATAAAATACATTACCGCTGCCGATCTTCACAGCCGAACCGATAAGCACAGAAGCGTCTAGAACTGTATTATCTTTCCCTACGGTTGCTGAAAGCGCTTCATATTTTAAAAAATCTCTTGCAGACCGAGCATGCTGTATATTGTCCATACTACCCTCGCTTAGCGTTGTTTTAGTATATCGTACTTATTACATATAGAGGGGTAAGCGGTCTCAGCGCTCCCCATTCCACTCAGCATAGAATTCATCAAGAAATACCTCCATATGCTTGTGACGATGCTGCGCGATCTTCCGCGCACTCTCAGTATTCATCTTGTCCTTCAGAAGTAACAACTTTTCGTAGAAATGATTAATGGTCGTTCCGTCATCTACTGCCTTCTGGTACGCTTCAAAGGTAACTTCCTTCAAAGGCTTTTTGTCAGGATCGTACATTTCTCGGCTTCTGCTACCACCAAATGCGAAGGTACGAGCAATGCCAACAGCACCCAATGCATCCAAACGGTCAGCATCCTGTACGATCTTTCCTTCGAGGGATTGCATAGTATGGACGTTGGTACCGCCACGAAACGATACATGGCGTACAATATAGGTCACTCGCTCGATGGTCGATTCATCTAGACCAAGACTCTCAAGCCATTCCCTCGCCTTTTTGGGACCAGCTTCGATGTTTCCACCGTTAAACTTCCAGTCGGCAATATCATGAAGCAACGCTCCAAGAGATACAATAAAGCCATCAGCACCTTTCTCTAGTTCAGCTAGATGCAATGCCATCTTCCATACCCTATAGACATGCCACCAATCATGGCCTCTGCCTTTGCCACGCATACGTTCGTCAATATGTTGCTTGGTACGTTCAATAATCTCTGCTTCAGTCATGAAACCATCATAGCAGACCTGATTTAGATATCCTCTTGTGTTGCCGGCTTATCCAGTAGCATCGACTCTACACTTGGGTTGGTATGCGCAATCTTTACGACATCCTTGTCAATCTTACGCAGCTCTTTATGGGCATTGTTAAAATGGTTCACCGTTGTACTAAGTGAACCACCGAGCTTTTGCATGAGTTGTTCATAACCAGCAATATGTCGCCCAAGTTCTCCCACTCGTATTTGTATGTCTTTAGCCTGCTCTTCAATCTGTAGACTTCGAAGACCCTGGAGTACTGTCTGTAGATACGCCATAAAAGTAGTCGGGCTAACGATGATAACGTGCTTATCTCGAAAAGCGTATTCGATAAGATCACGAGCGCTAGCTTCCGTTGAACCGATCTTATTCGTCAACAGATCATAATAGATAGCTTCACTTGGTATAAACATGAAGGCATAGTCCATAGTATTCTCGCTCGGCCGAATATATTTTGCAGTCTCATCAATACGCCCCTTCAGATCGGCCTTAAAAGCACGCGCCAAGACATCACGCTGCATTTTATCCTTCTCTTCAATAAGACGATTATAATTCTCAAGTGAAAATTTTGAATCTACCGGTAATAGTCTGCCTTTATCTAGGGTAATAACGGCATCAACAATCTCACCATCCTTAAACTTATACTGTAGTGTGTAACGCTCGGGTGGCAGTACGTTTTCCAGTACTTGGCTTAAATAGTACTCACCAAGCACGCCTCGCTGTTTCGGATTCTGTAGGACATTCTGAAGAGTCTTCAGTTCGTCGGCAACGCCCACAACCCGCCTATTAGTTTCGTCAAGCTTAGTAAGTCGTTCTGTGACGTCACTTACCAGCTTACTGCTGGCGGAAAATTGCTTGTGAATGGAGTCACGCATCAGCTCTTGATTCTTATCCAAACGTTCAGTCAGTTGAGACTGTAAACTGTCCTTCAGTCGAGCAATGTCTTGACTTAACTGGTTCAAATCCTGCTTAAAAAGCAATGTTGAGGACGTGTCAGCAGTAGTATCTTTAGGTTTTCGAAGAAGCAAGCCAACAAGCACTCCACAGACAATACCTAAAACTATTACCAAAGCTTCCATAAGTAGATCTATTGTATCCTGTTTCTGCAATAAGCGTTAGTGCTATAACAGATACTAGTAGAGCTGTAATGATTCAAGAATAGTTTCAGCTTGCTGTAGGACCGAAGAACTATAGTCAGCCTTTGGTACTGCATCAAATGAGAGACTATCATTGGAGTCTGTACCATAGCCACCAGTGAATAAGTACGATTGGCCATCAAGTGATACGCCACCACCGAAATCCTGACCAGAGGTATATGCAGTGTCGCCAGTGATGATCATGAAGCCGAAGTCATTCGCATCAGTGCCGCCAAACGAAAGATTGGTATATTGACGTTGACTAGTGGTCGGGTTACTATAGGCAATCACTTGAGAATTATCTACAGCAATAGCGCTCTGTACTGTCGATTGTATTGCACTCGGGATAATGCCATTACGTAGCTTGAGCGTAAATACGCCGTTTGCAGTGCTTCCATTCTTCTTCAAATAGGTAGTCTGAGGAGATGTCAGGATAACTTCTTGCCCATCACTGCTCAGCTTAATGCTCCATGTCTTTGGAAAAGTGACTCCAAAAGCAAGAGTTGTATTCTTGTAAAAATAGTTGCTGCCGGTGGACTGCTCGCCTGTAAGTAATTTTGGTGCGGCCGTCTTAGCCTTTGCCGCAGCAGTTGCTTTTGCCTTATTGTTGTTAGATTTATGGATTGAAAAATATGCTCCAGCACCACCTGCAAGCACTAGTACAAGCACTGCTATAATAATCCACATTTTTTTCTTAGATTTTTTTGGTCGCTGTCCAAAATGAGGTTTATGTGTTTGGCCGTGATAGTCCAAATCGTTCATTGGTTCTGGCTGATAGTCACTATCCACTAGATGAGCTCCTTACGCTATCTAGGTACAATCTACAACATATACACCGCCTTTGCAATGAATACCAAAAAGACCCGGAGAAATCCCGAGTCTTTATGGAAGCCTCACACTTCCGTATATGCATACTAGCATCACAGTTAGATAAACACAAGCACTTTAATCGAAGCGTAATCGTTTGCGTATCGTCTCGGGGAGTACGCGCATTGCCGAGACGACGGCAAAACTCACTGCAAAGCCGCCCACAACGTCAACAGGTGTATGTACGCCAAGATATATGCGTGCTACGGCCATCAACGGAATCATACCTGCAATAAGCCAGCGCCAACCGCGTGGAAGATACGGCCAGAGTGTCATTACAATGACCGTTACGATAAGTACATGTCCTGAAGGATATGAGGCATCTGTCTCAACAGTGCGCATGTGGAGATTGCTTAGTAGCTTATAGGGACGAGGCTCAGCAATGATAGCTTTGGCCACGTATCCCAAGCCGGCTGCTGTTATGGTCGCCGCAGCTAACTGCCAGGTAAGCTGGTAAAGCTTTAACAGAGAGGTTACGATCAATGCGGCAATCGCTATCCATAGACTATTAGAGGAAACGATAACTATCAGAAAAAATAGACGAAGACTATTTGGCCAATTATTGATTACATGAAACAACGATAAGTTCAAGCCGGTAACAGCATGCTTATGTGCAATGTACGTGCCGCATAAGAATAAAACGACACTAACGCCGAGGGCCACGCCCCACCATTTACGAGAATCATCTGGTGTATGCTCGTTTTCTATCTCCAGTTTACGAGCCACTAGATTTTGTTTCGCTTTGGTTTGGGCTGCCATTGGGTACAAAGTATAGCACGTTAAGCATGCGTATGCTTGCTTTTACCAGCTCTTATCGATTGACGTGAAGCAACTATCGATGAGCCAATAATTCCCACGCCGGTCAGACCAGTAATGACCTCTGGTACATCGTACATAATACTGACAAATAACAAGCAGGACAGTACGGCAATAGTGTAATGCGCACCGTGCTCAATATAGCGATAATTGGATAGGGTTCCCCGGCGTACCATAAAAACCGTAAGAGAACGAACCCAGAGAGCGCCAATGCCAAGACCTGCAGCAATTAATAGAACTTTATTAGTAACTGCGAACGCCCCAATAACTCCGTCAAAAGAAAAGCTGGCATCTAGGATCTCTAGATAGACAAAAGTAAGGAATGCGGCCATACCTGTATAGGCAGTCGCTGTACCTTCTTTTGATTGCATACGCCCCAGCACCTCAGTCAACCCATGTAACAGTGTGTAGACAAGAATACCGAGCAAGCCAGCTACTACCGTGTCATGCTTGTACTGATTCCAAGGGAGTAGCGTGACGACTACAATAGAGATCATTGTAATAAACGGTGGCGCCCAGTGGCGTGCCAGCTTATGCATATTGCGCTCTAACTTCGTGAGCCATAATACCTGGTGATTCTCATCAGTAAAAAAGTCGAGTGCAAGCAACATTAAAAATGATCCACCAAATGCAGCAATTGAGGGGTGTGCGATGCTTAGCTTCTCGGCATAGAGTGAAGGATGATGGAGTGCTAAATTGAGTACTTTCTGCCAACCAAGATGAGCGGTTATGGAAACAATAAGGATGGGAAAAAGGATGCGCATACCAAATACTGCAATGACGGCACCAATAGTTAAGAACATCCGTTGCCAAAAACGCGACAATGTACTAAGTATTCGTGCGTTAATAATAGCGTTATCAAAACTGAATGCAATCTCAACGGCAACCAAGATGAGCGCAATGCCAAGTGCACCGACCCCCATAAAAATAACCACAGCTAACAGACCTAAAATTGAGATAGCGCTCGATGTAGAGAAAATACGCCATGATGAAGTCGACCTAGATATACTGCTCATTGATGTATAAGTATAGCGTATGTGCCGTTACTTGGTTACCCGCTTACGCTAGTAAGCTGAAAATGCGTATTTACCATACTCAACGGGGGCAGCTGCATCCTATATGGGACAGCTCCTCTATCTAGTTCTTGAAGGTAAGGCATAGGATCCTCCATGGCTAACCTTCTTGGACGAGCCGGGAACTGTCTATCCACGGCTGTTCGCGGTGCATAAGGATTAAATTGCCTACGCGTTCCCGGCGCTGGAGCAGGACGGGGCATTTGCTCAAGCAAAGGTTCTTCATGATCTGACACTCGAAGGAGCGACTCCCCGCTTGTACGCTGCGCTTCGAATTGTGCGGAACAGCGTATTATCATTGCGGCAGCGGGGACATAATGAGAGCGTGGATATTCTTCGCCAGAGTGTACGGCGATTCTTGTTTTATCTGCTTTCGCAGCCGATAGTCGCGAACCTTTGGTGGAAAAATATACACTGTTCGGTACAGCGCTAACCGTTTCGGCAAGACAGCAGGTTCGAGCAAAAGTCTCAAGGGCATTCCCAGGATAACCTTGTTTACAAAAGCCTAAGACCCCACGCAGATTTCGCTCAAGACTCACCGCATGTCGACCATGGGTATAAATATATTCTTGACCTCCCCTACCTGTACTGTTTGCGTGCAGACGTATTCCTCCAGAAGTCATAAAATCAATTGAGAGACATAGTCGAGCCACATACGGGATAATGCCCTCCGCTCCTGGCCTATTCCAAAGACCAGTGCTAAGCGTCTCTAGTGCGTCCGATGTAACAAGGTTCTGTGGAACGAACGCACCGTGTTCATCTTGGCCTAATGCAGGAACAGCATATGGAGTCCCATCATCAAGGCTTGTGATGAAATATTCATCGACACGACTTCCTTTATCTGCCGCTTCCTTCTCAAAACGGGCTGCGCGCAACTCTGCGCCTGACCGGCCCGCGGCCCTCTCTACTTCAGCAGCGCTCATCGACAAATCATATGATAACCCCTGCACTATAAGTGAGGCATGCCCACCATTGACATTCATTGGGCTGCCATCTTTATGTAAAAGATTGCCCGTACTATTCCACTGTGAGTGCGGCCATAATGCTCGCGGATTCATAGGCTTGTCCACGATGAGACCTATACCTGATTGACTTGTGCGCCACCGGTCCCAACTCACTACGGCTTCAAAACCTTTTCTAATGGCTTCGAGCCTATCGCTAAAGGGCCCCAAAGCAGCTAAATATTCGCCACGACCAGTAAGATTACGCGCTTGTATCTCCTTATAGGCACTTACAAGAACAGCAGCGGCAACCTTCCCAGTTCGTAGTGTATTTTCATCTGATCCAAAGTACAGTATGCCATCCTCTGGTCGCCACCTATGCGACCCATCACCGTTATACCAATACGCACCAAGTGAATGGTAGTATGAGCGGGCAGCAGCGGCCTGTCTGGCTGGTAAGTGGCCACACATTTCGAGCGTTCGTTCTTCGTGCAGGATCCTTCCCGGTTCTTCCTCGGTTACATCGTTCTGCGTTTTGCCTTGACGATCAAACAAATAAAAAAGTGAGGAAAGCGCTCTATCTCTATACTGTGGAATCCCGTATAGTTCGGCTATAGCGACGTGTCCACTCCCCAATACTCCTGATTCAAATCGTATACCATCACTAATCGCTACAAATTCACCATCGGAAGATGGGCGAGTAGCGTTACTTATTACAGCATGGGCCAGGTCGACAACTTCACCAGGTCGCAATACATACTCACTGCTCACGGTCATAGCTCACTTTCTCCCTGAATAGTTTGCAGATCAGCCGCGCTTATTTGTGAAGATAAATGATCAAGACGTGGAGGGCGTAAGTCTATTTGACGAAGAGCGTATGTAGGTTCGCGCATGGCATACATTTTCCTTGCAAGATCAGCGCATGCCCTACGTGAAATGGCAAGCAGCTGAGGGACCAGCTCAATGGCCTCATCAATACTGTGATATATAAGCCCCGTGCTGCCGCTTACTGTACGCGCAGCAACGGATGTATCGCTACATGCCAAAGTCGGGGCGCCGTTGATAGGCGGCTCACTTGCTCCTATTTCGTAAGCAGGAACATAGGGATACTCTAAACCGCTTGTAAATACTGCGCCTGCGGCAAAACGTGCAAATTCTTGTTTTGTTCGTTCCCCAACTATCAAACCGCCAAGGAATAGCCTTCCGTAAGTATCTAAAGTGGCTTGGATAAGTGGAATGAGTTCCTGCGCAGTCTTACCCTTGCAATCGATAAATCCAGGCATCTCACGATTCTCACGGTCATATGCTATGTCGATTGGAGAGCGGGGATTCGGCGCTCCGAGCCCACCAATCTCTGCTAGCGGCATGCCCGCCCCTTCTGCTATCTTTCTCGCGGTTCGCTGGCCTTTATGCGGACCGATGTCACCAATGATCAACAAAAAATTCTTTTTGAGATATTTTAGCGATTCCAAAACTGGATGCTGTGGAGTGTCATTAGTAGTTACAAGTGGCAAGAAGTCATTATCAGGATACGCACGAGCAATATCTAGGCCACTACCAATATTATAGATGTGAGATACGTCAGCACCCTGTCTTGCGAATCCTCGTATGTGCCAATCGCTCAACGCAGCCGCTTTTACTGTAGGGTCTCGTCTTGCCAGCTCTACGATTTCTTGACCGTCGGCATCGGGGGTATTGTGCAGAATAACAACAAGGCGTCCATTGACAGGCCTCATAACATTCGCGATACGGTGTGCGAGACGCGCATTTGTCCAATGCGAATTAACAAGACGGGCGCCGTTGCCTCTCGTCTCAGGATTAGCCACCAGCTCTTTTATGATAGATACTGTACGATCTTCTACCTCCAGCATCATTCTGTCATACTCTTCTGCGCTTAACTGTTTGACGTCACAGGGTTCCATAATGGGATGAATTCTTACAGATGGCCGATTTGTAAAAGAATCCGAACGAGCAAGAAGATGGAGGGTGCCGTAGAAATGGGCAAATTGTGCCCGTACAGCTCGACCGATGCCATCTGGCGGCATGGTATCGTGCTCTCTCGGGTCAACATATTCTGGGCCGCACCACTGCGTCCATGAAGGCGCAAGATCTGGATCATTTGCATACACTGGATAGAAAGGCGGTACTATAACGGCACGGGGTTGATAGCCGGTAGTCTCGAGATGTGACAAAGTAGAGTTGGACATGAATGTGACTAATAATCCACCCAGTACAGTAATTATTCCCTCATCTATAGATTATGTCAATGGCCGAAAAAAATCTTACTAGCCATTTAACCTACTGTTCGAGCTTGTGGATCTCTGTATGATTTAGGCCAAAATAATGAGCCACTTCATGCCATAGCGTATGGTGTATCTTCAACCGTAGATCATTAAAATCAAGCGCATCACGTTGCATCGGACCTTTAAAAATAGTGATCTTGTCGGGAGGATAGTTTGTGATACCCTGCCTTCGAGTCAATGGGATGCCTTCATAAAGGCCATACAGGGTTTGGTAGCCTGCGAGCTGTAGCCGTTCACGCTGTGCTTCTGTAGGGTCCTCGGCATACACAATAGCCACATTCTTAATTGCCTTGCGGTGTGCGCGTGGAAGCGTGTCAAATGCTTGATCAATAAGGTTGATGAATTCATCATCAGAGACAATATACATTTGGCTTATTGTACCAGATCCAATGTCTCTATTTTGCTCGTTTGCGTTTATTCGGATCAAGCTCACGCTTGCGAAGTCGTAAGTTTTTAGGAGTTACTTCTAGAAGCTCATCATTTTCAATGAAGTCAAGGCACTGTTCGAGGCTGAGAATCACTGGTGGTGTTAACTGGACAACGCCATCACTACTACTAGAGCGCATATTTGTAAGGTGTTTAGCCTTACACACATTTATCTCCATGTCTTCTTGACGGGTATTAAGTCCGATGATTTCACCAGCGTAGACCTTTTCTGCAGGTCCAACAAAACAAGTACCACGTGCTTCAGCGTTCTGGAGTGAGTAGGCAGTAGTTACGCCCGTTTCAAAAGCAATAAGTACGCCATTACGCAGTTGTTGCAGACTGCCACTCATTGGCTGGTAGCCGGTCATAAGGCTGTTCATGACAATAGTGCCCTTAGTATTAGTCATAAGAATATTACGAAGCCCAAGGAGCGCACGAGTCGGTAATTCGTATACAAGTTTGGTAACTCCCTTAGGACTTGCAAACTGTTCTTTGAGAGTTGCTCGACGCTGACCGAGCTCCATTTGTACAGTACCGACGTGTTCGGCGGGTACTTCGATAATAAGCTCTTCGATTGGCTCAACCGTCTTACCACCTTCTTCGTGGGTAACAACTTGCGGACGACCGACTTCAAATTCATAGCCCTCTCGACGCATAGTCTCAATAAGCACCGAGAGATGGAGTTCTCCACGACCAGCAACGGTAAAACCGATACCATCATCTTCGACACGTAAGCCTACATTTGTTTCCAGCTCTTTGTTCAAACGATCACCAATTTGACGTGAGGTATTGAACTCACCTTCTTGTCCCTTAAATGGTGAAGTGTTTGGGCCGAGGTAGATGCGTAGCGTGGGAGCTTCAACCTCAATCACCGGTAAGGCCTCAGGCTCATTTGCATCAGCAATAGTCTCACCGATACGAGCATCACCGATACCGGTCAACTGAACGATGTCACCGGCAACGCCTTCAGGTACTTCAAACTTGCTCACACCGTGGCTCATAAATACGAGCTCGACCTTAGCCTTTTGGAATGTGCCATCGGTCTTACAAAGGACAACTTGATCGCCAGCCTTTACATGACCTCGCGTGATCCGACCAACAGCGTACTTACCCTTAAACGTGTCCCAGCTGAGCGCCGTTACTAACATTTGGAAGGGCTTATCTATATCAATAGAAGGTGCGGGAATTTGGTTAATAATGGCGTCAAAGATAATATCTAGATTACCGTCTACTTCAGGATCAGCGGGCATTTCTTTCCAAGCCTTACCTGCGCGACCGACAGCATAATACACCGGATAGTGAAGCTGATCTTCATGTACTGCAAGTTCAAGGAATAAATCAGCCAACTCATCTTCAACTTCAGCAACACGCCGGCCTGGTTTATCGATCTTATTGATAATGACTATTGGCTTTAAGCCATTAGCCAGCGCCTTACCTAATACAAATTTAGTCTGAGGCATCGGACCTTCTTGAGCATCAACAATAAGGAGACAGCCATCAGCCATGTTAAGAGTACGCTCAACCTCACCAGAAAAATCAGCATGTCCGGGCGTATCGATAATGTTAATACGATAATCATCGTGCTGTACTGCAGTTACCTTAGCGGTAATCGTGATGCCGCGTTCACGTTCCTGGTCACCGCTGTCCATAATGAGTGTTTGACTCATCTCAGCCTGGTTATCTCGAAAGGTCTTGCTTTGTTTTAGCAAGCCATCAACAAGAGTAGTTTTACCATGGTCAACGTGGGCGATGATTGCAATATTGCGAATTTTTGTTGGGTCTTGAATTGTTTGTGCCATAAGAATCTATTACGCCCTTGCCGCGCACTCAAATATATTAGGATATATTATCGCATAAGCGTCTTAATTTTGCAACTGCAGGCCCTGCTGAGACTAACAGATCATGCTTATAGGTGATCAAATTGAAACAGCTAGTTGATATCAACTATATATTGCACTTCAGAAGATCTGCTAGAGCCCTTCCAATTGGCTGTCCGGTTTCATCTTCAATAAACGCCCACTGTCCGTTCGCATTAATTTCAAGAAACCAATATCGACCGTCTTTGTCTAGTACTAGGTCAATTGCTCCAAATTGCAGGCCGCAATTCTTAACCAGCTCAATACATTGTTTATACAAAGTATCCGGGAGGATGTGGACTTCGTGCCTAGTATCGGCTCGAAATAAATGGGTAATACGATGATCCCGAACCGCTTCACGCCCGCGCAGGCCCTTGTCACGATACTCAGCTGCAAAAACCTCGTCTCCGACTACCGTCACACGAATATCTGCAACTGCTCGGATGGCCTCCTGGAAAATCGCCGGCGCCAACTCCAGACCCGAAAGATTCAAATCTTCAAATTTAACCTGCACCGTTGGATGCAAAGGATATGGGGCAATCTTCGAGTTCGGGTTGACACCCATTGCAAGTGTCTTCACGACAACATGTTCATGCTTTTTATAAAAATCGCGGACGACCTCTGAACTAGAGGTAATTACATTGTCTGGGATAAGAAAACCGTTTCGGACAGCCAGTACCTGCTGATATGACTTTTTCTCAGTCCTGATAATAGCGTAAAAGTCAGAGAGCCAGAATGCATCGTCGAATGCAGATCTCAAGAGACCAACAAATCTGTCAAGGACATCAATACTATATGTTCTATGCGCTTCTACTACAGGAATGTCCATTTCAGCAATTTTAGGTGGCTTCCTATACCATACTGCGCCGATATCGTCGAGACGTTCACCGTTATAAAGTACCACCCCCTGATGTTTCATATCGCTCTCAAAGCTTAGGTCAATACCGAGTGGTATTTTAGCCGGATCTATGATCGTAAACGGAGATTGAAAATACTTCTCAACGTAAGGCACGTGTACATCACCAGTATGAGTAATGACAACAACCCGCTTCGGGCTCTTACTCACCATCTGACTCGAGGTCAGTCCAGGTCTTATTTGATCCGGCCGTTGAGGACACCTTCTTGCAGGTCGACTCTTTCTGTTCGGGAGCACGAGGTATATACTCCACGTCATTCTCGTCAACCCTACCGAACTCTTCGGCCAAATCTACACCGAAAGGTACGCCCTGCGTGACAGATTCAGTCGTTTCGAGGAATTCTCCCGCTACAACTGCATCAAATACAACTTGTAATTCTGAGCGCTCAGCTTCCAGCCCTACATACTTATAAACACCACCCACTAATATATTGAGATGTCCATCTGGCATAAATGGAATTGCCTCAGTCATATAGGCTCCGTTTCTATATAAGTTCACTTAATACCTAGATGGTACTATTGTCAAGCAAATACATGTAGTGGCATCGATTCGCTTATGGTATACTACAGAAATTAATGTACGCACATTGTAATAAAATCTCGGATTAGTGTTTTCGGTGGATATACTTATTCTCTGTATTGAAATTGGTCTTCTCGTTGCCTTTTCGGCATTGTGCTCTGGTTTGAATGTAGCGCTACTTTCACTCGATCTTGCCGATTTACAGCGCAAGGCAAAACTTAATAATCGCGACGCCCGGAAAGTACTGCCACTACGCAAAAACACGCATTTGACGCTTGCCGCTATCCTCCTTATAAATGTAGCTGCCGTTTCAGCTACGTCTTTAGTTATGGAGACACACCTCTATGGACTGCTTGCAGGAGCGCTTAGCACCCTTTTGATTGTTATTTTTGGCGAAATCCTACCCCAAGCTTTGTTTAGTCGCCGTGCCTTGTACTACTGTGCTCGTTTCAGTGGACTTCTTAAATTTGCCATAGTCCTCACCTACCCTGTTTCTAAGCCCCTACAACTGCTACTAGACAGCCTCTTCGGTCAAGCCGAACGCCCGGGACTCCAGACTCGGCGAGAGCTGGGCATAATGATGAGCGAACATCTAACAGATAGCAGTAGTGAACTCGACGATGATGAAGTTGAAATCATGCGTGGAGCTCTACAACTCAGCGAAAAGCGAGTCCGGGACATCATGACACCGCTTCGCAATGTCTATTGGATGACGCCTAGTGATCTTATTGATGCCGCTAAAATTGATGACATAAAGGAACACGGCTGGAGTCGTATTCCAATTATGAACAAACAGCGTACCGTTTGTTTCGGGCTACTACTCATGAAAGACCTCGTAGACATCGACTTTGATCACGAAGCAGTAGCAATCCATGAATTACCACTCTACCCGGTACAACTTGTTGGTAGCATGACAGCCCTCGATACGCTTTTTAGAAAATTCATCAGCGGGGGTGCCCATCTTATACCTGTCGAAAAGGATGATCGTATTGTCGGCATTGTTACTATCGAAGACTTACTTGAAGAAATCGTCGGCCACGAAATAGAGGACGAAACTGATCGTAACCGTCGCAAACAACGTACCCGTGCTAAGAGTAGAAAGAATACTCCGTTCTAAAGATATGCTTCAAGGCCCCCTGGTTTGGGGACGAATGAAGCTTCAAAGGCTACTTTATTAGCTGCACGTAATTGCGCGATGGTAAGTAGTTTCTTTTCATGCAGAAATGTAAATTGCTGATGTAAGTGACAGTCTTCGATAATTTCAGGCCAGTCAGTATTAATGCAAAAACGTACTTTATGTTCCATAAATGTATGTAAAATAAAACGCATCTCTTCAAGATTCTCAACTGCCCTGGTGGCAATATTCGACAATGGGCATATCTCTAGCACTGTACCTCGTTTACTGAGTTCCTTCATAAGAGGGGCATCATAGGCGGCTAGAATACCGTGCCCAATACGTTCAGGATTTGCATACTCGAGCGCATCCCACATGTCATTAGCGTTCTGCACTTCGCCTGAGTGTACGGTTATATGTAGGCCTGAAGCTTTTGCCTCTTTGAGAAGTGCAGCATAGGATTTAAAGCTAAAATCATCTCCCTGAGGGCCGGCCATATCCAGACCAACTACTCCACGTTTGCGGTACTTTACCGCTTTACGAACAATAATTGCGTTTTGTGCGACACTAAACTGCCTATCAAGACAAAAGATTAGCCCAGCACTCAGGCCCTGACACTCTAATAATGCTCGCTCCATACCACGAAGCATTGCCATAATGATATGATCAAGATCGAATTGACCATCTTGATTGTGTTTCATGGGATTATTCCGTAGCTCCAGTAAGCGTATGCCATCGTTATGATACGCACCGGTCATCGTATGGTATGTTGCCTGCTCAACTTGATGTGCGCCAGAGCTCAAACGATCTAACAGGGGATGATATATCTCTTTAAAATAGGTCTCAAGCTTTGTTCGATGATTCTGCGAAAGCATGATATAACTTTCAAATTCAGCAAAATCTCTCTTAGGCAATTTCATACCGGCAGCATGCGCTAGCTGCCACAAAATTGCTGGCTTAATCGAGGCGCCGAGATGTGCATGTAACTCGGCAAGAGGAAAATCAGGAAAAGAATGTTGCCGCACTGTCGCCGCCATAGATCCCACTTTTTTTAAATTTATTGTCTGTATTAAACGCGCCCATGATTGATCTGTCAATAAACTTATTTACTTTTTATGAGAAGCTTCCTAAGGGCTACAATAGTAGTATGCACCAACCGCTCGCAGAACGTATGAGACCCGAGACGATCAACGACGTTATCGGCCAAAAACACCTTCTTGAACATGGGCAAATCATTCGTCAAATTATCGACCGCAAACAGCCAACAAGCCTTATCCTTTGGGGGCCGCCTGGCAGTGGTAAAACGACATTGGCCCGAATCATCGCCCACGAAACAGAAGCAGAGTTCGTTGAGCTGAGTGCTGTTACGGCTAAAAAGGCAGATGTCACCAAAGTCGTCGAACAAGCTGAAGTTAATAATAGATTAGGTATGTTAACTATCCTCTTCGTGGATGAAATACACCGCTTTAATAAGGCTCAGCAGGATGCCTTCCTGCCTTTTGTAGAGAACGGCACCATAACCCTTATTGGCGCTACGACTGAAAACCCCAGTTTCGAAGTTATTACTCCACTCCTCTCTCGCTCACGCGTGCTAGTTCTAGAGCCCCTTACAAAAGCTGACATTATTACGATACTGAAAAAAGCAGCTAAAACAGAAAAGATTTCAGCCAAACGCCTCCCGGCGAAAAGTATAGATTTACTCGCTGAACTCAATGGTGGCGATGCTCGTGTTGCGCTGGGTAACCTAGAATTAGCCCTCCAGCTCACTGATACAACCCTTGACAGTAAGATTATAACCACTGCAGCTCAAAAACGAGTACCTGGTTACGACAAGGCAGGAGAGCAGCATTACAATATTATTAGTGCGTTTATCAAAAGTATGCGCGGCAGCGAGCCATCAGCCGCGCTATATTATTTAGCTCGCATGTTGCAGGCAGGAGAGGATCCGAAGTTTGTTGCTCGCCGCATGATCATCTTTGCATCAGAAGATATCGGCCTGGCAGCTCCAGCGGCCTTAAATCTCGCTGTTTCAACATTTCAAGCAGTAGAGCGTATAGGGTTACCAGAATGTCAGTATGCGTTATATCACTGTGCTACGGTGCTTGCGAAAGCTCCTAAATCACGCGAGGTAGCTAGCGCCATGATGCAAGCCCAAAGCGCCGCTAAAGAATACCCAGACTTACCGGTGCCGCTCCATTTACGCAATGCTCCAACTAAGCTTATGAAAGAACTAGGTTACAATGCCGGCTATGAATGGAAGGCAAATTTTAAGCATGATAAAGGTTTTCTTCCAAAAGAACTGGATAGTCGTAACTTCTTTGAAGGAACTACATAGTACTACCTCAGTAGGCACCTGTTCATAACTTATTCATAAATCCTGTGTTCATATCTTTATTCATGCGCTATACTAAAATCGTATGAAACGATCTTTAGGCACAGCAGTGCTTTTTGTTTTACTCATCCTCACCGTCGTTGCGCTTATCAAAATCGGCACTCCGAAGGACACAAATGCCCTTCAAGCTCCTATGTCAGCGGCTGTGAAAGATGGAACTAACTAGTCCGGCATTCGGTAATAATCAACCCATTCCAGACAAGTACACTCACAGAGGTGCAGGTGTTAGTCCTCCGCTCACTATAAGTGGCGTTCCGCTAAGTGCCCAAACGCTTGTATTAATCATGCACGATCCGGATGCGCCAGCCGGAGACTTCGTACATTGGGTTATGTGGAATGTGCCAGCCGATCTAACCACTATTGTAGAAAATAGCCAGCCTGCTGGTACCAGTTCGGGCTTCAATGACTTTAATGAGCTAGGTTATGGCGCTCCAGCTCCACCTTCCGGAACTCATCATTATGTATTTGATCTCTATGCCCTTGACCTCCACCTAGGACTGGGAACCGGCACGGATATGCGTATGCTTCGACAAGACATGGAGGGTAAAATCATAGCTCAGGCACAGCTGATTGGCACTGTCAGCGCTTAAACGAAGAAACTTCCACAATAAAAAGTACCCCCGTTTTCATGGAGTTATTTTATAAATTAGCACCTAAAGACCATACCGTAGCAACAGAGAAATATCCAACGCTAAGCATCCTGTAAAGACCGCAACACTCTGCGGGCCCTCTCAGAGTACAGGACTTAATTGTTTAAGAACTACGGAGAAATGCTCAATTTTCATGATTAACTAGCGCACGATTACCATTCTTCGATCATCTGCTGATTAAAGGCTTCTACTACTACCTCACCAACAACATCTGAGGGCAGAATCTTTTCTGCTATTCCGAGCCCACCGAGCGTTTCAAGTGCCGTCGTAGGGTCACCTTCGCCAGCCTGCTCGCCAGCAACGCATACACGATTCATCAACTCGGCATTCCCCGCTCTCATTACTTCTTCCATCGGGATAGTCTCCGGGTCAAGCCCAGCGGTCTCAAACACCTCTCTCCCGACTCGTAGTCCTTCGACAAGCAAACTTAGACCTCTTAGGACATCTTCTCGAGGCATTGCAGCAAGACGATCTAGATCAGCTTCATAACTTGATTGGTCATCGTCATGGCCGTAAACATCTTCATATGTCATTTCTATATACTGCCATATTTATGTATATGTGTCAATTTTGCTCACAAAACCTTGAGTTTGAGATAGCAACGCGGTGTAGCTCGTTAGCAGTAGCCGAGAGATCAAGGCATTAAAGAGGCACACGCTAGCTAGCAACCCACATCCCTCGCTTCCTCACATACGTATTCAACGACAAATGGTTCGTATACCCCGGTAGCTTAGTAATTTTTCGTACCGATAACCCTAAGCCCAACAGTTCCTTAATACGCTCACGATCCTTATCAAACTGAGAGCCCTGGATCGCACCTTTGGACTTGCCTAACTGTACCCCTTGCAATCTCTTGCCTGCCAGTGCTTCCTTTGTCCGTAAGCTAATCAGGTCACGCTCCAGTTCTGCAAATAGTGAGAACAGCGTAATGACAATCTTTGAGTTCATGGCGTGTTTCTGGATATCGAGATTTCGCTTCAGGATTATGACCCGGATGTCACGTGCCACCAGCCCATTTATCAAGGCGATGACCTCGGCCGTGCTGCAGCCCAGTCTCGACAGTTCAGTAACAACTAGTGCATCCGAACCCTCCAGGCGTCCCAGGACTTCACCGACCCGCCGTTGCTTGCTGGTCTTCCGGGAAGAGATGGTAATCTCGACGAACTCGTCGGAAGTTTCTCCGTTGCTACGGGAAGGTCCTAAACTACTTCACTTGCTCCCAGGGGAGATTTTCCTTACCGAAATGACCATAAGCGCTTGTTTGGCTATAGATTGGGCGAGCCAAGTCTAGTGTATCAATAATACCCTTCACACTAGTGTCAAGCAGCTTGTCCTTAAAAGCATACAGCTCTTCTTCGCTAACCGTAGCAGTACCGAAAGTATCAATAGTCTGCATAAGTGGACGAGGTTGGCCAATAACATAGGCGAGTCCTACTTCACAGCGCTCAGCAAGACCAGCAGCGACAATATTCTTCGCAATATAGCGCGCAGCATACGCACCGGAACGGTCTACCTTGCTTGGGTCTTTGCCACTGAAAGCCCCCCCACCGACACGTGCATAGCCGCCGTAACCATCAACGACAATCTTACGACCAGTAAGACCAGCATCACTTTCAGGACCAGGAATATGCCACAAGCCAGTACCATTCACGACAATATCTTCATCCTTTGGCAGCTCGAAGCCATACTTCTTCAGTATTGGCTTAAAGATATGCTCAATAATAGCGGTTCGTACTTCTGAAGCAGGAGTACTTTCACTATGCGCAACAGCAGCCACCAGCTTCTCAATGGCAACTGGTTTATCGTCTTCATACCGAACAGTTACTTGCGCCTTACCATCTGGACGAAGCCACGTAAGCTCGTTCTTTTCGCGAGCCTCATCAATACGACGAGTTAGTGCGTGCGCCAAAGCAATAGGCAACGGCATAAGTTCAGGTGTTTCTTTGCAGGCATAGCCAAACATCATACCCTGGTCACCAGCACCATCCTGATCAACGCCAAGGGCAATTTCAGGTGACTGTTGGTGAATGTCATTACTAAAAACAGACTCCTGAGAAAAACCCCACGAGGGCTCAGTGTAGCCCAGACGCTCAACGGTTTTACGTACAATTTCCTCATAATCGATCTTGGCGGTTGTCTTAATTTCGCCAAATAAACAAATCTGGTTTGCACCAGCGACCGTCTCAATGCCGCAGCGAGATTTAGGATCCTGGGCTAATGCAGCATCGACGATTGCGTCGGAAATAGCATCACAAATCTTATCAGGATGACCAGCGCAAACTGATTCGCTCGTGAACAAGCGGAATTTAATTTTAGACATAAAAAAATCCTTTCCTTGCGATCTTATGCAGAGAGAGGACTTCGTCAGAGACAAATATCTTCCCCACAATCGCGGGCTAGATGGAGCACCGTGCGGTTTATGGCCGGTTGCTGGCAGATCAACGAGCTAGTACTCTTCCTGCACTCTGTATATTCTTATGTTGTTAATGAGTTTATCGTAACATAGATATACGAACAGCGCTACTACTTGCCTTCCAAGAGCGTAACTAAGCTGCTGTAGTCTATGGTCGCAGGATCGTTCGTATTAATGCGTACCGCTTTCTCGGGATTAATCGGAGCATATAAGCGGGCCAATTCAGCATCGGATATCGACTGCTGATCATTGAAGTCGTCTACGTGACCGGGATGTCGATCGCCATCTGTATACCGCTCAGTAAAACGCTTCCGTAAGATATTGGGATCTGCTTCACAGTATAATTCAACTACCCGCAGATCTGGATATCTTTTCTGTAAGTCATCAATATGTTTAGAGGCAAAACTAGCATAAAAGGCGTTCTCGATCATAACCGACTTGCCCAATCCTAATACGCCATCAGCAAGCTCCCATATAAAATCAGTACTTTGGCTGCCAATCATTAAAGACCATTCCCTGTCCGCATAGCCAATCGTATCGAATAAGTATTCTTTAATTGCATCCTTGGCAATCAATGGTACACTCGTCTCTTTGGCCAGATGTCTGGATAAGGTTGTTTTACCTGTAGCAGGCTGGCCGTTTACAATGATTAAAAGCATAACGCCTATTATATAGGACAATAAAAACTAACCATGCGATAAAGACCTTTTCTAAACTTGGGGCGCTTCAGGACGATCAGACGCGTTATAGCCCGTGATACTCCTCTCACCTAAAGCATAAAGACCTAGTGGGCGTAAAATCTTATAAACTATTTCGTAGCACTTGGTATTACGCTCTACTACTTGTCCTGCAGCTTGGGTATCGTCAGGCAATATGGCGCTAGTGAGTCGCTCAAAGGCTTCGACAACATTTCCGTATCCTCCGGTGGCGGCCAGCTCATCCCATGCAGATGTCTCTAGACCATAATGCTCATGATCAAGATGGGCTACTGCTTCAAACAGCATCTTAAATGGTGCTTCTGGATCCCACTCATTGGCCTCGCAAAAATCGTTCACTATGTCGAGCGCACGGGTCGCACTGCCGTTTCGCTGAGCGTCACGAACCCGTGTAATGAGTATGGTTTCTATGTAGTCGTATGCGAACGTATCTCGCTTACGGCCAAATACATTTCGGATATGGCTAACAGATTTGGGCGTAGATTGCTTATTAAGCTCAGTGTCTAAATAAGCAGAAAAATATTCATCATGGTACAAAGGCATAGCTGTTAGGACTCTGAGTACAGCTACATTGCTGCGGGGTATTATGCCTCGATCAATCGCCGCCTTCAACAATGCGAGCTCGGATGAATCACCTTCAACTGCATGAGGACTATATAAATCGTTAGTAATCTTGTTGATCAAACGACTAGTCATTTTATTGGTCAATTTAGCACCAGTGACAGTACTGAGATCATACGCAGTCTCAATGAGCGTGAGTAGTTCTTCATTCTGAGTAGGTGAGACTTCAACGTCATCTGCCCCTACTATGCCGACGTGGTCGTATGTCGTTCTTAAAATTGCCGAAATCAGTTCCTGAGTCATTGCCAGCCCGCGTGGTTGCATGCTACGCAATATATGTGCAAAGTCAGAGGGTGATTCAGCATGACGTACTGCTTCGTTAACAATATTCGCACCAGTACATGGGAGATAGGCAGAGCCATCGAACAGAGTCTTGTAATCAAATACCGGAACTTCACCCGGTAGCTGCGGATTAACTCGACACCACCACATGGTGTTGTCGTCGCTTACATCAGCATTACCTACAATATTCCTTTGCTGCAGTCTAAACTGAGCTTGTTCAAACTTGCCACGTCGTAATTCTCGAAGTGCGCTGGTCGCCGTTAGCTGTACTATACTTGCTCCCTCAAGGCGTTGTGGGCATGCATCATTCCAGACTGTCCGATAAAACGAAACCCCATCAGCAGCCGCCTCATGATCAAGCATGCCAAAGAGTTGGTTGGCGCTTACTAAAAAGTCGCTCATTACTTCCGCTGCGGTTTCAGACGGCACTGGTTGGAGTGACGTTGAGGAAGGAAGTTGTTCTGAAACCATAATGCGCCGTATTATACAAATATGCAGCCTTCGTTGACAAGCATACATCCAAAGTTTATAGTATGCCTAATTAATAATTGGGGACATTATGACCGACCACCATGCGGAGCCTGCACCGCTTGACGCATCACTTCCTACGCTCGCCGACGAAATAGGATCAATGCCGTCAGCCGAGCTAGATATTGCCCAGCGCCGCGAATTAGCATTAGTGACTATGACCGAAATTGGTGCCGTGCTTGATCTACCCGATGTAACCGTGGGTGCGTTGGAGGAGATGGTTGATTCTAGGGTTTACGCTACGCATATTCAAGGCGAGCGGGCTTTGCGCTGTATTGAGTCACTCGCTCGGGAAGATTCGGCTGTGGCAAAAGTTGTTGGGGAAAATGGTGTCTATCATTACGCTGAGGGAGTTGTAACATTTGGCGCTAATGAAAATAAATTCTTGGAACTTATGGAGCGCCATGGATTAGGTGCAGAACAGGTAACGGGACTCTATGCGCTACGTGAGCTTATCGGAGAAAATACCGAGGGCGACAAGATTGGCTTTGCTTCTATTGAAGAAGCTCTTAGAAATCTCGGCATATCCGTACAGGACGCCGCAACAAACCCGGATAATGCACTTGAGGCACTTGACATTGCAGGCTATTTCAGCGACACAAGCGGCAGAATGCGCTTTCGAAGACCTCGGATGTTGGGACACTTGGCAGTCGCGAGAAGAGGTGGCCTCGTGGAAGGCGATCCAAGCGGCGAAATAAGCCTGGCTGTAGTAGAAGCGTGGCGATCAGAAGAAGGTTTGCCCGTGGAGGAGCGGCCTGACGATAATGATATACCTACAACGAGTCAGGTGATTCTTGACCTTAAAACTGAGCTTGGTCTACGATAGGACCCATGGCATATGGCAACGCGTCGCCAACAAAAACTTTTTGACAGCCTCAACCTCAATACAGCAGCGCCCGAAACAAATCCTTTTGATGACCTTGGTCTGAGCCGCGGCGTGGCCAGAGAACTACTTGAGAACGGAAACAAAGCCGCAGGCCGAGAAGCGCTCAGCTTGGCAGCATCCGCACTGTATCGTACCTTGTCCAGAGTGTACCGTCAGGACATAGAACCCCTTGCGGTAGGTAACAGTAGTAGACTTACTAAGATTCAACGCGCCCACGAGCGTATCGGTGCTGCCGAGCATGAAGCCCTCTTGTCATGGTCAAGAGAAGAACAAAGATCTCCCGATTCTTCAGTTGTGACCGCACTTGAAAGTCGTTTAGCACGTACTCAACGGGCAGTAGACCAAGCTGCAAATATATTAGGGGACGGGTTTGCTGTTGGTCGCCACCCTAATCATTTTAGTCAGTTACCACTCGCCCATGGTGTGCTACTAAAGCGTGGGGAGTCATTTGTTCTTACCCGTCCTATGCCAGATCAGGGCATAAGTGTCTTACCTAGTTCAGTAATAGCAGTAGATGAGAGCTCAAGGCAGTTATTCGACCCCGGAACGACCCGCCCTCCGGCGAGCGACATTTATGATGGTTTCGGGTTTTTGACATTCATGCGTCGGAATCAATCATTCGGGCTAGAACCAGGTATGAAAGTTGGAGCTTTCCTGGAAGAAGGCGGCAGAACAAGTCTTTTGCGGTCCGACCTGAGTTTTCTCATGGACGTTACCGCCGCCTCCAGAGAATATCAAGAAGATACTGCAAGGCGTGATCCGATTGTAGCCATACATACATCACAAGCTGACTCACAAAGGACAACCCTCTTTACAACCACCGTACCAATAGGAACTGCAGATACCACTTCAGTAAATGTCATGACATTTTCAAAGCCGCAGCGCGGCGAAGACCCCACCTGGAACCATCCCACTTTGGAAGTCGTTGGTAGCGTGGGCAACGATGAGCTTTTCACTGGCATTCGCAGCAGCACACGAACCGGTATGACAGCAATTGAGGCAGCTCACAGCGACCGTTATCGTGGCTTATTTAACTTCTTTGGATTACCTTTAGGCAGGCTATTAGAGAGTGAAGATTCAGGCTATTCACCGGTGCTTGAACCCGGTAACAGATTACTTTTATATGACATGCAGACTGGCACACCACTGATCACCGATGCAAAGATTATTGGCATGATTGGTAGTAATGCTATTGCATCTTCGTAGTGTTATGCTATGAAATTGTGTACAGCGCCTTTTATATAGCCTAGTGATCATACTGAGTGCACCTGGATTTACTATAGCCATTCTGATACAATAGCCGCATTATTGGGGATTGGCCAAGCGGTAAGGCACTGGGTTCTGGTCCCAGGATCGGGGGTTCGAATCCCTCATCCCCAGCCATGATTGATAACAGATATGAATGCTCCGATTCTTCGGGACATTTGTTTTTATATGGCACCCTTGTAGAATTGCCTTGATTTTCTCCACTAGCCAATCTCTCTCCCGCAATATTCCCGTATCGCAGAAAGCCCACTCGCTATTCCGCAATCCGCCTATATCGTCCCACTGCAAGCGGCACAAAAATCAGAAATAATGCGCCGCACCACAAGAGCAATTTCCAGGTTGCGCCGTTGTCCGATATACCAAGCGCTAAGCTGCGCGAGGCATCGACTAAGAAAGTAACCGGCTGGTTGACGGCGAAAATGCGCAGCCAATGCGGCATTGTACTCACCGGCACAAAGGCGGAGCTGGCAAATGAAAGCGGAAAGATCAGCACCATGCTTGCCGCTTCGGCAGCTCCGGCGTTCTTCACTGCCATGCCAATGAAGGCAAATGCCCAGGACAATACATAGCCAAATAAAATATTTAGCCCAAGCATGGCCGACGCATCGAGTACGGCGCCGTGAAAACGAAAGCCGAGCCCATATCCCAAAACTACCATAATGAGGAGCGCAACAATATTGCGGACAGCATCTGAAAGCGTTCGCCCGGCAATAACTGCAATGCTGCTCATCGGCAACGATCTGAAGCGATCGATAATGCCCGCCGACATATCCTCAGCTAGGCCAATGCCAGTCTGTACACCACCAAACATTACCATCTGGACGAGTAATCCTGGCAGCAGAAAATCAATGTACTTACCACCCGGCACCGCACTATTGAACATGCCACTAAAGACAAAGTCGAAGACAAAAAGAATCATGATCGGCTGGGCTGACGTGAAGAACAAGAGCTGTGGCAGCCGCGTGTAGCGTCGCAAACCACGAGCGGCGATTACCATCGTTTCCCGAAAGGCGTTGTGTCGAAGCGTGCTACTTTCCGTGTTTGCCATGACCATGACTCCTCTTTACTGTTTGCTGCGGTTCAGGGGCTGGCAGCTTGCCAGTCAGGGACAAGAAAACATCATCGAGCGTCGGCTCGTACAGCGATAAGGCCGCGACCCGCAAACCCGCATTCTTCAAAGTACTGGCGATATTGAGCAGACCTTCTGAGCCGTCTTTGACCGGGACACGAACCTCTAGAGTTGTTTCGTCGTATGCTGCTTGGCGCTTTGCAAATGGCAGCACTGCTTTTAAGGCAATCTTTTCGCTGGCTGGGTCCAGCAGTCTAAACGCTATGACATCATCACCAAACAGGGCTTTCAGTTCTGCGCTCGTGCCTTCGGCGATAACCTGACCATAACCAAGTACGGCAATACTGTCCGCTAGCTGGTCGGCCTCTTCAAGATACTGCGTGGTCAGAAGCACCGATGTACCCTCGTTGACAAGCTCGCGGACCAATCCCCATATGGCTAACCGCGACTTGGGGTCAAGGCCAGTGGTTGGCTCATCCAGAAATAGCACCCTTGGCTTACAAATCAGGCAAGCGCCTAAATCGAGACGACGGCGCATGCCGCCCGAATAGGTGCCGACCTGACGGTCAGCAGCGCTTGCGTACGCTTCTTGGCTTCAGCTCGGCTAAGTCCGTACAATAGGCCGGTCATATAGATGTTCTCTCGACCAGTTTGAAAGCCATCAAGGGCGGCATACTGTCCGGCAAGCCCGATAACTTCCCGTA
>Ga0206942_1057_pt1 | contig 34888 bp, 26 predicted proteins | sample Alteio_BWOrgHeat_6_FD_153253 | JGI IMG/M metagenome (GOLD analysis project Ga0206942, IMG submission 153253) | Enriched cells from forest soil in Barre Woods Harvard Forest LTER site, Petersham, Massachusetts, United States -... | ecosystem: Environmental > Terrestrial > Soil > Temperate forest > O... | reverse complement strand
TGATCTTCAATTCTTAACGTTGTATCAATGGCACCATTAATACCGAAACTTGAATCGAGAGAACCATCTATGTTAAACCTCATGAGTAACGGATATCCGTAATAAGGATTAGTAACATGCCCGGCAACAATTATCTTTCCATTTGATTGCAACGCTGCAAAAAAAATGGTGAAGTTGATAGCAGTTTTGGAACAACCGGCAAGGTTTATCTTAATACTGATGTGGGTAAGTCGGATATGATAGTTGAGGGAGATAATAAGATCATTATATCAGGAAATTATAGTTACAATTCATATTCAAATTTTGCTGTTACCAGGTATAAACCCAATGGGAGAATTGATAAAAGCTTTGGCTCTAATGGAATGACATTCACGGATTTTGGTCTCTATTCAAATACAATTTGCTCCACAATTCAAGGCGATAAAATTCTTTTAGGTGGTACTTCAATGCGCTATCCTGACACCGCCTATCCATATAATTTCGCTATTGCACGCTATGAAAATGATTCAGTACAATCTTTAGCAAAAGATCTGTCTCCAGTTAAATTGATCCCATCAAATTCTATCTCCATCTATCCAAACCCCGCCAACAACTTCATTTATGTTGATGGTTTGAAAGAAGGATTAACAACTAGTATTTTAATGACCAACACAAATGGGAAAACCGTATCCGCAGTTCAAACAAATCAATCATCACAAAAAATAAGTTTACAAAATCTTGCGGCTGGGATTTATTATATCTCAATACACCAAGACGGAAAAACTATAAAGCAAAAATTCATCAAGCAATAATCATCTAATCAAATGTGGCTGGATTGCTTTCTGCCAGATCGCATAACCTTTTGCATTCATGTGCAAACTATCATCTAAAAATATTTCTGGTTTAGGCTGATTGTTTTGATTCAACATTAAATCAAAAACATCAACAAATGTTGTGTGTGGTTGTGTAGCGAGATAAGATTTAATTTCTTTATTCGCTTCAATCATCTTCGTCCAATACTTTCTTCTGCTTGGGCTTGGCTTAATTGAAATATAAACTACCGGAACTGTTTTCATTTTTGTGCGGATCATTCCATACAATGTTTTAAAACGATCAACTACAGCTTGTGCAGTAAGATTATCATCACCGGCAAAATCATTCTCACCGCAATAAATAACTATTTCTTTTGGATGATATGGAAAAATGATATCGTTTGCATAACGAATTACATCAGGCAAACTTGAGCCGCCAAAACCACGATTGATAATTGTATAGTTTGGAAAATAGGATTGCACATCCGTCCACTTTGTGAAAGATGAACTGCCTACAAATAATATGGCATGTTGTGGCGGAGGCTTAATACTGTCTTGCTTTTTGAACGCCTGTATCTCATTATAAAATGGAGCTTGCTGCGCTTTTGTATTAACGGTGCAAACAAAACAAAAAAGTAAAAGAAAATATGCAATTCGTTTCATCACTTAAAATTTAATAAAGTTCTTCAAAGATAATTTTTACCGGTTTTCTATTTGTCAAAAATTGCTCATTTGTATCAAATAACAGCCAATCAACGAATAAATTCATTTAACTGGATTGTGCTTTTTATTTTTCATGCATGAAAAGTTTTTGTCTTGCGTTAAGTATTTTTTTTTTTGCTGATTGTTTGTTGGCGCAAACAGGTTCGGTTAAAATATTGCTTACTAATATTGATCATAATCCTTTAAACAATGCCTCTGTTTTTTTGTTAAACGCAAAAGATTCGCAGATCATTAAAATACAGGTATCAGATACGACAGGTGTTGCTACATTTTCAACTATTGCCGGCGATTATTTGATAAAAGCAAATCATATTGGTTATAAAGATTTCATTTCGTCAAAAAAAATTACCGTGCGCAATGAATCTTTATCATTAAACATTCAAATGGATTCTCTTGCTAACCAACTCGAAGATGTTACCGTGCAATCGCATAAACAATTTATACAACTGGGCACAAATAAAACAATCGTCAATATGGATGCAAGTCTTACAAATATTGGTACATCTGTTTTGGAAGCGTTGGAAAAATTGCCTGGTGTTACTGTTGATCGCAACGGTACTATCTCATTAAAAAATAAAGCTGGTGTATTAATTCTTATTGATGGCAAACAAACCTATCTATCGGGCAGCGACCTGATAGCTTATCTCAATAATTTAAGTTCAGACCAGGTAAGCACAATTGAAATTGAAGAACATCCTTCATCAAAATATGAAGCGCAGGGCAATGCCGGCATCATTAATATCAAAACAAAAAAATCAAACAGGCAAGGTGTTTTTGGCAGCTTCACTCCATCGTATGCACAGGGGAAATATCCAAAAAATAATAACAGTTTTATTTTTAATCTGCATAAAGGGCCTGTAAATTTCTTTTTGAATTACACTTTGAATATCTCAACGGGTTATACAACATTGTATGCTTATCGAAAATATTTTGAAGAAGACAATACAACCATCAAATCAATATTAGTACAGGATTTTATTGATAAAACAAGTGGTCATTCGCATTCAATACGTACAGGTATAGATTACGTGATCAATCCAACAACTACCATTGGCGTTTCTTTCAACGGCATTTTTGTAAACAGGCCAACGCATGGTAACAGTTATGCAACCTGGCAAAATGCACAAGGCGTTGCTGATTCCACAAGCACTACAGCTTTGGGTTATTTTATTGATTTTAAAAATGCAGGTACATCAATAAATTTTCATAAAGATTTTTCTAAAAAAACTTCTCTGGATATTGATGGTGATTGGATCGGTTACAATATTCATAATACTTCAACATTCGACAACACTGATCCTTCAACAAGTGTAGTGCAAACATATATTGGAGATATGCCAAGTAAGCTGCACATCATTTCCGGAAAAGCAGATTTTACAAGAAAGATCAATGACAATACAAGTTGGGAAGCAGGCTGGAAATCATCACACACCAGTACAAATAATGTAGCGAATTATACTTTTAATAATGGATCAGATTCGGGTTTTAAAGAAGATCTTTCCAAATCAAATACTTTTTTATACGACGAAACAAATCATGCTGCGTATGCAGATGTAAAAACTGGTAACAATAAATGGTCGCTTGATGCGGGTTTGCGTTATGAGTTTACGAGTTATAAAGGTCACCAGTTAGGCAATACTGTAATAAAAGATACAACCTTCACTAAAAAGTATAACAGCCTTTTTCCAAATGTTAGTTTGAATTATACTTTGGATTCATCCAACCAGTTTTCATTAACCGTTGACAGAAGAATTGACCGGCCTGCATTTCAAAAATTAAATCCATTTGTATTCATCATAAATAAATACACGTACCAATTAGGCAATCCGGGTTTTTTACCCGCATTTACGTGGTCTGCAGAATTATCGCATAATTATAAAGGCATATTATTATCAAGCATTTCATTCAGCAAAACATCTGATTATTTCTCTCAATTGTTTTATTCAAATCCTGATGGTCTTGTTATTTATACTGAAGGCAATGTTGGTTCTCAAACTGATCTTGGTGTTTCTGTAAGTGTTCAATTAAGTCCGCTGAAATGGTGGAGTTTTACAACTGGGCTTGCTGTTGATGATAAAACAATTAAAGGAGATGTTGTAACATATCTCCATTCAAACATTGTGCAGGCAACATTTAATATGAACAATCAATTTCATTTTAAGAAGAACTGGTCGGCAGAAATGTCCGGTTCATACACATCAAAAAGCCAGGAAGATATACAGGAAGTTTTGGAGCCGTATGGGCAGCTTGCAGCATCGGTTTCAAAACTTGTATGGAAAAATAAATTGAATATTAAAGTTGGTGCACGTGATATTTTTCATACACAGTGGATGAAAGGACTTACACAGTTTCAACAATCCAACGAATACTTTGAAGAAACATATGATACAAGAGTGATCGGCATTTCTTTGAGTTACAAGTTTGGAAAATCATTCAAAACAAATCATCGCACAGACCGTGCTGCCGAAGAAGAAATTGAAAGAGCAGGTGGTGGTGGTTAGCATTTATCAATAAAAAATTCCGCTTATATAAATTGAACTTACTGGTTCGCGTTTTTTTCTTCATTTACATTATGGCTGAAGAAACTTTTGCGCGACAGGCGAGCATTTTGGATGATATTACAAAAGACGATCTTAATTTAAGCCGTTGCAATAACCAGGTATACGTTTCGAAATTAAATTACCTGGCGCCGTTTTCCTATACATCGCTTTTCTCTATTAAATATGTTTTTTATGGTGTTGAAAAATATCGTGTGAATGGCGTGAACAATGAATTGCGAAATGGTGATTGCTTAATTGTAAATTATGAAAGCGAAGTTTTATCAGAATGCGGAACAGGAAATAAAGATGAAGTGAATTATGGAATGTCAACATTTTTAACGCCATCAATAATTGCTGAAGTATTGGAAGCAACAAAAGTTTGGGGGAAAGACATTTTGCATACCAACGAAAATTATTACAATAGTTTTTTGTTTTATGATGGTGTGATTAAAAATAATACGCTTACTGATTATTTAAAACAACAGTTTATATTTCTTAATTCAACCGTAAACACACGAGAACTTAACGAAAGCTTTTATTATCAGCTAAGTGAACATTTACTGCAATTTCAATATTGCATTTTTAAAAAATTATGCGGTATTGATAAAGTAAAATATTCAACGCGACAGGAAATTTTAAAACGTGTTTTAAAAGCAAAAGAAATTATCGATGCAAATTATTATTGCAATCCTGATTTAAATTTTCTTTCGAAAGAATCATGCCTTTCAAAATATTTTTTAATTAAAAGTTTTAAACAGGTTTTTAATATTACGCCGCATCAATACCAATTGCGGTTAAAGATCAATAAGGCAAAAGAATTATTGAAAGATCAAAAGAATTATGCTGTTGCAGAAGTTGCTTTATCTCTAAACTACCCGGATGTTTATACATTCAGCAAACAGTTCCGAAATATTATACAATGCTCACCATCAGAATTTAGAAAAAGAGCTTAATATCTAATATCTATAAAAATCATTAGACCATAGGCCATTTAAATGTAGACTCTAGCTTGATCTTTTGTCCTGTAGCTGATGATCTTCTTGCGCCTTCAATTATTTCCAGCACATGTAATGCATGTTCAACATTAATGCGCGGCTCTGTTTTATTAATGATACTTTCACCAACCACTCTTGCACCTTCCTGCCATTCATAGCCACCTTTATCAGTGCACAGCAACTGCGGCGGATTATCATATGAATTATCAAGCACTACGCCATTCGTTTCCCAATCGTAACCTATCAAACGCATATTTCCTTTGTTCCCAAAAATTTGAATAGAGTGCATTGTTGTTGTACCTGCTTCATGCCCATGCGTGTCAAAAAAATTAAAGCCGCACATTACATGGCTTATTACATTTTTATCATGCTCCAATAAAAGATGCGCATTGTCTTCTGCTTCAACTTTTATCGTGCCTTTATCATCAACAGTTCTTTCAGACGTTACAATACTCGTCATTGCCATCACCGATTTTGCGGGACCCAATAAACCTGTAAGTGTTGCCATGTTATACACACCAAGGTCAGGCATGCTGCCTCCGCCTTTCTCATAAAAAAATGCCGACCATGTTGGACCCGTATGTCCGTACTGCCCATGTGCACTTGAAATATTACCAAGTTTTCCTTCCTGGATTGTTTTACTCATAAATGCGAACTGCGGGCTATCAACAACAGCAGGCGCTCCCCAAATTCTTAAGTTCTTACTTCTTGCCAAATCAAGTAAAGCCTTACCTTCTTTGTAAGTATTTGCCATCGGTTTTTCGCTCCAAACATGTTTCCCTGCCATCAATGCTTTTTTATTTAGTTCGCCATGCACCTGCATATCTGTTATGGTTACCTGCATATCAAACGGAACACCTGCAAGCATTGCATCAATGTTTGGATATGTTTGCGCGTTTACATTGTATTGTTTATTTTGATTAACGGCACGCTCATATTTTATATCGCACAAACTAACAACTTCAATAAGTTTTGATGACTGCAGTTGCGGCAGATAACGATTGCTGACACTGCCACAGCCTATTACAGCAACCTTAAGTAATTTGTCATCACGCTCTTTGGCAAAACTTTCAAGCGATGAAAGCAATACTGCTGCACCTGCTGCTGCAGTATATTCTAAAAACTTTTTTCTTGATATATCTTTCATAAAAAGCGATTTTATTTTTTAGTAAACCAAAGTTTATCCAGGCTCCATTTTACCGGGCCGGTGAAAAAGAAAATCATGGCAATCATCGCGAAGAGAAACGGATATTGATCATCATACCAGAATTTTCCATTCCCGATTTTAAAACAAATGATCAGCATATCAACTGCCATAAACACAGCTGCAATTTTTGTAAACAATCCAAGTACAAAACAAATTCCTGTTACAAATTCTAAACCTTTGCCGATGTAAAGAAAAGTTTCCGGTGCAGGCATAGATTTAATTACATCCCAATCGAGATATGGTAACATTTTAGTTCGATCGAATATTTCTGAACCATGGTAAATCATAAATGCACCTGTAATGATGCGTACAATTGCAAGCGCAGTATTTTGCGCAATTGGTTGAGGAGAAAATAAAAGATTAGCCATTCAAATTATTTAAGCAATCATTTTATATGAGGGCTCGTAAAGCCCAACTTCTTTAATCCATTTTGTATATCAGGAATATTCATAAATAATTTCCATATCAAACCACTGCGATAATTTTCAATCATTGTAACAATCGGGCCTTCATCAATTGCAAGATGTGTTTTTGCATACCAGTTATGTTCTATGCTGAAGCCGTCTGCAAAACCATACGGTCCCCAAATCTTATCGCCTAACTGGTAATAAAAATAACGCAACGCTTCCATGCTTTCTTTGGGAGTGTATGGCATTGATGAAATAGCTGCCGTTGGCTGAATAACACCACGATCATTCTCAGGACTGTGTGCTACGTAACCTTTATAACTATCGCCGGCAGTTAATCCCCAGCATGTAGAAGAATAACCTTTAAAGTGATGCGGGTTCTCAATACAATAAGCACGATTAATTAATGTGTGGTTTTTTCCCTGCATAAAATAATCATTGCCTAAAGAATCAATCAGCCCGTTTGGATCAATGCCCTGGAAAGTATATTGCTCAAAAAATAATGGCCCGCCTTTGTCTTTATCATAATTACCTAAAGGCAATTTATAACCATAATATTCTCTACCATTTTTAAATCCCGCACTACCTACCCATGAACCGTTATACACATCTTTTGAAATAGAATGATTATGTGATGAAGCTGAGATAATATATGTTATCAAACATTCGTTCCAACCCCAAATAGGAAAGTTCATATCAAAATCATTATTAGGACTCCAGTGCCAGTATAGTTTGTTTTGATGATTTGTATGCCAGTTCCAATCTGCTGCGCCCCACATTGCATTGATCCTGTTGCGTAAATATTTTTCTCGCGGCGTGTCTTTATTAAAATATTCTCTTGCACATAAAAAACCCATCATCAAATAAGAAGTTTCAACAAGGTCAGCGCCATCATCCAAACGATCGAACGGAATTGTTTTACCTGTTCTTCCGTTCATGAAATGCGGATAAATTCCATGATAACAATCTGCATGCGTTAAGAAATCTGCGATCTTAATTAATCTACCAACTGCAGTATCTCTTCCGATCCAGCCACGATTAACGGCAACAATGGTTGCCATAATTCCGAAACCTGTTCCACCAATCGCGCCGGCATCAGGACCAAAAGTTGATCTACTTAAATTTGGTTCATCCCAGGCTTCATTAATATAATCCCAGTAATATTCTGCATGCACGGTATTATCTCTTTCCAAAGCAAGTCCGCTTACAGGATGTGCATGATGCCAGAAGTAACGAAATGTTTGTCGCTGCACAACATCTAATAATTCTGAATCAGAAAGATCTTTAATGATACCAACAGGTGCAATGGAATCCTTGTTGGCGATATCGTTATGTGTCTTGTTTTTTTGTGCTGACGATGTAATCGATATCAGCAAAAAAATTACGACAGCAATTCTTTTCAACATTATAATAATATTTAATTAATTTCCAGTTAAACACGGCAATCGAAGATCTCTTCTTTTTGTATTTTTGTTCGCTTAAATAACCATCAAGCTTAGCAACCAAAATTCAATGTTAATTTAAGAATATTATTTTGCAATCACTATTATTACAAAGTTAGTTTACATTATATACTTATGAGGTTTGTTCATACCCTTCTACTCTTACTGATATCACACATTATTTGCAGTGCCCAATACGATAATGCCAATAAAAGAGATAGCATTAAAATATTAAATGCGAAATATGCCTATCACAAGCTTGACATTAATACAGATGAACATTCAAGCTTAAAATTGCCTTATGATACAATTGTGTTTAAGGATGTACGTTATGATACAACTTTCTTTGCAATGGATTATCCGTTGTTTCATGTTTCAAACACCTATAATATCAAAGAGAATTTTTATAACGGTTTTGCAAATAGTGTTTCAAAATATTTTAATCATTACTACTCCACGGAAAATAAAAAGACTGACAAGCAGCTTATCTGCTATATAAAGAAATTCTCTGTAGCCCTGCAATATGATCTGCTCGAAAACTTCAATGCAGGAGATTTACTTCACGATACAGCTAATGTAGTTAACATTGAAATTGAATGCTATTATAAACATGGCGATACGCTTTTTCCTGCAGTTAGGTTTGATACATCTTATCTGCATTTCTTTGGCTTTTTTGTGAACCCGCCGTCCGCTATAAAAAGGCTGCTTACCCCTTTAATGTATAAAATTGAACAAGTTAATTTAGATCTTGTTAAGCAACGTAAACACTTTAGTGAAGATTCAATTAAAAAGAGATATGAGAATCGATTTGATATTCCTATTTTGACAACTTCCAAATATAAAACAGGCATTTACAGAAATTTTAATGAGTTCAAAAATAACTCTCCTTCTATTGACTCTTTTAGTATCTCGACTGATAAAATAAAAGTAAGAGCAACCAATTTAAGCGGTCATGAGAGCACGTCTTTAAGAAATCTGTTTCAAAAAAGGAACACTGTCCTTTTTCTATATGATGAGAATGATAACTTGATCAGCCCTTCCCAAATATTTGGATATTGTGATGGCGAAACGATTTGGATTCAGCATGGGTCATTTTTCTATCCTCTTGTAAAAACGGGGAATTCGTTTGAGTTCATGTACACCTTTCACTATGCTGATTCAGATGGATCTACACATACTCAATACATATTAATGCCGCTGAATATGGATACTGGTCACAGTAATTAATATAGGTTGATGTAAGGATTATGTTCAACAACTAAAAAGACGCTATTGAAAATTAAATGAATCTTATCATTGTATCAACCACATATCTTTATTTATATCGTCATCGCCTCCATATTGACTTTGCACTGCATCTTTTAAATTGCCCGGGTTATAATCATATTCGCTTTGCGGATACTGCCAGCGTTTTGGAACCATCATATTATTATAAGTTCCGGGACCAACATCAAATGTGGGAATACCCGTGCGGCGATGTTCTGTAAATGCTTCCCAATAACTGTTCATAAACATGGCAATATATTTTTGAATAGCGATGAGATATAAAGCATTTGCTGAATTAAACGCAACATTTGATTGCTGCAAATATGTGTTAGCATCATCTTCTGAAATACCATAAAAAGCCATTGATGCAATCACACCATTGTTATAATGTTCTTCAGCAGTGCCTGCGCCACTTACCCAGTCTCTTGTTATAGCTTCAGCAATTAAAAATTCCTGTTCTGCATAGCCCATAAAAATCCATGGCTCATTTATTTTATCTTCATAATATCTTCTTTTTGCTCTTGAAGCATTGGCTGACGCTGTTTGCTGGTCACTGATAGTAAGTCCTCCATCAACACCCGCATAATTATCAAAATCGCCTGCTGCCAAACCCGCAATAGGCTCAGCAAATTCAAACAATCGCGGGTCTTTCCTGTCTTTTAATATATCAACAAATCCTTTCTCCATGCTTACAGCAGTACCAAATGAGAGGTAACCATAATCAGGATAATAATTATTTGTTGCTGATGTATTGAACACGAGTTGTGCATTATCAGCATTGCCCGTAAACAAAGGATACTTTAATGCATTGCTTACAATATTTTGAAATTGTTGTTTGATATTTAGCGTTGCATCATCTTCTTTGTTACTTAGATGAATTAACAAACGAAGCTTAAATGCGTTCGCAAATTTTTTCCATTGCGTTGCATCACCATCATAAATTATATCGCCATTAATTTTTCCTTTACTGTTATCTAATAAAGTATTTGCGTCATCAAGCTCCTGCAATATGCCTGCATAAACTGATTCCTGGTTATCGTAAACAGGTTTGAAATTTCCGGAAAAACCTTCTAATGCCTGCGAGTATGGAATATCCCCAAATTGTTCTGTAAGCCGGCTGAATAATATTGCCCTGAACAATTTTGTAAGACCTAAATATTGCGACTGGCCTTGTTGCTGCGCTAATGAATCCATTTGTTTTACCTGGCGAAGAATATCATAATCTGAAAAACTTCCCTGGCTCCAACTATAATCCTGGTCTGAGTTTCCTCTTTCATAATAAGTTAAATATCTGGAAGCGAAATCGGGACCCGTATTATCAACATAAAATAAGCTGTAACAAATATTAGTAAGCAATAATGCAGGTGTTCCGTTAGAAGGCTGGTTAGGATTTTTTTGAAAATCGCTATACTTTTTGCAGGAAGCAATTGAAACGATAATCAATATAAAAGCTGTAATGTATTTTAAGCGTTGCATAAAAATTATTTTTAAGATGAGAGCTGTTTAAAATTTAAGATTGATGTTTATGCCAATATTCCTGGAAGTAGGTTCTGCTAATGAGTATTCTGAATAACCATCAGGATCCATAAACGGAACGTTGGTAAACAACAACAGGTTTCTTGCAGTTACAGAAAGGCTGGCACCTTTAAAAGGTGTTTTACTTAAAACCTGCGGTGTAAAATTATACGTCAATACTACCTCTCTAAGTTTTACAAAAGAACGTTTATATATATCTGCACCTGCAATACCATTTACATAAGTTGCAAACACCCAGTCAATATAATTTACCGCAGTTGTATTGGGAGCAAACTTTCTTGTATCCGAAACAATATTTCCCTGAACATCGTATTGCACATCGCCGCTGGTAACAACAACGCCTTTTCCTACATAAGTGTTTTTACCGGCATAAGCATCGTCCCTGTATGAGTTTGCGGTAGCCGGATGCGTACCACCTTCATACAATTTTTGTTCAAGACCATTATTCATAATACCACCTATACGGCCATCAAATGAAAAGCTTAAGTTGAAATTTTTGTAACTAAGATTATTGATTATTCCGAAAATAAAATCCGGATCGGTGTGACCAATATTAACGTATTGATTGATGTATACAGGAAATCCATTTTCGTTATAAACTATCTGGCCATCGGTACTTTTTTCCCAATCATACCCGCGATATACATCTTTTCTTTCCCCTACTTTAACTCCATCACGAATTGAGTCGCCGCCATAATATTCTTTTACCCAACTATGCACTGTACTATAATTAGCAGTAATATCCCATTTAAAATTTTTTGTTCTTACCGGTGTTCCGGTTAATACTAATTCAACACCTTTCCTGTTTATTTTATCTCCATTTACCAATTGATAATTAAAGCCTGATGCATTGGATACAGGTGCAGTAATGGCAAAGTCTTTATCTATATAAGTGAAGTAAGTAAAATCAATACCTAACCTGTTTTTTAAAAACCGCAACTCGGTACCATATTCCTGTGAAATAGTGGTGTTGGGGCGAATGCCCTGCTGAATTAATGTACCGGGATAACTTAATGAAGCAGTAGTTCCATTCCAGCGGGGACCGGTTTGATATACAGGTATGGTAGCATACCAGTTTTTATAAATATTGCCCGGATCATTCGGATCGAGTATAACATTATCAGTAGAAACTTTTGACCATGAACCACGAAGCTTTGCATAGGATATAACTTCAGGCAGTTTAAATATTGTTGTTGGAACAATACCTAATGATGCAGAGGGATAGAAGTAAGAGTTGTTAGGTTTTTGTAAAGTTGTGGTAGCGTCGTTTCTGCCGGTAACTCCAAGAAATACCATTTTCTTATAGTCGAGGTCAGCATAACCAAAAAAACTATTCACCATGCGCTCAGCCTTAAAGTTTTCTGTATACACTGCGCCAACAGTATTGGCAAGATTATAATCTGCAGGTACATTTAAACCATTTGTTTTTGAATAGAGATAACTATTATTGTTGTACCTGCTGCTGCCACCAACAGAAACAGTAGCATTAAAATCATCATTGAAAAAACTTTTATTGTAAGTAAGCAAAGCATCTGTTACAATTTGAAAGTTGCTTAATCTTTTTTCAGTATAGTTTCCATCAAATTCACCATTGCCATAGTATATATAGCTTTTTGGTGTTTCTAAAGTTGAGAAAGCATTATTCGTAATAATACCGCTGCGTACATAAAGTGTAAGGTCCTTTGTAAAATTATATGTTGCATTTACCTGCCCTGTTACTACATCATTTGTATAACCATTTAATGCTTCGTATGCAACAAACCAGGGATTATTATACCATGTATAATTGTAGTTGAACTGCTGTACATCTTTTACACCATACGGAATAAAATTTCCGGAACCATCTGTTCTGCCGCCACCGGGTTTCCAGTAATCTTTAAGATCATTTATATCAACATCGGCACCCATCCATAATAAAATATTATAGAAAAAATTGTTGGCACCATAACCTGTTTGCGGATAATTAGGTGTGTATTGCTTGTTGTAAGATAATGTTGATTCCAGCTTAAGCTTTGCACCTATTTTTAAACTGCCGGATGCAGTAACTGTTGTTGAATTAAGTTTCGTATTTGGCACCTGCCCTTTCTCATACATGTGTGTGAGCGATATACGGTAATCAGCATTTTCGTTTTTGCCGGAAATAGCAAAATTTTGTGTTGTGATAAATTCATTATTCAAAAAATTCTTCAGGTTGTTTGTACCACGACTTATTGCAGGCATAGGTTTATAATGACTTTGATCTGTATAACCATTCTGTGTAAACGTATAAAGATTGGCAGGATCATAAGGACTGTTATATTGAGGATATTCAGCGCCTGTATTTAGTTTTGGTCCCCATACATAACCATAATCATCATACCAGCCACCACCGCCTTTGCCATCCACAAAAGCATAATATCCACTCCATCCCATGCCGTATTGAGTTTGTGTATCAGGAATGCGCAGATAACCTGTTTGAAATTGTGTTGTTGAATTATAAATAATTTCTGAACCATTAGCACCTGTCTTGCCTTTTTTTGTTGTGATCATAATGGCGCCATTAATACCGAGTGAGCCATATAATGCAGCGGCAGCAGTACCTTTTAAAACATTTACATTATCAATATCGTTTGGATTTAAATTCCAAAAATCAAAACTGCTGTTATCGGTAGGCACGCCATCAATTACAACCAGGGTTTTCTGACCTCTCAAGAATATCTCGGGATTTTCAAACAAGTTTGTTTTTGTAAGTATGTTAAGCCCTGCAACTTTACCAACAAGATTTTCTGCAATATTCGGTTCAGGTGCTTTTTCTAAAGCAGTGCCTTTTACCTCTTGTGTGGCATAAGATATTTTAGCCTTTTCTTTTTTAATACCTAATGCGGTAACTACTACTTCAGTAAGATTTGCATTACGCATCATTGTAACAACCAGGTCACTTGCCGTTGTTGCAACATCCTGCGGCTGAAAACCAACGTACGTTATTGTAAGCACTGCACCTTGCTGAACAGATATAATAAATTCTCCATTATCGCTGGTTAGTACAGCATTCTTTGTTCCTTTTTCTGTTACAGTGGCAGCGGAAAGCGGGTTGCCTTCATCATCTTTTACAATACCTTTTACAGTGATAATTTTCCTGGTTTCACTATTGCCCGCAAAGGCAACGTCATTAAATAAAATAACAAGTAATCCCAGAGCCAAAGCGATTAATAATTTTTTCATAAGAGCGTTTTTTAAATCGTTAGATAAATTGCTGAATAAGTTTACGAAAAGCAATATCGAGAAACTTTTGCAATTAGCTTTTACATTTTCAAATCTAAAAACACCTTAAGAAGTAAACTACCATTTTGCGTTCATCAACTAATACTTTTTTAGCAAAATGAATTTATATAGCTTTAATTTTCTAAAAAGGATTGTGCGCTATGAAACCTGCGTTAGAATATTTACCAAGAGATAAAGATTGCTCATTCGTAGTAAAGTTTTTTGACTATGCATATTTTCCTACCCCATGGCATTATCATCCCGAATATGAAATTGTAATGGTAACCGAGAGTACTGGCAAACGCATTATAGGTGATAATATCTCCGAATTTAAACCCGGCAATCTTGCATTCATCAGTTCAAACATTCCGCATATTTATAAGAACGATGAAAAATATTATGAAAAGAATTCAACACTAAGAGCACAATCAATAGTTGTACATTTTACAAAAGCTTCTTTAGGGAATGATTTTCTTCAATTGCCTGAAGCCACCACAGTAAATAATTTTTTAGATAATGTGGGAGGTGTTGATATCAGTGGTAAAACACATGCCCATGTAGCAAAAAAATTGTTTCGGATATTACAATTATCCGGTTTAAAAAAATGGATGTGCTTAATTGATATTTTGTGTGAGATCGCCGAATCAAAAACTGTTAAGTCTATAACAGATTCTGCACAACCAGGATTTAATCCAAAAGAAGCGCAACGATTGTTGATTATTTTTGATTGGATTGCTGCAAATCTTGAAAAACAAATTACTTTATCAGAAGCGGCAAAAGTTGCCCGGATGAATGAGAATGCATTTTCAAGATATTTTTCTCAACGAACACGCAAAACATTTTCTTCTTTTATTCAGGATCTGCGCCTGCAGAAAGCTGCAAAGCTTATCACGGAAAATGAATTGCCAATTACGCAAATTTGTTATGAATGCGGATATAATAATGTGTCGAATTTTAATCGTCAATTCCTGGAACACTATTTAATGAGCCCTAGAACATACAGGAATACATTTAAAAAACTTGAAGTTCAACAGACCTTATGAAAGCTGTTGCATAAAAATATTCGCTTACTCTTATTGTTGATAGCTAAATCCTAACTTCTTCAATCCATCTTTTACTTCATCACAGCTCATAAATAATTTCCATAGCAAACCACTGCGATAATTTTCCATCATTACAATTGCCGAGCCCTGGTCTATTGCTAAATAATGATCAGGATACCAATCATCTGTTTCACTAAAAGCATCATAAAAACCATAAGGGCCAAACAACTTATCATTCATATCATAATACCAATGCTTCATTGCTGCCATTGATTGTTGTGGCGTGTAAGGGAAAGATGATAAAGCAGCAGTGGGAGCAATTACACCACGATCATTTTTTTCATCAGGCGCATGTGCAGCATAACCTCTTACAGAATAGCTTGCTGTTAATCCCCAATTATTTTCTCCATAACCTTTATAGTGTTTTGGATTATCAACGCACCACTCATAATTGATCTTTGCCATCGTGCTCATCTCTTTCCAGTAATTCGCATATTTATCTTTTAAGCCGTGTGGATCTAAACCGAGATAAGAATAATGCGTCCAGAACAATGGGCCACCATGCGGCGGATTACCCTGCATAAATAAATGCAGTGTATCATTTTTATAATTGCTGATTTTATTGATTGAACCATTCTGTGCCCAGCCCTGATCATACACTTCCGCAGGCACACCATGCGCAGGTGATGAAGCACCAAGTATATATAAGATCAAACATTCGTTATAACCATGCACAGCAAAATTTTTCTTCCATGCATAGTTTGGACTCCAATGCCAGTACAAAACATTTTGTCCATCGCGCCTGTACCAATCATATTCTACGCCATGCCAGATACTATCAATTCTCATTGCAAGATTTTTCTCTTCAGTATTGCCATCTTTAAAATATTGCCGTACACAAAGTAAACCTTCCATCAAGTAAGAAGTTTCCACCATGTCGCCACCGTTATCATCATAACCAAAAGGTTTTACATGTCCATCTTCATCGTTTAACCAATGCGGGTAAGCGCCATGAAACCGATCTGCTTTTTCTAAAAAAGAAATAATCTTCTCAAATCGTTGCAAGCCTTGTTCACATGTTATATAACCCCGTTCGATACCAGCCAATAAAGCCATCAAACCAAAACCGCTACCGCCAACTGCAATAATAGTTTTATCATCGTTAGAATTATCTAAATGAATGCGCTCTGGTGCCATGCCGCTGTTAGGCTCTGCACCTTCCCAGAAATAATTAAATGTTCTTCGTTCAACAGTATCAAACAAAGCGGAATCTGAAATGTGTTGAATATTTAAAATCTTTTGTTGAGTATGAGATGTGCATGTAACCGATAACACAATAAAGGCTACAATAAAAAATTTTGTCATTTATATTGAACAAACGTTTTATTTAAACAGACAACAAAAATACTTAAAATTAAAAATGCGGGCTGCTGAAACCCAATGTCGTCATGCCTGTTTTTACTTCAGGGCATTTCATGAATAGATCCCAGATCAACCCTGAGCGATAATTTTCAATCATCACAATAATTGGCAGTTGATCTATAGCAAGATAATCAGAATCAAACCATGGATTTGTAAGATTGAAAGCATCTTTAAAGCCATAATTGCTGTTCCATAACTTATCGCCTAATTTATAATAAAAAAATTGCAATGCTGCCATGGATTGTGCAGGTGTGTAGGGGAAAGAAGATAAAGCTGCTGTTGGTGTTAAAACACCATCGTCATTATTTGGTTCATGTGCCAGGTAAAAAGATATGTTATCATCGCTTGCTGTTAATCCCCAGCAAGAATCGCTATAGCCATTATAACGTTTTGGATTAGCAACGCAATAATTATAATTGATTTTTGTATGTGCAAGTGTTTGCTGCTGGTAATCGGCGTAAGCATCGGTTAAACCATTTGGGTTAATTCCCATAAATGAATAATGTTCAAAAAATAAAGGTCCACCGTTTGAGGGCCCAAGTGGTAATACAGTACCATAATAGGTATTGCCATTTTTAATTGCTCCGTTTCTTGCCCATCCATTTTTGTAAGTGAACAAATTTATCGGATGCGTTGGAGAAGAGGCTGCCATTACATAAGTAATTAGTGCTTCATTCCATCCATTTACCTGCTGGTAAGTATCCCATCCATAATTCGGGCTCCAATGCCAGTACAAAGTGTTTTGCCCGTTTCTAAAAAAATTCCAGTCAACATTTTGATATAGTTTATTTATAGTATTTCTAAGATTGGTTTCGTTAGAATCTGTACCATCAAAATACTGTCGTGCAGCAAGCAGCCCTTCCATTAAATAAGATGTTTCCACAAGGTCTGCTCCATCGTCATGCGCGCTGAATGGAATAGTTGCGCCGGTACTTCCATTTATCCAATGTGCAAAGGCTCCGTGATATTTTGAACATTTCTGGTCGAGAAAATTTACAAGTTTTGTCATTCTCGTCAACCCTTCAGCTCTTGTAATAAAATTTCTTTCTATGGCAACCGGTATGCCCATAATTCCAAAACCCGTTCCACCGGTTGTACAAACATCAGAAGTAAGCCTTTCTTTTGCCATGCCTGAAACAGGATTTCCTGCATTCCAGAAGTAATTAAACGTGGTTTTTTGTACAAGATTAAGTAGTTTATTCTTGTTTAGTCTTGGGAATTTATCAGAAGAATCTATGGTTGTTACCTGGTTGTAATTATAAACAACACCTAACGATTGCTGATTAGATGATTTTAAATCACTGTCTATAAAAATTGTGTATTTGGTAATATAATATAAAGAAGATTTAGGCTGCAGTATAACTGTATTGCCATTATTAGCATAAGAATAATTAACTGCAACACGGCCAGAGCCAATTTTAAGCTGAATATTTGAAGGTGCTGCAGTTGTATCTACTGCCTTGGAAAATTTAATCTTGAAAGTTGGGTGTATACTTACATGATAATAAATAAAATTCCCGGTTTGATTATCTGCCTGCAGCGATACTAAATAAAATGATGCAGCTTTTGCCTGCTGCGAATTTTCACTTGTTATTGCTGTAATATCATTTTTCTTATTGCATGAAAAAAAACAAATGATAATAATAACTGCAGCACAAATTTTTTGCATTTTAAATCTTTTAAATAATTACTGGTGAGTGTAAATTTTTCAGTAGTAATATTAAGTAAAGAGGCGCCTTTAAGATTAAGACGCCTCTATTACTTATATCAATGCCTTGTACTAAAATATAGATTTATCATAAATTTTTAAAGCATCAATTTTTCCTTTAAATGGTAACATCCAAACCTCGGGAGGACCAAATACACCAGCATTCCACTGATTTTGGAATGCACCAATTAGTACACCATGAGGACTTGGGTTCGGAGCGAGATTACCAGCAGGTTGCCTGGTAGTGGTATCTCCGCTGTTGTACAATACAACATGGTCAAAATATGTTTGGCCATTTACCTTCAGGGTATATTGTGAAGTACCACCATCATAAGAGTACTGAATGTGAGACCAGCGGTGATAGAACTTGGGTATTCCACCAGCTTGTGTCCACTCCTCATTATAAGGAACATTTTTGTTTAATTTAAACATCACTTTAATTAAACCACTATCGCCCTGTGCTGAATTATATCCATCCAACAATACATGTTGATCAGGCCAGAAAGAAGGATCACCATTTAAATCAGTAACTTGCGGTATACACCAAATACATTGTGCACCACCCTCTTTTGGATAAGCAAAAACCCAGAAATCTCCTGAAAGGCCTGTTGTTAAATTAGGCAAAGCAGTGCCGGCGTTGTTATAAGAAACAAACCCGTTTTTAGGGCTTAAAAAAGCTGCTATACCATCACGCGCAGCAGAAGTTGACGTAAACGTAGCGTTCTTATGTGCTACGCCTTTAAGATGTTGCTTGGATTCGTTAAATGAACTGTCAAAGTTCCATACAGCAACTGGTGTGTTCGCAACTGTACTATTACTAACAGAACCGTTTTGAACTGACTTGTTCTGCAGATTTTCTTTACTGCACGAACTTAAAAATACTACTGAAAAAAGTGACATGGCAGCAATAAACACTTTAATCACATTGTTTGTTCTTTTCATTTTTTTTGTTGTTTATTAAATTATTAAATAGGGAGGGATAAAAGTTTTATAATCGTTAGTAAATAATTAATGCAGGAGACCCGCGAATATTAATACGATGATTGATACTGATAAGTTGCATATTGTTAATTTTAATATCCGGGATTTTGATGTAAAACTCCTTGTGATAAATCAATCTGGGCCTGTGGTATCGGCAGCCATTCGTCTCTGCCCGCTGTATAATTTAGCTTTTTAGCTGCATGCATTACATCGGCTGCAATGCCCCAGCGAACGATATCAAAGAATCTTTCCTGTTCCATCGCAAGCTCAATTCTCCTTTCATGTTGAATGGCCAGCCTTAAATCTGCTTTTTTAGTTGTAGTTACTCTAGGTAAAACAGCGTTGTTACCTGCCCGCGCTCTTGCCCTTACCCATTCAAGTTTATCCAATGCCTCATTTGTTTTGCCTAATTCATTTGCTGCTTCTGCATACATAAGCACTACATCAGCATATCTTAAAATCCTTACATTTTCCCACCAGGCCTGGGTGTTTCCCACTGATTGACGCATAGAAGGATCATTACCAAGATATACTTTCATGTTATATATGGAATCATTCGGTTCAGGCCTTCCAAATGTTTCTCCAAATATGGTTGGCGTTTTTGTTGGGCAAAACAACAACGTGCTGTTTAATCTTGGATCACCGGGTTCATAAGCAAGATGCAAATAATGTGAAGGATTATTAAAACCCCATCCTAAATCGTGTTGCGGGCCCTCGGCTATGCCACGCACTCCTTGAATACTTGCATATTGACACCCATAACCAGTGTTGTCAACACCGTCTCCGGATGGATGGTTAGCATCAGCATAACACTGTATCTCAAATACTGACTCACTGCAATTTTCCCCCGAATTTTTCCAAATATCAGCGTAAGGAGTTGATAAATTATATTGCCCGGAGTTTATTACCGTTGCTGCTGCATCCATTGCCTGTTGCCATTTCTTTTGGTATAAATAAACCTTAGCCAACATTCCCCACGCAGCACCGCTGGTTACCCGGCCAATAAATTTAGGATCCCATCCTGATCTTGAAGGAAGATGTGCCGCGGCATATTGCAAATCCTGCTCAATAAAAGCATATACTTTTGCAGGATTTGATTGTGGCACAACACTGTTTTTTATATCTAAAACTGTATCTATTATTGGTATGTTACCAAAAAGCCTTTCAAGTGTAAAATATGCATACCCGCGTAAAAATCTTGCTTCTGCCATTGCAGAGGCCTTCACTGATTCAGGTGTTCCGCTACTGTCCTGGGCTACTTTTTGCAAAACTAAATTGCAGTTATATATCAGGTCACCATAATATGCATTCCATAAATCATTTACCATTGATGAAAATGGCGGTACAGGAAAATTATCTACGCCGCTTAAATAAGGATAGCCATCTGCGAACGAACTACCCTTATCTGCATCATCGCTTCTTATACTCGTTGCTGCAACAAATGCATAAGATGTAACACCATAATGACGAAGTGAAGAATAAGCGGCAAATATGTATTGATCATAAACTCCGCCTCCAGAAGGAAAAGGATAATTATCTGTTGTATATCTGCTTATAGGCTGACGATCAAGAAAACTTTTATTGCAGCTTAATAAAATACATCCGCTTATAATCAAAAGAAAAGATAGCGCTGCAAAAGTTTTATATTTTTTAAAATGAAGCATAGAATTCATTTATTTAATTATAGAGTTAAATTTATTCCTATAGAATAAATAGCAGGAAGCGGGTAAGTTCCGTTATCTGCTCCGGCGTTGGTTGGTGTACTAATCGGCACTTCAGGACTATAGCCTGTAGCTTTTGTAAACGTTTTTATATTCTGCCCGCTAACATATACCCGTAACTGTTTAATATATTTTATTTGATTTGATTTGAATGTATAACCTATCTGAATAGTTCTTAACCTGAAATAACTTCCGGATTCAAGCAGGTATGTTGAAAATAATGTATTGCGGCTTGGATCAATTAAAGGCTCTGCATTTGATGTGCCCGGTCCTGTCCATGCGTTAAGGCGATTACTTTCATAATTAAGATCTGCGAAATGATATGTGCGTCTTTGAAGATAAATATCATTACCGCTTACCCCTTGTCCTTCAATTAAAAAATCAAAATTTTTGTAAGATAAGGAGATAGAAACACCATAATTGTACTTAGGGAAAGGTGTACCTATATAAGTACGGTCTTTTGTATTTATTGTATCGTCATGATTCAGATCGGCATAAGAAATATCACCAGGTTGCGCGCCTTCAAAATAAGGACTTTTGGTTTTTATGGTATCCTGGTAAATACCTGTTTGCACATACCCATAAAAATAACCGATTGAATAACCTGTAACGGTCCGGTTAATTGTCTGATTATCTCCCCTGTCAATTTCAAAATTAAAATCATTGCCTATTGATACAACCTTGTTTTCGTTTATGCTGAAATTTCCGTTGACTGAAATATTAAAGTCTCTGCCTATTCTTTGTGTCCATCCGGCTGTAATTTCAACACCTTTATTATCAATGGTGCCGAGATTAGTAAAATAAGGTGTATTAGATCCGGGAACAGTTATGTATGTAAGAATATCATGTGTTTTACGGTCGTAAAAATCAACATCAAGACTAAGTTTATTTTGTATTGCTCTTAATTCAAAGCCAAGGTCTTTCCCTTCTACTTTTTCCCAGTGCAGATTTGGATCGGGAGTATATTGGGGTGTAACAGATGGAAAAATATTATTACCAAACACTGCCGCATTTGAATTTACTAAAACAGGATAAGAAAGATAGTTTCCAATGCTTAATCCATTACCTACAGTACCCCATGAACCTTTAAGTTTTAAAAAATTAATAAATTTTACGCCCTGCATAAAACCTTCATCGCTAACAACCCACCCTGCGCCAATGCTTCCAAAATTACCCCATTGGTGAGAAGGCGAAAATTTGGAAGTACCATCTCTTCTGTAACTAAGATTTAATAAATATTTGTTTTTGAAAGTGTAATTAACTCTTCCTATATAAGATTCAGAAGCATCTTCTCCGCCTCCACCGCCATAATTACCCGGATTTGACGGATTTACAATATTAATATAATAAAAAATTGGATTATCCGGTATATGCAAAGTGGTATCTGTTCTGTTTCCGTATATGAAATCATTATAATGATATAAAGTACTAAACCCTGCCAATGCTGTTACATGATGTCCCCCAAAAGTTTGATCAAAAGTAAGTGTATGATCCTGCTGATAAGTTTTAAATGTGCCGGAAGATTGACTTACGGCTGTATGATAATTGTTATTGGGATCTGTTGCCAAAATAACATGCGTTTGATTGGAGTCTTCTCCCAGGCGAATGAAATTAAATGGTAAGCCGGAATATGTTTGTATATTATCATCAGGCGCAGCACTAAACTGCAGATCAGTATAAAAAGCAGATTTCCAGGTAAAATGTTTCAGAAACTTTATTTCAGCAAAAATGTTTCCTATAAACCGGTAACCACTGTTTAACGTATGTCCCTTGTCTTCATTAATTAAAGCAACAGGATTTGTTACCTGGCTTTGAAAACTTGGCGTTGCATAATAATATCCATTATCAGCCTGCACAGGAATGATCGGTGCTGCCCACAAAGCTTCATTCTCAATACCACCAACAGGCGGACTTTGTTTAAAATAATAACCACCAATTTCACCACCTACGCGAATATTATTTGTAAGCCGTACTTCTTCATTTAATCTTGCTACGTATTTCTGATAATGATCATATTTCACTACTCCTTCCTGGTCAGAATAACCAATATTTAAATATGTTGTTGTTTTTTCTGTACTGCTGGAAACGCTTATGCTATTGCTGGTAAGGATGGCGCTTCGAAAAATCTGATCCTGCCAATCAGTATTACCACCTGCGGAATCATAACGTGAGAAATCAAATGCAGGTTTATCTAAATTATTAAGCTGCTCTGCATATAATTTTTTAAACCCGCCGGCATCTACCACACTTATTTTATGTGTTACATGCTGAACACCTGTATTAGATTGAAAATTTATTGTTGTTTGCCCTTTTTTAGCGCGCTTTGTTGTAATGATAATTACGCCATTGCCACCCTGCAAACCATAAATAGAGATTGAGGAAGGGTCTTTTAAAACTTCTATTGTTTCAATGTCCGCCTGGTTTAAATAATCAATATTGGTTTGCTGTATTCCGTCAACAACATATAAAGGATCTGCATTGTTGGTTGAGTTAACGCCGCGTATTCTTACTGTAGGAGACGAGCCTGCCTGTCCTGTATTCACAATAGTTAACCCCGCCACTTTTCCCTGCAATGAGGCCACCGGATTTGTAGAAGGCATTTTTGAAACCACATCACCGCTTACTACAGCAATAGAGCCGGTTAAATCTCTTTTTCTTTGTGTGCCATAACCAATTACCACAACCTGCGTTAACTCTGCATTGGCTGCAACAAGTGTGATGTTGATTTCTGTTTTTCCGGTTACAGGTATTTCTTGGGTTCCATAACCGATATAAGAAAAAACCAGCACATCATTGTCTGAGGCATTTATTGAATAATTCCCGTCAGCGCCGGTTACAACACCTTTTCCTGTTCCTTTTATTTGAACGGAAACGCCGGACAAAGAAACTCCGTTTTCACCGGTTACTCTTCCTGTTACAACAGCTTTTATATCATTATCTAGCGCAGCAATGCTTTTAATAATCACAAGATTATTTTCCATGAACTGGTAAGCAAGCATAGTACCTTGAAATAATTGATCAAGCACGTTTTTTAAACCGGCGTCCTGTACATTAATAGAAATCTTTTTCTTTAAATCGGGCAAATCAGTATTATAAAGAAACCTGTAGCTGGTTTGCTTTTCAATACTATTTAAAACATCTGCAATACCAGTATTATTATATTTAAGCGTAAGCGTTTGTTGCCCAAATCCGTCAGCAGAAGCATGGAAAACACAAAACAGCAATAATATGATGGTAAGTTTCATAATGTTTACCGGCTTATTAAAACTTTTTTTCTTAAGCAATCGTTTAAAAAAATTCATATCTAAAAGTTATGGCTAAAACAATTTTACACTAATGTTTCGTTAGTACTGCTTTTATCAGGGTATTATTGCTTTAGTTGATTTGACAAATATTTCGTTTTCCTTAATTTCATAGTCAAAAGCTGCAGCAGCCTTTAATGCTTCAAATGCTTGGTCTATTGTTTCATTTTCAAATGAGCCATTAAAACTTAATTGCTCTGCAGTATTGTCTTCAAAAATTATTTTTACATTATACCAGCGTTCAAGTTTTTTTGCAAGCTCTTTAAAACTGTCTCCGCGAAACTCCAACCTGTTATACATCCAGGAAGTTTCCACAAGATTTTCCGTTTTAGCTGTACTGTCTAAATGATAAAGCGTAAATAGAACAGGTTGCTCTACAGCCGGTTTTACCTGTATGTTAGTTTGTGTTTTAATTTCTTTAAGGTTAATTACAAGCTTTTCATTGGGGTGAAGAAAAACTGGTTTCTGATTTTTATCTCCCTGACGTGTAACCTGTATAATCCCTCTGATCAGCGTAGCTTCAACTTTATTATCTTCTATATACGATTTTACATTAAAAGCAGTTCCTAAAACTTTTATATCAACACTATTTGCATGTACAATAAATGGTTGGTTGCTTTTTTTTACAACATCAAAAAATGCTTCACCTTTTAAATACACGTCTCTTGTTTGCCCTTTAAAATCTTTACTGTAGGAAAGCACGGAACCTGCATTTAGCCATACCCTTGATCCATCGGGCAACATAGTACTGTTGCGGTTTCCGTTTTTAACAACTACCTGGGTAAGCGTTGGCTGGTTTGCTGCTGATTTATACGTAAAAAAATACAAACCGGCACTTAAAAAACCAAGAATTACAACACTGCCCAATACCGCAGAAAATATTTTTCTTCTCCGTAATCTTTTTGATTTTGCTAAAAAATTATTAGCTGATGAAGCTGTCATTTTAGTTTTTTCAAATAGAACGGATATCTTCTTTTCATATACTTCATTCTCAGCATTTGCAGGCAAATTAGAACAACGCCAGAATTGCTTTAAAATTTCATATTGCTGCTGCAATAATTCATCTTCTTTTAAAATATCATGCATTAAAAACATTTCTTCCTGCGATGCTTCACCGCTTAAAGAACGTGCAATTAATCGCCATATTAAATTTTCTGAATTCATGCAGTCAGCCAATTATATTAAAGACAGTAAATTTTAATACTTCTACTAAAAAATTAAAAAACTATTTTTCGCGGGCAGATAGAGAAAAATACTTCAGCGGTTTATTTATATTTAAAGCAGTAGAGATTTTTTTTATTGCAATCGCCATTTGAGCATCAATAGTATTAACGGAAATACTCAAAATTTCAGAAACCTCTTTATACTGTAACCCATCTTCTCTTATAAGGCGAAATATCATTTTGCAACGCGGAGGCAACGTATCAATAGCATGATGCATTTTTTTCATCATTTCAGTAGTTATCATTAGCTCATGCGGATTGGCAAGTTCATTTTCAAGTTCAATATTTAAAAAATCAAACGGGGCAGAAACCAGCTGACTGGCCTGCTGTGATAAGCGATTTAAGCTTGTGTTTTTTACAGCGGTATATAAATAAACATTCAGGTTTTTAACCTGCCCTATTTCTGCCCTGTTGCACCATAACTTTATAAATACATCTTCAACAACTTCTTCAGCAAGCTCTTTCGTACGTACAATAGACTTTGCAAAAAGTATTAATTTCTGGTAATAAAGCTTATAGAGTTCGGCTAAAGCAGTTTCATCACTTTCAAGTATTCTTTGCTGTACACAAAAAAGACCGGAGTTAACCATAACAAGCAATCATTATTTAACAAATATGATAAATTATTTTATCAAAACAAACTAAATTACTGTTTATGCTGATAAAAATTAGCTGAACTGTTTTTTAATTTTGTTGCAAATCATTTTATCAAACATAAGTTGCTGCTGTATTCGATGCCAAGGTTATAACAACTGATTTATTTTGATATTGTATGTTGAACGATGCAGCAGAAGAGCCGTTATTTAAAGCAATTAAAACTTTTTACCTTCCGGAGTTTTAAATGCAACACTGCTTAAGCAGGAAATATTTATTCTTTTAAAAGATTGCCTAATACAAATACGCCTGCTTAATGCCATTTGAAAATTTCGATACAGACCAGTGAACTATAAATTCAGATTGATACAAGAAGCTCCTAACAATCGTTAGCATAAGATTTTATTTGGTATTTTTACACTGAAATTTTTTTATGCAGCTACAAGATTTTGAAAAATTATTTCAGCAAAAAATTGATACGGAAATTAAAGTTGAACCGAAAGATTGGATGCCGGATGCTTATCGTAAAACTTTGGTTCGACAAATTAGCCAGCATGCACATAGTGAAATTGTGGGTATGTTGCCCGAGGGGAATTGGATAAGCAGAGCCCCATCTTTAAAACGTAAAGCTATTTTAATTGCAAAAGTGCAGGATGAAGCAGGTCATGGTTTGTATTTGTATTCGGCTTGCGAAACTTTAGGCACAAGTCGCGAAGAAACTATCAACGATTTAAATAGCGGTAAGGCAAAATATTCTTCAATATTTAATTACCCAACATTAACCTGGGCTGATATGGGTGCTATTGGTTGGCTTGTTGATGGCGCTGCTATTTTAAACCAGGTAATGCTATGCCGCACGTCTTACGGTCCTTATGCAAGGGCAATGGTTCGCATTTGCAAAGAAGAAAGTTTTCATCAACGCCAGGGTTTTGATATTTTACTCACTTTATGCAAAGGAACAGATGCGCAAAAAGCCATGTGCCAGGATGCAATTAATCGTTGGTGGTGGCCATCATTAATGATGTTTGGCCCAAAAGATTCTGAAAGTACCAACACCGATCAGAGTATGAAGTGGAAGATTAAACGTAAAACGAACGACGAACTACGTCAGCAGTTTGTCGATATGTGTGCTGAGCAGGTAAAGATTTTAAATATGACTTTGCCTGATGAACATTTAAAATGGAATGCACAAACACAGCATTATGATTTTGGCGAAATAGATTGGAGCGAATTCTGGAATGTTGTAAAAGGAAATGGCCCGTGTAATAAAGAAAGATTAGAAGCTCGCCGCAAAGCACATGAAGATGGCGCATGGGTACGTGAAGCTGCGGCTGCTTACGCAGAAAAGAAAACAAGTAAACAACAATCGCAGGCAGCATAATTAATATCAATGCAATTATTCATAAAAAAATATTATTACGGCGACATACCTGATGATAATTCAGGTGGCGCAGATAATATCACTTCAAATAAAAACGAAAAAGATTGGCCTTTGTGGGAAGTATTCATTCGCAGCAAACAAGGTCTTGATCACAAACATGCGGGCAGTTTACATGCAGCCGATGCACAAATGGCAATCGAAAATGCAAGAGATGTTTATACGCGCCGAAATGAAGGTGTGAGCATTTGGGTTGTTGAAAGCAAATACATTCATGCATCAAATCCTGATGATGCAGAAAGCTTTTATGAGCCAGCAACTGATAAAATTTATCGCCATCCTACTTTTTATGATTTGCCCGATGAATTAAAACACATGTAAACCCCGGCCCTAAAAGGAGTTATTTTATGAACGATCCTTTAATAGATTATACTCTGCACTTAGCAGATAATACATTAATTCTCGCGCAACGTAATAGCGAATGGTGTGCACACGGGCCGGTATTAGAACAAGATATTGCTATCACAAATATTTCATTAGATATTTTAGGACAGGCAAGAAATTTTTATCAATATGCTGCAATATTGCTTGGTGATGATGCAACAGAAGATACACTTGCATTTTTAAGAGACAATCGCGAATTCAAAAATTGTTTATTGGTTGAGCAGGAAAATGGAGATTGGGGGAAAACAATTTTGCGTCAATTTATTTTCAGCAATTATCAGTACTTATTATACGAAAAATTACAGCATAGCAAAGACGAACAACTGGCCGCCGTTGCCGCCAAAGCATTGAAAGAAGTTACGTATCATTTGCAATGGAGCAGTGAGTGGGTAATCCGTTTAGGCGATGGAACAGACGAAAGTCATCAACGCATGATGAATGCAATCGAAGAATTATGGCCTTATGTTGATGAATTATTTATAAATGCTGATTACGAAAATGAATTGCTAGCAGATAATATTGCTGTTGACGTTCCATCATTGAAAAATAAATGGATCGAAAAAATCACATCAATTTTTGATGAAGCCACTTTACAAATTCCACAAAATGTATTTGCGAAAACCGGCGGTAAGCAAGGTGTTCACACAGAAAAGTTAGGTTATATACTTGCAGAAATGCAGTTCATGCAAAGAGCTTATCCAAATTCTGTTTGGTAATTAGCCCCAACCCTAAAGGGAGTAATTATGGTTGATGAATTAAAAATAGAACAGCAAAAAATTTGGAGAATTTTAGAAACCGTTGCGGATCCTGAAGTTCCGGTTTTATCCATCATTGATTTAGGTATTGTGCGTAATGTTGAAATAGGTGCATCAGGCAAACTAAAAATTACTATCACGCCAACATATACGGGCTGCCCGGCAATGGATGTAATTAACATGAGCATTAGAATGGTGTTGCTTGAAAATGGTTTTAAAAATTTTGAAATAAAAAATGTTTTATCTCCTGCATGGACAACCGAATGGATGAGCGAGGCTGGCAAGCAAAAGTTAAAAGCATATGGCATTGCTCCACCCAATCCAAAACAAATAGTTTGCACAACAGATGCATTCCAGGAAGAAGAAGCCATTCAATGCCCCCATTGTAATTCATACAACACACAATTAATAAGTCGCTTTGGTTCTACAGCATGTAAAGCTTTATACAAGTGCAACGATTGCATGGAACCTTTCGATTATTTTAAATGTCATTAATTCGCATAGTAAATTAAATCATCAATAAATTTTTTCTATGCCTTCTGTTCTGCTTGAAATAAAAGATAGCATTGCGTTTATTACACTTAATCGTCCTGAAAAATTAAATTCATTTAATCGCGAAATGGCGTTATTACTTCAGGAAAAATTAGATGAATGCAACACAACAAAAGAAGTTCGTTGTTTGTATTTAACCGGAAGCGGGAAAGGTTTTTGTGCAGGTGAAGATTTAGCTGAAGTAGTTGACCCCAATGGACCGGGCATGCAAAAAATTTTGGGCGAACAATTCAATCCTATCATAAAAAAAATACGCAATCTTGAAAAACCGGTGGTTGCTGCAATAAACGGTGTTGCTGCAGGCGCCGGTGCTAATATTGCTTTGAGCTGTGATATTGTTGTTGCGCATCAATCTGCATCTTTTATACAGGCTTTTAGTAAAATTGGTTTGATACCGGATAGTGGCGGAACATTTTTTTTACCGCGATTAATTGGCATGCAAAAAGCAAGTGCCATTATGATGTTAGGCGATAAAATTTCTGCTGAAGAAGCTGAAAAAATTGGAATGATCTATAAAGTGTTTGCTAATGATGTTTTTGAAGTTGAATCAAAAAAAATTGCTGCAACACTTTCACAAATGCCAACACGCGGATTATGGCTCACAAAAAAAGCATTGAATAAATCATTCGGCCATAGCTTAAAAAAACAATTAGAATTTGAAGATGAATTGCAGCAACAAGCAGCATCTACAAATGATTTTAAAGAAGGTGTCCAGGCATTTTTAGAAAAACGCCAGCCAAATTTTAAAGGAGAATAATGTATGAGTGATTTACATGAACAAGTTGTTTCGCACATGATGAATCATGATGCTTTTAGCAGGTGGTTAGGGATAGAAGTTTTAGAATTGAAGGAAGGTTATTCTAAAATAAAAATGACGATTCGTGAAGAAATGACCAATGGATTTTATGTTACACATGGCGGAATTATTTTTTCTTTAGCGGATAGTGCTTTAGCATTTGCATGCAACAATCGCAACAACTTATCACTTGCGCTGGAATGCAACATTTCTTTTTTAAAACAGGTAAATGTTGGCGATGAATTGACTGCCGACGCAAAAGAGATTCATAACGGTAGAAGCACCGGCGTTTATTCAATCAATGTGATCAATCAAAACAATCAGCTTGTTGCCTTGTTTAAAGGCACATGTTTTAGAACAGGCAAGAACCTGGTTTAACAGCAGGCATTTATACATATCAACATTATATAAACCATATTAATTACAGTAAGGGCAGTTGCTTAATATTTAAATATTTTTGCTCAAACCTTTTTTGCTATGAGATACATCAAAATATTATCAGTACTTCTGCTAATTACTCTTTCAATTAGTTTAAAAGCGCAAACAATACATATTACCGGCAAGGTTTCAGATGCCACAAACAACACGCCGCTATCTAATGTTTCTATAAAAATTAAAGGGGCAACAAATGGCACTATTACAGCCAGTGATGGGAGTTTTTCTTTATCAGCAAACATCGGTAACGTGATTGAAATAACGTATGTAGGCTATAGTATGCAAACTATGAAAATTGGCAGCGAAACAGTTTTAAATATACAGTTACAGCCGGAGTTTACTGAATTAAACCCCGTGGTAATGGTGGGTACAAGAAGCGCAGGCCGCATAAAAACGGAAACCCCTGTTCCTGTTGATGTGGTAAATGTTTCGCGCAACACATTGCCTACAGCAAGAATGGGAATTACAGATGTATTAAATTATGCTGCGCCTTCATTCAATTACAACAAGCAAAGCGGGAGTGATGGTGCAGACCATATTGATCTTGCAACACTTCGCGGTTTGGGTCCTGATCAAACATTGGTATTGATAAATGGAAAGCGCAGGCACCAAACAGCATTTATTGCAGTATTTGGAACGAGAGGCAGAGGCAATTCAGGAACTGACCTGAATGCTATTCCGGGTTCATCAATAGATCATATAGAAATTCTGCGTGATGGCGCTTCTGCTCAATATGGCTCCGATGCTATTGCAGGCGTAATAAATATTGTGTTGAAAAAAGATGTAAATCATTTTACAGGAAATATTGGGTGGAGTGGTTATTATGATAAAAAATATAATCCGCATTTTTTTGATGATAACAACGAATATTACAAGCACGGTGAAATTGATGGAAATGCAATTGATGTAAATGCAAATTATGGGTTTAAGGTTGGCAATAACGGCGGCTATTTTAATCTTGCAGGTTCGCTGGTAAGCAATGGAAAAACTTTTCGCCAGGATAATGGAACACTTCCTATCAACAGCGTTCGCCGTGCTAATGGTGATGGTTCTATGACGGATGCCGGGGGTATGTTCAATGCTGAAATTCCTTTTAGCGCAAGCAGTAAAACAAGCTTCTATGCTTTTGGCGGTTACAATTATAATTATTCAAATTCCTATGCCTTCACCAGGAATTTTTCTGCACGGCCCGACCGTTTTCCAACAGGTGATTATGATGCATCAACCAATTCAGCACCTATCATTTTTGTTCCGGATATTATGAAGCAAAATAAAGATGGCGAAACCTATTATAATCCCATAATACAAACACATATTAATGATGCCTCACTTGCTGCCGGAATAAAAGGAACAACAGGTGGCGGATGGGATTGGGACCTTAGCAATGTTATTGGCAATAATGATTTTCATTTTTATGGTGATAAAACATTTAATGCTTCGCTTGGTGCGGGTAAAACACATTTTGATGATGGAGGTTTCAGCTTTTTGCAGAATACAACCAATCTTAATTTCAGTAAGAAATTTGCAGGTGTTGGCGCAGGCTTAAATCTTGCTTTTGGTGCAGAGTTACGTTACGAAGATTATAAGATAAAGTCAGGAGAAGAAGCTTCATATAAAACATACGGTTCTGCTTATGTGAGTATTGATAGTGTTTTTAACGATGGAACATTAGAAGAAGTTGATACCACATTTAAAGCCGGAGGTTCACAAGGTTTCCCGGGCTATCAACCCAACGATGTGGTAAATGCACACAGAACTGATGTTGCCGGTTACGTTGATGCAGAATTTGATATTACAAAAGCTTTTTTACTGGAAGGTGCAATACGCGCAGAACATTACAGTGATTTTGGTTTTACCAGTAATTATAAATTAGCTATGCGTTATAAAATTACGCCAACATTTAATTTACGTGGTTCAGCAAGCACAGGTTTCCGAGCGCCATCGTTGCAACAAATAAATTACAGTTCAACTTTTACAACGGTACAAGGCGGCACCATTGCAGAAGTAAAGATTGCTCCTAATTACAGCGAAATTGCTAAGTCAGCAGGTATTCCTAAATTAACACAGGAAAAATCTGTAACAGCAAGCCTGGGTTTTGCTTTCACTCCAACAAAAGAGTTTACCATTACAGTTGACGGATACTATGTACATATAAAAGACCGCGTGGTTTTATCGGGCCAGTTTGATGCAACTGATCCAACTTTAGATCCTGCATTAACATCTACATTACAAAGCCTGCATGTAGCGCTTGCACAATTTTTTGCAAATGCAGTAAATACCACCAATACAGGAATTGATTTGGTGTTTGATTATAATCACCGCTGGAGCACGCAGCATTTCAGAACATTGTTTACTGCAAATTTTCAGCATATGACCATTGATCAAATTAATGTGCCTGCAAAACTGAATGACACTAAAGAACACCAGGAAACATTTTTGAGCGATCGTGAACAAAAATTTATTCTTGCTTCTGCACCCAATGTTAAAGCAAGTTTGAACTTAGATTATGGAATGAATAAATTCGGAATAGGTACACGCTTTACTTACTTTGGCAAGGTTACAATACTCGGTTATGGTGAAGATGGCTTGGGCATAAACCCGATGGTTCCTACTGATGCAGACCCAAATGTGACGGTGCCTGATCAATACAATTATGGTGGTAAAATGGTTACAGATTTATATGCATCTTACCAGCTTTGCAAAACCGCAACTTTATTTATCGGGGCAGATAATTTATTAAACGTGCATCCTGATCTCGGTTATGCGCATGGCGCCGCAGGCTGGGCATTTAATAATGAAACCGGCGGCCCCTTTGATGCTGTGCAGATGGGTCAAAACGGAATTCATTTTTTTGCAAGGTTGGGGATTAATTTTTAGTAGTGTAAAATCTTAATACAACGATTACATCTCTTCCTTCCAAAACTTCACTATATCTTCTGCATGCTGCTTATTGCGTGGCTTTAAATAAACTTTTTGAATGATGCCTTTTTCATCAATTAAAAATGTAGTGCGATGCAAACCCATGTAATGCCTGCCATATAGTTGCTTCTCTCCCCACACACCGTATGCATCAATTATTTTATGCTCAGGATCTGCAATCAATGTATACGGCAAACTAAATTTAGTTTCAAATTTTTTATGGCTTGATGAATCATCAGGGCTTACACCCAACACTTCAAATCCTTCTTTTTTAAGCAACGAATAATTATCTCTCAAATTACAAGCTTCAATTGTACATGTTGGTGTATCATCTTCAGGATAAAAAAATAAAACAACTTTTTTGCCCTTATAATCAGCAAGCGAAACTGTTTTATCATTTTGATCTTTGCCTTTAAATGCAGGTGCTTTCATTCCCGCAGTAAGTGTTATCATACAAATTATTGTTTTGTAAAATTAATTGCATCTGCTTATGTTTTTGTTATGAATGAATGCAGATATTTTTGCAATATTATTTATGAAAAATTTTTTGCAACAAATATGGTGGAATAATTCTGTGCAGCAATATGCAATTGTATTAGCTGAAATAATAATTGTGTGGATCATTTTCAAACTTTTCAGAAAATTTATTTTTTCATTTCTGAAAAAATTTGCAAACCGCACGCCATCAGAAGTTGATGATGCAGTTGTTGCCGGTGCAGAAAAATTTATTATTCCGTATTTATACTTAACTATTAATTATGGCATAATTAACCAGCTAACTTTTTCGCCGCATGCTGAACATATTTTGAAAGTTGCCTTTGCTGTAATTACTGCTTATTATTTTGTGCGCTTTATTAATCATGTAATACATCTTTCTGTTCTGCTATACATGCAACGCAAACAGGAATCAGCAGAACGCATCACACATCTCAGCGGAATTCTAATTGTTGTTAAAGCGCTTGTTTGGATTTGCGGCATTTTAATGCTGATTGAAAATCTCGGTTATAACATCACAACTATAATAACAGGTCTTGGCATCGGCGGTATTGCCATTGCGTTGGCTGCACAAAATATTCTTACAGACCTTTTCAGCTATTTTGTAATATTTTTTGATAAGCCTTTTGAGATCGGCGATACCATTTCTGTTAATAATATTACCGGAACTGTTGAACATATCGGTATAAAAACTTCACACATAAGAAGTGTTTCAGGCGAACAATTGATTATGCCAAATACTGAGCTTGTAAAATCAACTATAAAAAATATTAAAAGACTTGAACGCAGAGGCGTTACGTTTAAACTGAATGTACGTTATGATACTGCAGAAGAAAAATTAAAAGCGCTTCCAAATATCATAAAAGAAATTATTAACAGCCAGGAACATGCAACACTTGACAGATGTCATCTTATTGCATTAGGAGATTTTGCTTTAACGTTTGAAGTTTTATATTTTATTGATTCGTCAGAT
>Ga0206942_1056_pt1 | contig 35064 bp, 38 predicted proteins | sample Alteio_BWOrgHeat_6_FD_153253 | JGI IMG/M metagenome (GOLD analysis project Ga0206942, IMG submission 153253) | Enriched cells from forest soil in Barre Woods Harvard Forest LTER site, Petersham, Massachusetts, United States -... | ecosystem: Environmental > Terrestrial > Soil > Temperate forest > O... | reverse complement strand
AAACATCCTCAGAAACCTTATTCTGGCCATATTATGTTGCGCGTACCGCCTGAGTTACATGCAAAAGTTGCTGTGCTGGCTGAAACACATGGAAAAAGTTTAAATGCATGGGTTACCGAGATACTGGCTGATGCCAGTTAATTTCGTGATGAAGAGGCATCACCGCGCCAGCTACTTTAAACTATTTAAAAGATCAAATAGAGGTTTCAGGATGGCTTAAATGATCCGAACAGATGGTCATTTGATGCCATTTTAGAGTCGAGATTATTTTCAAAGTCTTTTATGAGTTTTATCGTTGATTTACTATCAGTCTCACATATTCCCGTGAGTTCTTTTATTAACAATATTTTTAACGAATGTGAACGCATACCTCCTGAATATTTTTTTAAAAAAGTATTTAACACTGAATAAATATCTTGTTCTGTTTTTGCATTCATCACATCTTGTTCTACCTCTCGTGCTTTCCTGTTCTTTTGTTTTTTTTAAAACATGTCCTCGAATGTCAACAGCTCTTCCAAAATCAATCATAGCAGCGGAAGAATGCGCGATATCAACCATAATGTTAGATGGATGAGTCATTCTGAAGCGAATGTTATTTGTTCGGATTAAAAACAGCTGAAGCCACTTTAAACGCCCGTGCCTGCATATCCACATTATGCACTCGCAAATAATCCACATGCTGTGATGCCAGAAAAAGAGATAAAACGGTCGTTTCCACATCGCGCTCTGCAAACGGTTTGGGGGTGAATTGGCCCAGAAAAATTTTTCGGGAATGGCCTATTAACAAACGCGTTCCCAGCCTGCGAAACTGACCGATATGTTTAATGAGTTCCAGACATTGTGCGGCATTTTTGCCGAAACCAATACCAACATCCAAAATAATGCGCTCGTGCGCGATGCCTTGTTTAACCAGATCATTCAAACGTTTTTCAGCCCATTCAAGTACCTGATCCACCGGGTTTCTTTCAGTCGATACTATTCGATTTCCATCCACCGGAATGCCCAGATGATGCATGATCACCACATTGCAAGTGTTTTCAGCCAGTAGCTCGCACATGGCGGGATCTTCGGCACCGCTCACATCGTTAATCCAGTTTGCACCGGCATTTAAAGCATGTTGTGCAACAAAAACATGTCGTGTATCGACGCAAATGGTTGGTGGAATGATCATTTCTGACGATGCATTTGAAATGGCATTCAGAACAGGTTCGAGTCTTTTCCATTCTTCTTCAGGCGAAATGGCAGATGCGCGTGGATTCGTTGCTTCTGCGCCGATATCAATTATTTCTGCGCCATCCTGCATTAATTGTTTGGCGTGCTTGACTGCGGTTTCGGCATTAAAATATTTTCCGCCATCCGAAAAGGAATCCGGCGTGACATTAATCACACCCATCAGAGCAGGCATATCAATCCGTTGCGCAATTTGTCGAGTATGAAACGGTGCCTCTCCCGTAAAACGCGATCCCCATGAATCGGTATAGTTTGTATTCCAGAATGGTGCGACATCCAGCAATGGCCACAAGGCAAACGGTCGATGCATTAATTCCTTATGCGGGATTTGTAAAATGTCATCTGAAATAACACAATCATCCCACGCCAGAATATCGATATCGATGATGCGAGGTCCCCATTTTGTATTTGGAATTCGCCCCATTTTCTGTTCAATGCGTTTGACGTGTTGTAATAATTCGTGCGGAGAAATATTTGTTTCGCAACGCAAGGCGACATTCAGATAGGACATATTCCAGTCCGCGGGTGCATTGTCAGGTAATAATGCATCCGATAAATAAACAGGCGAAATTTGTTGAATAGAAAATGTTGGAATATTTTTTATAAATTTCAATGCGCCGCGTAAATTTTTTAATCGGTCACCTGAATTTGTTCCCAAACCTAGAATAACCATTTTTAAGCATCGCCATAACAAAAAGTGACACCACCCGTCAGATTCAAAATCGCAGGCTTTTTTATCACACTAATTCGCACACGAAAATCTGGCGGAAAATTTTCTGATATAATCCGGTGAATTTCATAACCCAAATGTTCAAGCAAACGAAAATCGCGTTCAGCAACACCGTTTTTAATTGTTTTGATTAAGGTGTCATAGCAAAAAGTATCTTCCAGCTGATCAGTCGTGCAACCGGAGGGTGGCGACGGAAATGTGATGAACACATCGAGTGTAACGATTTGCGATTTCTTGCGTTCACCTTTCGGCCATCCTAGGTTCACGCTGAGTTCAAGGCCGTTTAATTTTAGGGAGACATTATTTTTCATTTGGATTCCGTGGAAATCTTGTTAATTTTTTTCTTCATTTTGTCGTAACTGTCTTTTGCAGAAATTTTTTTGCCAGCTTTGAGTTGGTTTAATCCCAAATCAATAGCCTGGTTTAACTGCAAAATACGCTGGTTCTGTAGATCTTCATGTAAATGCAAAAGTCTGAGTGATTCTCTGACAACTTCACTTGCAGAAGTGTACATGCCGCTGCTTACTTTGGAATTTACATATTGTTCAAGTTCAGGTGTGAGGGATATGTTCATTTCGTTAAGTCTCCAGTGAGCCAATTTAACAAATTATAGCATAAAATGTCATAAATTGTTATAGAAGGAAAGAGCTTCATTAATTGCTATAGCGAGTGCAAATACGGTACCATATCGCCCCTTAATCCCTTCTTTGGCTGTTTTGATTAGACAATGACAAATCAATATATTAAACAAGTCGTTAACAAAAATTATCAATACGGTTTTATCACACCGATTGAGGCGGATACCTTTGCGCCCGGACTGTCGGAAGACGTTATTCGAAAAATTTCACAGCGAAAAAACGAACCTGAATTTATGTTGCAATGGCGATTGCGGGCGTATCAGCACTGGCTGACCCTGACACCGCCTCGCTGGGCGCATGTCGATTATCCGGAAATCGATTATCAGAAAATGATTTATTATTCCGCGCCTAAAGTTCAAAAAGACGGCCCCAGAAGCCTGGATGAAGTCGATCCCAAATTGCTGGAAACCTACAAAAAACTCGGTATTCCATTACACGAACAGGGGCGCCTCGCGGGTGTTGCGGTTGATGCGGTGTTTGACAGCGTTTCTGTGGCAACGACGTTTAAAGCGAAACTCGCGGAAGTCGGTGTGATTTTCTGTTCATTTTCAGAAGCCGTACAAAAACATCCCGAGCTAGTTGAAAAATATCTGGGAACCGTTGTGCCCTGGCGCGATAATTTTTTCGCGGCGCTCAATTCGGCTGTGTTCAGCGATGGTTCCTTTGTTTATATTCCAAAAGGCGTGCGCTGTCCGATGGAGTTATCTACCTATTTTCGAATCAATGCAGCGAACACGGGACAATTCGAACGAACGCTCATTATTGCGGATGAAGGCAGTCATGTCAGTTATCTGGAAGGATGCACGGCGCCCATGCGTGATGAAAATCAGCTGCATGCTGCGGTGGTTGAACTGATTGCGCTCGACAATGCTGAAATAAAATATTCAACAGTGCAAAACTGGTATCCGGGTGATGAAGAAGGCCGTGGCGGTATTTTTAATTTCGTGACGAAACGAGGCGCGTGTCGTGGCGTTCATTCCAAAATTTCCTGGACACAAATTGAAACCGGTTCTGCTATCACCTGGAAATATCCCAGCGTGATTTTACAAGGTGATCATTCCATCGGTGAATTTTATTCTGTTGCGTTAACCAATCATCGCCAACAGGCTGATACCGGCACGAAAATGATTCATATCGGAAAAAATACACGAAGTACGATTATTTCCAAGGGAATTGCGGCAGGTCGCGGACAAAACACCTATCGCGGTCTCGTGCGTGTATTACCCACCGCAACGAACGCGCGTAATTATACACAATGCGATTCGTTATTATTGGGTGATACGTGTGGCGCGCATACCTTTCCCTATATCGAAGTCAAAAATCCCACGGCTAAAGTTGAACATGAAGCGTCTACCTCCAAAATTGGTGATGATCAATTATTTTATTGCCGTCAACGCGGACTGCGTGAAGAAGATGCTGTCTCGCTCATCGTGAATGGGTTTTGTAAAAAAGTATTTAACGAATTACCAATGGAATTTGCGGTCGAAGCGCAAAAACTGCTGGAAGTCAGTCTGGAAGGCAGTGTAGGTTGAATTATTAAAAGTGGCAATTAAAAGAGGCACACATGTTACAGATTAAAAATCTTCATGCATCCATTCCGGATGAAAAACAAAAAACGAAATATAAAAATATCCTGCGTGGTGTGAATTTACAAGTTAATCCCGGTGAAGTGCATGCCATTATGGGACCGAATGGTTCGGGCAAAAGTACGCTTGCCAATGTGCTGGCAGGACATGAAGATTATCAGGTGACGGAAGGTGGTGCATTTTTAGATAATCAGAATTTGTTGACAATGGAACCGGAAGTACGTGCAACTGCGGGTTTGTTTCTGGCCTTTCAATACCCGGTTGAAATCCCCGGCGTGAATAATATGTATTTTATCCGATCCGCCCTGAACAGTATTCGCAAACAACGCAATTTACCCCTACTCGATGCCATGGATTTTTTAACGCTGGTCAAGGCGAAAATGAAAGAAGTGGACATGGATGAAAAATTTTTACACCGTGCGGTGAATGAAGGATTTTCCGGTGGTGAAAAAAAACGGAATGAAGTTTTGCAAATGCTGATGCTGGAACCGCGTCTTGCGATTCTGGATGAGACGGATTCCGGACTCGATGTCGATGCATTGCAGGCTGTCGCGAAAGGTGTGAACAGTTTGCGTGATTCACAGCGCAGTTTTATTGTCGTGACACATTATCAGCGTTTATTAAATTATATTATCCCGGATGTTGTGCATGTCATGGTACATGGCCAAATTATTAAATCAGGCGGAAAAGAGCTGGCACTGGAAATCGAGGAACGCGGTTATGCCTGGCTGGAAAAAGAGGCGCAAGGATGAATTGGCTAATGGATTTTCGCACACAGCAATTAAAACAGTTTAATGAAAACGGCTTGCCCACGCGCAAGAACGAATGGTGGAAATATACAGACATTCAGAAGAATGCGATTCCGGATAACGCGGGAATTTTAAAGGAATCATTAGATGTCAGCGAATGGTCTGCTGTTTCCGATATATTGATTGTTTTTGTAAACGGCCATTTTTCTGCAAAATTATCGGAGATGAAAGCGTTCCCGAAAGAAGTGATTGCATGCACGATCAACGATGCGTTGAAGACGAAAGAAGATAAAATTAAATCCTGTCTTCTGCGTGAGCGCAATGAAAAACAGTTTCCATTTGCCACACTGAATTCAGCCATGATGACCGATGGACTTTTTTTGGAAATTCCCAAAAATGTAAAATGCATCACGCCGATTCATTTACTGTTTATTCATACCGATCAGACGGATTTTTCGACCAGTCCACATCATATTATTTTGGCAAACCCGAATAGTCAGCTGACAGTGATTGAAGAACACGTTGCGAAAAATGCACAGCGTTATTTTACCAATACGGTGACGGAAATTCATGCAGGAGAAAATGCGCGTATTGATTATTATAAAATCCAGGATGATGATTTAACCGCAACGCATGTTGGAAATGTTTTTGTAGAACAGCATAAAGACAGCTGCGTCAAAACATTTACTTTTTCAAAAAACAGCCGTTTGACGCGCGAAGATGTGAGTGTCTGGCAGAAGCAGGATGGTGCTGAAACGTCCTTGCATGGATTGTATGTTTTAAGTCACGATCAGCAACATGTTGATCATCATGTGCATGTGGATCATCTGGCGTCATTTGGCACGAGTTCGATGTTGTACAAAGGCATTCTTGATAAAAAATCACGCGGTGTTTTTAATGGTAAGGTTCATGTGCATCCCGCAATCAAACAAATCAATGCACACCAGGAAAATCATAATTTGCTTTTATCCAATGATGCAGAAATGAATAGCAAGCCGGAACTGGAAATTTACGCGGAAGATGTCAAGTGTACACATGGTGCGACGATTGGTCAGCTTGACGATGAAGCATTATTTTATTTGCTTTCACGCGGCATTGAAAAAAATGAAGCACACAGAATGCTGGTTCATGCATTTTCCGAAGAGGTGTATGATAAAATAGAAGATGAAACAATCAGATTGTATATACAACAACGGATGAATCATTATGAAGAATGATTACAAGAACGATTTTCCGATTCTTCAGCAAAAAATCCATGGAAAACCACTGGTGTTTCTGGATAGCGCTGCCAGCAGTCAAAAACCACACTGTGTGATTGACGCGCTGGTTCATTATTATCAGCATGATCATGCGAATATTCATCGCGGCGTTTATGAGTTAAGTGAGCGCGCAACAAGGGTTTATGAATTTGCACGCAGTAAAATTCAGAAATTTATTCATGCAGAACATGCACATGAAATTATTTTTCTGCGTGGAACAACCGAAGCAATCAATCTGGTGGCACAAAGTTATGGTCGCTCGCGTTTTCAAAATGGTGATGAAATTATTTTAAGTGAAATGGAGCATCATTCGAATATTGTTCCATGGCAAATGCTCGCGGATCAATGTGGCATTGTGTTACGCATTATTCCTGTGCTGGATACAGGCGAGCTGGATCTTTTCGCCTATGAAAAATTATTTTCATCGCGCACAAAAATGGTGGCGATTACGCATGCGTCCAATGTGCTTGGCACGATTAATCCGATCAGGGATATGACAAAACTGGCTCATGCGCATCATGTGCCTGTGCTGGTGGATGGCGCGCAAGCTTTTCCTCATTTGCCTGTTGATGTGCAAGATCTGGATTGTGATTTCTATACTTTTTCCTCGCATAAAGCCTATGGCCCAACCGGTGTTGGCGTATTGTACGGTAAAACAGCGTTACTGGATGAAATGCCGCCCTGGCAAGGTGGCGGCGGTATGATTGAGCGAGTGACTTTTGCGAAAACGACGTATGCGAAGTTGCCTTGTAAATTTGAAGCCGGTACGCCGAACATTGCAGATGCGATTGCGTTTGCTGTTGCAACAGATTATCTCGCGACGATTGGCATGCAATCTGTTTTTGAGCATGAACGTTCTTTATTGTTATACGCGACAGAACAGCTGGAAAAAATCCCTGAACTAAAAATAATTGGAACGGCAAAAAATAAAGTCGGTGTTCTTTCATTTGTGCTGGCGGATATTCATCCGCATGATATTGGCACGGTACTGGATCATCAGGGAATTGCGATTCGCGCGGGACATCATTGTACGCAACCGTTGATGGATCGTTTTCAGATTCCAGCCTGCGTGCGCGCCTCGTTTGGGATTTATAATTCGAAAGACGATGTGGATGCATTGATTGCGGGTCTTCATGAAGTCAGGAGAATCTTTCACGTATGAGTGAATTACGCGAACTGTATCAGGAAGTGATTATTGATCATGGTCGACATCCACGGAATTTCGGCGCCTATCCGGAAGCCAATCATCACAAGGAAGGGTTTAATCCATTATGCGGCGATAAAATTCTGATGCATGTTCTTGCGAAAAATGGCGTGCTGGACAATATTCAATTTGAAGGTTGTGGTTGTGCTATCTCGATGGCTTCTGCATCGTTGATGTCGGAAATATTAAAAGGCAAGACGTTCGATGAAACAGATGAATTATTCACGGCATTTCATGAGCTTGTCACAGAAGGCCGTGTTTCTGAAAAACTGGGCAAGCTTGCCGTGATGGGCGGCGTGCATGAATTTCCCGCGCGTGTGAAATGTGCGACACTGGCATGGCATACATTAAAAGCGGCGTTGGCAAATGATAATACCCGCGTAACGACAGAGGAAACGTCATGACAGTGATTACCTTAACAGATGCAGCGGTTTCGCATATTAAATCCATGCTGGAAAAAAAGACGGATGGCATCGGTTTTCGATTATCCATTAAAAAAACCGGTTGTTCAGGTTATGCGTATGTCCCGGACATTATCAAAAAAATAAACGAAAATGATCTTCATTTTACCCAAAATAATCTGGAAGTGTATGTGGATCCGGCCTGTGAAAGTTTTGTTAAAGGCGTTATTGTGGATTATGTGACTGACACGGAAACAGTGGGATTGAAACAGAAACGACTGGTTTTTATTAATCCGAACGAAAAAAATCGTTGCGGTTGCGGCGAAAGTTTTACGATTGAATGACAGGTAACTAAAATGTTCAAGCAGGATACGATAGAAGTTCGACGTGATTGCGATGCCATGTTAATTCCTTCGGGCGCAAAAATTTCACTGCAGAAAGGTTCGCTGGTTTATATTACCCAGGCTTTGGGGAATGCTTATACCGTGTATGTTAATGGTAATCTTGCGCGCGTGGCAGGAAAAGATGGTGATGCGCTGGGCATGGTTATTATGGAAGAACCTGACGTGAATCATATGGAAGGCACGTTGGAAGATAAAATCTGGGAATTGATGAAAACGTGTTTTGATCCGGAAATTCCGGTGAATATTGTTGATCTGGGTTTGGTGTATGAATGTAAAATTGAGGGTGCGAGCGTTGAAATTAAAATGACGCTGACGGCACCGGGTTGTGGAATGGGGCCAGTGATTGTGGCGGAAGTGGAACAAAAAATTCGAACGATTAAGGACGTCACGGATGTGAAAGTGGAAATGGTTTTTGATCCGCCGTGGGATCGGAGCATGATGACGGATGTTGCGAAATTACAGTTGGGGATGTTGTAGTGTCTGTTGACAATTGATATTTTTTATTCATTTTACCGACAAACGAAAACGTCCTGTTTTCTCGTAAAATGAATAAAAAATATCAATTGCCAACAAGACCCTGGATAATTAATGAGGAATCAATATGTCAGTACATGAAACGATTAAAAAACAAATTGAAGATAACGCGGTTGTGCTTTACATGAAAGGCACTGCACAGTTTCCACAATGCGGTTTTTCATCACGCGCAGTAACAATTTTAAAAGCGTGTGGTGTGGAAAAATTCATGACGGTGAATGTGCTGGAAGAACCGGAGATTCGTCAGGGAATTAAGGAATTTTCACATTGGCCGACGATTCCGCAGTTGTATGTGAAAGGTGAATTTGTGGGTGGTAGCGATATTATGGGTGAGATGTATGAAAGCGGTGAGTTGCAAGCATTGTTGAAATGATTGGCCAAATCGCATAAATTTTAAATTTCCTTATTATTCAATAAGTTAACAATTTTCGCGCGAAAAAAATTTTTTCGAAAATCAAAATTTCTCTTATTTATCAATCAGTTGCACAGATTCTTCCAGATGACATCAGGGCCACCTCATCTAAATTCGGGTCTATTTTTTTTCGATACAGGTTAATATGTACTTTGTCATGCCAGCCTTCGCTGGCATGACATGTTTATGATATAAAAATAAAATTTTGAACTGAATTAAATCAATTTAGATGAGGTAGCCCTGCAGATGACATTTAATTCCAGCAAATCTGAAAACACCGACTACACTTAAAACATACGAAAAAAATAACCCATTGAAGCAGCGAATCACCCTTTTTATATCTTTGATTTGTTAATTTGGGAGGATATTGTGAAAAAGTGCTGTGCTGCAGTGATAGAAAATACCTTGATTCAATTAGCGCTGTTTGCTACAACCACTTTCATGACAGAAGTAACATTCGCCAATCCTGTAGTGGAGAATATTGCTGCGGGTCAAGTCACCATTTCACAAGTTCCCAATTCCACCGTTGTCAATCAATCCAGTCAAAAAGCCATTATTAACTGGCACAGTTTTAATATCGGCTCCGGTGAAAAAACCCACTTTCAACAACCTGCCGGTGGTATTGCACTGAATCGTATCAATCCCAATCAGGGGGCTTCCCAAATTTATGGTCAATTGACAGCAACAGGCAAAATTATTCTGGTGAATCAGGCAGGTATTTATTTTGGGCCGGGTTCGCACGTGGATGTCGGTGGAATTATTGCTTCAACAAGTGATATCAGCAACGCAAATTTTCTAGCGGGCAAATACAGTTTCGATCAACCCTCACCTTATAACGGATCCGTTATCAATGAAGGCAAAATTCGTGCGGCACAAAATGGTTTGGTGGCATTGATTGGAACCGGTGTCAGAAATGATGGAACCATTGAAGCGCACATGGGAAGTGTGGTGTTGGCTTCAGGTAATAAATTTACGGTTGATTTATCCGGTGATGGATTGGTGAATTTTACGGTGGATGAAGCAACCCCTTCTGCCGGTGTCGATCATCATGGAAATAAATTAAAAGACGGTGTCAGCAACAATGGCGTTATCGTAGCAAACGGTGGAACCATCATCATGACTGCACGCACAGCGCGCGGTGTTGTTGATAATGCGATTAATATGCGAGGCGTTGCACAGGCGCGTTCTGTCTCCGAACGAAATGGCACGATTATTCTGGATGGCGGTGATGGCAATGTGCGCGTAGCTGGCAGGATAGATGTATCCGGTAAACATAAAAATACACGAGGCGGTAGCGTTAAAATACTGGCGAGGAATGTCCATCTGGAATCACCCACTGTCATTGATGCCAGTGGGTATTCCGGTGGTGGTGAAGTATTAATAGGCGGAAATGCTCAGGGAAAAGGCCCGGAACAAAATGCATATTCCACGCAAGTGGATAAAGGTGTAACGATCAATGCGGATGCCATTCAAAATGGAAATGGCGGGAAAGTAGTCGTTTGGTCTGATCACGATACAGAATTTCATGGCAGTATTTCAGCGCGTGGCGGTCTTTTGGGCGGTGACGGTGGATCGGCTGAAACATCCGGTCAATATCTGGATGTAACAGATGCTCATGTGAATTTACTGGCAGCTAAAGGTAATACAGGAACATGGTTGCTGGATCCGACCAATTTAACCATCTCATCCAGTCCAACCAGTCACGTAACGACTTCCGGTAACACTTTTACCGGTGACTCGAATTCAACGACTTCCACATTGAATGTAACAGATTTGACAACTGCATTATCTACCGCAAATATCATTGTACAAACGACAGGCGGCGGAACAGGATTGGGATCCGGCGATATTATTGTAGGCACACCGGTGACCTGGTCAACTGCCACCACATTAACGTTAAGCGCTTATCGAACTATCCAGTTAAATAATGCAATCACAGACATGGCAGCTGGCAATGTGATATTACGGGCAGATAATACGGGGACAGGAACAGGAACGATTACGGGCAGTGGAGTGATCACAACAACACCCGGCGGTACAGCCACGTTTTATTACAATCCTTCCAGTTATGCCACACCCACTGATTTTAGTGCAAATGTCAGTGGCGCAACATTAACGGCTTACATGCTCGTGAATAATGTTACGCAATTACAAAATATGAATACCAATCTTGCCGGTAATTATGCATTGGGCAACAACATTGATGCGACAGCAACCAGTGGCTGGAATGGTGGTGCGGGATTTGTGCCCGTTGGAAATAGCACAACGGCATTTACCGGTTCTTTCAACGGGCAAAATAATGTGATCACGAATCTTTTTATCAATCTTTCCGCTCAAAATGATGTGGGTTTGTTTGGTCGTGTGAGTGGTTCTGGTATTTCCAATGTGGGTTTAGTGAATCCTGACATAAATGGTAATACCAATGTGGGTGCTTTGGTGGGTTCCAATACAGCTAATATACAAAACAGTTATGTGTCAGGCGGCTCGGTCACAGCGATTGGTAATGCAGGGGGATTGATCGGATTAAATAACGGTGGAACACTTTCAAACCTCTATAATACCAGTACGGTCGATGCGCAACAGAGTGTGGGCGGTATTGTCGGATGGAATCAAAGTGGCATCCTTCAGAATTCATTCAATCAGGGTTCAATCAATGGAATAAATCAAGTGGGGGGTATTGCAGGGGAAAATGACGATACGATCCAGAATTCGCACAACCAGGGTACCGTTGCTGCACCGGAAGTGATTGGCGGTATTGCCGGGGAAAATTTTGGCACGATTCAGAATTCCTATAATCAGGGCACAATCATTGGTCTTCCCTCCTCTTTTGAGGTTGGGGGTATCGCCGGATCCAATGACGGTACCATTCAAAATTCCTATAATCAGGGCGCTGTTTCAGCGAGCGGCACTCAAACCGGAGGGATTGCCGGATTGAGCACTGGCATTATTGAAGGAACCTATAATCAGGGATCTGTTTCATCAAACGATGTTGATACAGGCGGTATCGTGGGTCAAAATCAGGGGATTCTCCTTGAAAATTCCTATAATCTCGGCCCTGTTACAGGAACCGATTTTGTTGGCGGTATTGCCGGAGAGAATTTTGACGTTATTAACAATACCTATAATGCCGGTTATATCGCATCCAGCATCGGTTCGTCGGCTATTGGCGGATTGGTCGGATCTTCCGGTTCTGTGTCATCGAGCTATTGGGACACTCAAACGTCAGGATTGAGTACCAGTTCGGGCGGTGGTACGCCAGAGACAACCGCTCAATTACAATCAGGCATTCCTGCAGGATTTTCATCCGGTACGTGGGGTGTGATTGCTAATGCTTCCTATCCTTACCTTTTAGCACTGTATCCAACGACGCCACGCGCTATTTCCGGATTTATTCCGGGTGGCAGTTCCACTGCAACCGGTCTTGCCAATACGCCCGTCCAGATAGCCGCAAACGGTAATAATCTCATTACAAATGCGCTCACTCTGGGAAATGTCACCACAGGAAATAATGGCTACTATTATTTTATAGAACCGACAGGTATCGTTGCAGATCAAAATGCCTTGTTGACCTATCTCACGAGTGGTGGTTCTGCCAATGCAGTCACACGCGCGCCTTCTTTGGGCGGTAGTTTGTTCGGATTAAATATGTCTGCCAATACCGTCATCGTGGGTGATGGCAGTACACGAACACTTAACAATACAAATGCATTGCTGGCTTCGGCAAAAGGCGGATTGTCTTCCAATATTTTATATACAACATCCGGCACAACAGATGTCATTTTAAATGCCAATGTCAACCTGGTTTCATCTTCTTCGACCACGTATAATCTGGATGGCAATATCACAGCCAGTGGCACAGGTAATATTATTTTTGAAGGCCCCGTTTCACTGGCAACAGGAACACACTCCATCAATGTAGAAAATGGCAACACGACATTTAATAACACTGTCACCGGCGTCAATGGAAATCTGATTCTTAATGGTGCTTCTGTTTTTAATGCAACAGTAAATGATTTATCGACATTAACAGTCAATAGTCCAACAACGATTAACACAGCAACAATCAGCACGCTGGGATCGCAACAATATAACGATGTGCTTTTGGGAAGAACCGCGCTATTTACATCGAATGCGGGCAATATTGATTTAAACGGCACGCTCACAGGTGGAACACAATCCCTGACACTGACGGGCGGCACAGGCGGTAATCATCTATTCAAGTTAAATGATATTGCATCGCTCAATACATTAACAGTGAATGGAAATCCATCTGTCACCAATACACTGGATTTTAGCGGATATAGTGTACCTATCGTATTAACGCTATCACCGCCCTCGGGAAATGTGTTGAATGCAGGCACGCTTGCCACTAACGCTTCCGTTGCGATCGGTTCGTTTACTCAAATTCAGGAAGCGATTGGCACCAACAATCTGCAAAGTCAATTGTTTTTACCCAGCGTACCCGGCATTCGTGTGACATATACCAATGCAGCGCACACATCCGGTATTATTAATGATCCATTTGTTTTTATTAATTTCATACTGCAAAATCCACCTGCACCGACTCCAACACCCACACCGATTCCAGTTCCAACGATATTACCGGCTAATATCATTAGCGGTACAACCGCTTTCATAGTCAATAATAAAAATATGGAAATTCTGGTGGATGGTTTGAATCAATATCAGGATTTCTTCACAAACGCTCCATGGGTTGATGCAAACATAACGGATCTCATCAAACAACAAAATGCAATGGATCAGGATCAAAACACAAAATGGATTTGTCATTCGATTGTGAAGAATCCAACATTAATAGATTGTCGTTTTTCTTTGTCGGCATTGTCTCTTGAAACAGATGCGCTCTAAGGGCGAAAAATAAAAACTTCAATATAATCAATTACTTATCAAAAAATCCTTCGAAAAAATTTTGCGTGATGTCAAGATTTATTAGTATAATCAATGAGTTGTAGACTTTCTTCCGGTAAAATGCAGCAAAATGCAGTATCTTGCTGCTAAAATGCAATAACTTGCAGAACATATTCAACCTTCTGTTGAAGTACACTTCCTGTTATTTTTTTAAAAATTATTTTCCTGTAAATCGTTTCCACCAGGGTAATCGTGGCAAATAGAGCAATAGATAAAGTAAAATCGCCGTGAGAAAACTGATGAGATATAAGCCGAAAGAAACGGCAAGACCCACCGCTGCAGTCGCCCATAAGGTTGCAGCCGTTGTCAAACCGCTGACATAATCGCCTTGACGAAAAATAACGCCACCGCCCAGAAAGCCGATGCCGGTGACAATCTGTGCCGCGATACGTGAAGGATCGGCGCCGACCATGCTAATAGACAGTACGCCAAAAACACAGGCGCCGAGAGAAATTGCGCCGTACGTGCGAATTCCCGCAGAAATGCCATGACGTTCGCGTTCCCAGCCGATGAGTGCGCCTAATAAAAAAGCGGTTGCAATGCGGGCAAAGATTTCCAGATCCGGTCGTATTTCCATGATAGTCATGAGATATCCTTATGTGATCAAAATTGGGCGTGTCATCAATTAGCTGTAACTTATTGTTTTTACAATGGCTCGTCGGCTTCCAGCCTCCTGCGCTTTATTTGTAAAAACAATAAGTTACAGCTAATTGATGACACGCCCTAGCTGGCCAAAATCAACTTCCTCATTCGCTCGCATACATCGTGCATGACATGAATGTTATGAATGCATGCCAGATTATTATAGGCCAACGCTTTCTGTTTAAATAAAAAATGCAAATAGGAACGCGTATAATGTTTGCAAGTATAGCATTCACAATTTTCCATAATCGGTCCATTGTCTTTTGCATAGATACTTTTTTTAATAAGAATTTTTCCATTTTCCTGATTGTTCTGAAAGTGCAGCCAATTATTTTCTTCAACAATCGTGCCACAATACAGTGAGCCGTGACGTGCATTGCGTGTAGGCGCGACGCAATCAAAAATATCAATGCCTTTTGCAACAACATCAATTAAATCCTGCGGATTTAAACCGACACCCATCGTATAGCGGGTTTTATTATCCGGTAATAGCGGGCGAACCCAGTCTATCACTTCTTCTGTTTTTTTCATGTCAAAGCCAATCACTTCGCCGCCAATTGCAATGCCATCCAGATCGGCATCCAGAATAAATTGCGTGCTTTGTTCGCGCAAATCCCGGAAGCTTCCGCCTTGAATAATGCCAAATAAAGCCTGTTTTTTACCATATTCGGAATGCGGATTTTTCCGGTGTTCTGCAATGGATTCGTGCAACCAGCGATGAGTGCGCTCCATGGCTTTGAGTGCGGCGTCACGACCGCCATTTTCCGGCGTGCATTCATCGAATGCCATAATAATATCAGCACCAATGATTTTTTGTGTTTGAATCGAGGATTGTGGCGTCAAGTGAATCACCTGACCTGAAATGGGATGTTTGAAATGCGCGCCTTTCGCATCAATTTTACAAATGTTGCCGTTTTTGGACAAGCTGAAAACCTGAAACCCGCCACTATCGGTTAACATGGGTTTGTGCCAGTCCATGAAAGGATGCATGCCACCGGCATTTTGAATAATCGCAGTACCTGGCGCGCACAACATGTGATACGTATTACCGCCGAGAATAATTTGACTGCCCGCATTGACCAGATCAACCGGTGACATGCAATTGACATAGGCACGTGTTCCAACCGGCATGAATGCTGGTGTGGAAAATTCCCCGTGTGGTGTTGTGACTGTTGTGACGCGAGCCGGCAAGGTCGCATGCTGTTTTACAAGCTCGGTTTTAAATATATTGTGCATGATGGGCAATGTCGTCGGAGAAAAAGGAGAATTATCCTCTAAATAGGGACGAAGCGCGAGCATTTGCATTCAAGTCGGATGGGTTTTCCTATAAAATAACGGGTACATTACACTGATGAAATTTGACGAGGAATAATCACGATGCCTGAAGAACGCCGCTATTCCCTGTTGGATAAAATATGCCTTGGCGTGGATCAGGCGGTCCGTGCGATTTCAGCCACCTCCAAAACAACCGGGCGTGTTTATCCTGGAAAAAGTGAACAGGAAAGTGATTTAACGCCGGAACAGCGCAAACAGGCTGCGGCATTGATGCGCATTAATCATGCCGGCGAAGTGTGTGCGCAAGCGCTTTATCATGGGCAAGGACTGGTATCGCGTCGTCTGGATGTGAAAGAAAAAATGCAGCATGCCGCGATCGAGGAAGGCGATCATTTGGCCTGGTGCCAGATGCGACTGGTGGAATTGGGCAGTCACACGAGCTATCTCAATCCATGCTGGTATATAGGTTCATTTGCGATGGGTCTTGCGGCCGGATTGATTGGCGACAAATGGAGCCTGGGTTTTTTGGCAGAAACTGAAAATCAGGTGGTTCAACATCTGGAAAACCAGTTGCAACAATTACCTGAAAATGACAAACGCAGTTTTAATATTTTATCGCAAATGCATGAGGATGAAGCGCAGCATCGGGATGATGCGCTTTCTTCCGGCGCAGCTACATTGCCTCAGTGGATTAAAAATGTGATGCGGTTTACATCGAAAGTGATGGTGAAGACGGCATATTGGATTTAGAGACACTTTTTTTCTGCAAAAAACCACGACCTGTCACCCCGCAAAATTTTTGCGGGGTGACAGGTCGTGGTTTTTTGCAGAAAAAATTGTGCTGTGCAGAGCTCCGGGATGACAACGGTAAAGAGATTTCAGATGTTAAGCCTAACTCGCCGCTTTATAAAGAATGACCAACGCCGATGTCTGCACCAGCCAGATAACCCACACCAGTTCCATGAAATAGGGTAACCAGGCTCTTTTCGCCAGCCAGTAAATCACAGCCGGTATGAATGCGATAACGACTGGAATAGCCAGCAATGCGATTAATTCCCGGATAATATTGCCAGCCTGTCCGCCTGAAAAAACTTCTTTCAGTACATCAGATAACCAGTCATGACCCGATATGAGAAGTTGCAAGCCTTGCTGAACATATGGCATGCCAACAATAACAAGAATACTTAAAATGATAATCGTAATGATGTGTTTTAACATGAGAGCCACCCTCTTATCGTTTTAATGAACGAACAATAAATGTTAAACAAAACGCAATGGCGCCAATAACGATGAGTTGCCATGCATTATTTGTTGAAAGAATTTGAACGTAGTTAACTTGTATCAGATACAGACCAAGCAAACCCAAACCGATTGCAAGCAACGGAACGATGAGAGATTTCCCTGCAGCAATAAAAATTTCCAGCGCGATGATGGTTTTGGTGCCGTAATAAATCCAGGTGATCCACAGAGGAAAATAGCCTTTACTATCGATAAAGTAATAACAGGCAATGACGAGAACGATAATGAGTAAATGTGGAATGCTGGACATTATCGAAAACAATCCAGGATCGTTGCTTTTGAAAAGGGATTTTTCATGTTGCTTCATGCAGGGTCTCTTTAGGCGTTTTCAGTTCGGAAAAAGATAGCACAAATGGACGGGTCGATGCACCTCTTTTATGGTGTGTCAGGTTCTTAGACCTGTTCCACGGCGCAATAGAATCAGACTCCAGACAAATAAAATGATGAATAATGCAAGAGTGAGTGAAAAACCAAAATAGACATTAATGTCTGTTATGCCCAGCATGCCATATTTGAACGTATCCACAATATTCAAAACAGGATTGAATGTTGAAATTTTCCGCCAGAAAGGAGGTAGTTGCGAAACAGAATAAAAAATGCCGCCCAAATAGGTTAATGGCGTTAAAACAAAGGTAGGAATAAATGAAATATCATCAAATTTTTTTGCGAAAATTCCGTTGATGATTCCGCCTAGCGAAAAAAGCATGGACGATAAAATAGCCATCACCACAATCATGCCGATGTGTACGAAATGCAGACGCGTAAAAAATAATGCAATCAGGATGACAATAAAGCCGGATAAAATACCGCGCAATGAACCACTGATCATATATCCGAGCAAAATAATATAGCTCGGCATGGATGACACGAGCATTTCCTCAATACTTTTACTGAATTTTGCACCAAAAAATGAAGAGGAAGTGTTCGCATAGGCATTCGTCATGATCGACATCATCGTTAAACCCGGAACGATATATTGCATGTAGGTATAACCATTGATATCCCTGATCTGTGAGCCAATCAATTTCCCAAAAATAATAAAATAAAGTGTCATGGTAATCGCAGGAGGCAACAGGGTTTGCGTCCAGATACGCATGAAACGCGTGACTTCCTTAATCAGAATGGTTTGAAAAGCAATCCAATTTTTATTCATAATCTTGCCTTGTTTTCTGTGATTAGACGCACAAATAATTCTTCCAGACGATTTGTTTTGTTACGCATGCTGTTGGTATAAATGTGCTGACGGCTTAATTCATTAAACAGGGAATTCAGCGACTGGTTTTTGCGAAGTTCGATCTCCAGTGTGGTTCTATCCAGTAAACGCCAGGGATAATCCGGAAGATCGAGCGCTGTGTCGACAGGTTCAGTCAAATCAAAAATCAGTGTCTGCGCATGAAGTCGATTGATGAGCGATTTCATGTCGGCATTTTCAATGATTTCGCCGTGATCAATGATCGCAACGTTTTTGCAAAGCTGTTCTGCTTCTTCCAGATAATGTGTGGTTAAAATAATCGTCGTGCCCTGTTGATTCAGTTCTGTTAAAAATCTCCATAAATCATGGCGCAACTCCACATCCACGCCTGCAGTGGGTTCATCCAGAACCAGTAAAGGCGGTTCGTTGATGAGTGCGCGCGCGATCATCAGGCGTCTTTTCATGCCACCGGACAAGCGTAATGCAATTTGATCGCGCTTATCCCAAAGGCCGAGTTTTTTTAAATAAAATTCCGTGCGCGGGATGGCAATTTTTCGAGGAATACCATAATAACCCGCCTGGTTTATGATGATTTTGGAAATTTTTTCAAACGGATTGAAATTGAATTCCTGTGGAACAACACCAATGCAGGATTTTGCAGCTTCCGGATCGCGGTCGAAATCATGATTAAATATGCGAACCTGTCCGGATGTTTTATTGGTCAGCGAACATAAAATACCGATGGTTGTCGATTTTCCCGCGCCATTTTGGCCGAGCAATGCAAAAAAATCGCCTTGTGTGACGGTGAGATTTATTCCTTTCAATGCAACCAGTCCATTGGGGTAGATTTTTTTTAAATCCGAAACGACTAGAGCATGATTCATAATGTATGCCTTTTTTATAGTATTTCATTTTGCGCCATCAACACAGTCCTCTCACCGTGCGTCATCCCGTCATGTTTTTAGACGGGACCCAGTGCCTTTGTTTTTGCATGAAAGGCGCTGGGTCCCGCCTGGAAGCACGGCGGGATGACGCGAGGTTGAGAACATGCCTCGCAACGACGACTTTCATTTTATACGCTCCAGTTTATTAACCAATGCCCGCAAAGCCTGACCACGATGACTGATCTGATTTTTTCGAACAGGAGATAATTCTGCTGCACTGGATTGTTCTTTCAAATCATAAAAAACAGGATCGTAACCAAAACCGCCCTCGCCTACAGGTAAATGCAAAATCACACCTTGCCAGACACCTTCGCAGATGATGGGTGCAGGATCTTCGGCATGTTCCATATAGACCAGCGTACAATGAAAATGGGCTTGACGATATTCGTTTGGGACTTCTTCCATTTCTTTTAATAATTTTTCAATATTGGCACGCGGATGACTGTTTTTTCCTGCATAACGCGCTGAATAAATACCGGGCGCGCCATCGAGTGCCTGCACGACCAGACCGGAATCATCGGCAATGGCAGGTTTGCCGCTGTGCTGGCAGGCATGACGGGCTTTTAACAATGCATTTTCTACAAAGGTTAAACCTGTTTCATCTGCATCGTCGATGCCGAGGTGTGCCTGTGGCACGACTTCATAATCGAATTCATCCAGCAGTGATTGCAATTCATTTATTTTTCCTGGATTGCTACTCGCAAAAATAATTTTACGTTTCATCAGGGATTCTCTGTCAGGGTAATAAAATAATCAGTAATTGTAGCAGGAGCAACGCCGGAATGGGCGTAATATCAAAACCGCCGATAGGCGGAATGATTTGACGCAGCGGATTTAAAATCGGTGCAGACAGTTGTCTCAGGATCTGTGTTGCGGGTGTATCTCCTGGCTGAAACCAGCTCATCAATGCTTGCAATATAATCGCATAAAAAAATGTTTGCAGAAGCAACCGGACTGCTTCAAAAAATGCGAACGAAAGCAGCATGAATAAACTAGGCATGCCTCTGGTTAATAAAAATAATAATGACAGTTTAATGAGTTCAAAAATAATAATGAGTAACACAGTCGATATTTCAATGCGACGATAATTGGGAATAACACGTCGCAACGGCGCAACCAGTGGTTGAGTAATTTTTATAATCAATGAAACAATCGGATTAAAATAATTTGCCTGTGCATAGGCCAGAATCAGGCGGATCATTAATACAAATAAATAGAGTTCGAATAAGGTTTTAACCAGAAATAATCCGGCATTTGTGAAATGATCAGACATTATGTTTCCTCTTTTCCTGCCATGTCAGCGAGTTCCTTTGAACGTGAACAGGCAGCATCCAGCGCTTTTGCAAAAATTTCCTGAATATTTTCTTTTTCCAATACTTGAATTGCCGCTTCAGTCGTTCCACCGGGTGATGTCACACGATGGCGCAATTCAGTGGCGGATTCGGTGCTTTCCAATGCCATGCGAGCCGCACCGTATGCCGTTTGCAGAGTGAGCAAGCGCGCTGTTTCGCTGGAAAGTCCGAGTTTTTCACCGACGGCTTGCATGGCTTCAATGACGCGAAAAAAATAGGCGGGTCCTGAGCCGGATAATGCTGTGACCGCATCCATGTCATTTTCATTTTCCAGCCAGACGATGATGCCGACCGCGCGTAGAATGGATTCGGCGAGTGCATGCTGTTTTTCATTCACGAAGCGGTTTGCATATAGCGCACTGGCTCCCGCACCAATCAGCGCTGGTGTATTTGGCATGCAGCGAATAATCGCAGTATGACCACCGGCCCAGTTTTGCAAATTTTCTTCCCGAATGCCAGCTGCGACTGAAATAATACACGGTTTTTTATGTTGAATGGCAGGCGCAATTGATTGTAAAACAGTGCGCATGATTTGGGGTTTTACAGCCAGAATGACGATCTCGGCGCGATTGACGGCGTCTTCATTGTCGGTGGTGGTGTTGACGTTAAATTGCCGTTGTAGTAATTGCAATTTTTCAGTGTCCGGATCGGTTATCCAGAGTTGTTGAGGAGGAAAGCCATTTCTGATTAAACCTGCCATCAGGCTTGCGCCCATATTGCCAGCGCCGATCAGGGTGATTGTAGTTTTATCCATCGGGTAATTCCGAAATTCGGGAAACCCATGATAGCAAAAGAACTTATTTCACCGCATTATTTTCCAGCACCGTAAACAGATTGTCATAATAATTTTTTGCACTCCACGCATACCAGCCATCCGCACCCGCATCCTGAACTGCCTGAATTTGCGCATAAATATATTTCAGTTTGTTCTCGTGTGACTGCTTCGGATAGTGATAGTTGGACAATTCAATATAGGGGAACAGTTTGACAGGCATTTTGCCATCAAATTGTTCCTTGATGGAAACCAGCGAGTCATAGACGGTTTTGTATGGGCGATCATAGTGATAGGGAAACGGTTCATAGTGTGAGGGGTAAACCATTGGACAAACTGTGTTAACCGTTGATGCAAACAGAGGGATGCTCTGGCCAATATGTTTTTCCTCGCCATAGGCTGTAATACCGAATACATCGACTTGTAGCGGTATGTTTTCGGAGTCCAGACGATTCTTGAAAGATTCAATGATTTTTTTAATGATCAAGGCATGCTCGGACGATGCCGGTTGTTTACTATTAAATCGAATGTAATCCAGTTGAATCTCTTGTGCACCATAAAGCAATGCTGTTTCTACCATGCGGTGTTTTTTCAGACGATAGGCAGCTGATGCAATCTGTTCAGGTGTTCCGCCGCCTGGAAACATAATGATCCGCGCAATATATTTGATGCCATTCTTTTTCAACAGAGCGATATTTTGCTGGTATTTTTCAGAGGGAAGTTCAAGATCTACCACGAATGTTCCAATCCCCACTTTTTTTGAACGATCGATGAGATAGGTGATGTATTTGGTGTCTTCCATGGTGGCCTGGGTAATATAAATCCCTTTGGGAATGCCTGCATTGACAGGTTCGGTGAGCGAAAAAAGACAGAAGGATAACCAGATTAGAAGTCCAAATCGATGATTGTTCTTCATAGGCACCTCACATTTTTTCAAGTGTGTTTATTTTAATTCTACAGCAGGAAAAAAAAGATGCTTATGGTATACTGTTTGGGAACTTAAAACGGTCTTTATGGTAGAAGCTCAGGTAGGGTTTATTTTTGTGTGTGTACTGCCACCTTCGGTCCCGTGGGTATTTTGCTGACAGAATAGAGGCCCTTTCAAGCATTATGAAAGGGCTTATCTGATTGGGATGCTGCAATCCGGTCTGGCTACCTTGGTCAGTACACACACAAAAATAAACCCCACCTGAGCTTTTACTCTTTATTTGCCTCGTTCACCGAAAATTGCCGTTCCAATCCGTACGAATGTCGCGCCTTCTGCAATGGCAGCTTCTCTATCGTTCGACATCCCCATCGATAAAGTATCCAGTTTAAAACCGGCCTGATTTAACTGATCGTAAATCAAACGAAGTTTATGGAATTCAGCGCGTTGTTCATCAAACGTATTTTTGGGTGCGGGAATCGTCATGAGTCCGCGTAGCGTTAGACGAGGTAATATAGTGCAATATTCCGCGAGTGATAAAATATTGTCAGGCTCAATGCCCGATTTTGTTTTTTCAGAACTACTGTTGACCTGAATACAGATATTCAGTGGTGGCAGGTGTGCAGGACGTTGATCATTCAGGCGTTTCGCGATTTTAATATCGCTTATTGTATGCGCCCATGCAAAATATTCTGCGATCTTTTTGGTTTTATTCCCTTGTATGGGACCGATGAAATGCCATTCAATCTGTTCATTTGAAAGAGCGGCTATTTTTCCCAGCGCTTCCTGTAAATAATTTTCTCCGAATGCCACTTGACCTGCGCAGATGGCTTCCTGAATTTTTTCGATCGGTTGTTTTTTGCTAACAGCGAGTAATGAAACAGAGGAAGGTTCGCGATGATAACGTATTGCATCATCGCGAATTTGTTTTTGAATAGTTTGAATAGCGTGTTGAATGTTATTCATTTATTAATAAATTAGTTTTTATTGCGCGGACCCGCTTCACGAATCGCATCACTGACTTCGAATTTTTTGAAATTCTCAATAAATCTGTTCATTAATTCGTTGGCGTATCGATCATGTGCGTTTTTGTCGGTCCACGTATTACGAGGATTCAGGATCTGGCTATCGACACCGGGAACGGCTGTTGGAATGTCCAGATTAAAGCCCGGCAATTGTTCGTAAGAGGCATTGCGTAAGTCGTCATTCACAATGGCACTCACCACCGCGCGTGTGGCTGGAATGGAAAAACGCTGACCGCCTTCACCATAAGCACCGCCCGTCCATCCGGTGTTAACCAAGTACACCTCTGCATCTGAATGATCCAGACGTTTCATTAATAAATCCGCATATACGCTCGCCGGACGTGGGAAAAAAGGTGCGCCGAAACAGGTGCTGAACGTTTGTTTGATTCCTTTTCCCTGACCGACTTCCGTGCTGCCGACCAAAGCGGTATAACCACTTAGAAAATAATAGGCAGCCTGTTCCTTCGTTAAACGGGCGACCGGTGGCAATACGCCATACAGGTCGCAGGTTAAAAATAACACAGAGGTTGGTAAGCCAGCCTTGTTTTCTTTAACGCGAAGTGGAATATGTTCACGTGGATAAGCGGCACGCGTATTTTCTGTGAGACTCGCATCGGCATAATCCGGTTTTTGTGTCGCCGTATCCAGTACGACATTTTCCATGATAGCTGTGTGGCGAATCGCATCCCAGATGACAGGTTCACGTTCTTTTGATAAATCAATACATTTTGCGTAACAGCCACCTTCAAAATTGAAGACTTCACTCGCGCTCCAGCCATGCTCGTCATCACCAATCAAATAACGTTCGGGATCTGCAGAAAGCGTTGTTTTACCCGTGCCAGACAAGCCAAAGAAAAGCGCTGTCTTACCGTCTTTACCAACGTTTGCTGCACAATGCATGGGAAGTACTTCGTGTTTGGGCAGCAGGAAATTCAGGACAGAGAACATGCCTTTTTTCATTTCGCCGGCATAATAAGTTCCGCAAATTAAAAGTTTGCGCTCGGTAAAATTCAGAATAACCGCTGCATCGCTGTTGACCCCATCGCGTGCCGGGTCCGTTTTAAAACCGGGAACACATAAAATAGTCCACTGACCGGCCTGGTCTGACGTGATGGGTTTTTCAGGGCGAATAAACAGGTTTTGAGTAAAGAGATTACTCCAGGCCAGTTCTGTCACGACTTTGACGGTCAAGGTAAATTTTTCTTCCGCACCGACTTGCAGGTAAGAGACAAAAGCAGCGTCTTTCTGATGTAACCAGGCTTCTGCACGATGCCAGAGCGCGTCAAATTTTTCGGGGCTGATGGGTTGATTTATCGTGTTCCAGTCAACTTCTTTTTCAGTGATGGGGTCTTTTACGATAAAACGATCTTTGGGTGAACGGCCAGTACGCAGACCTGTTGTCACAGTCAATGCTCCATTGGCTGCCAGTACGCCTTCTTTACGGGCAAGTGCCACGTCAACCAGCTCAGCGGCTGATAAATTCATGTAAAGTTTATTTTTTTTGGCAACATTCTCAATTTCTACCATCATTCCTTCCCCTTTGCCCCGCATCTAAAAAGCCGTATTGTACCCAAAGATCATACAATAGACTATAAAAAGCGTCAGTGAAACAATCCGCTTGACTATTTCAAAGGCGACGGGAGAATGGATCTTTTATGGGGAGTCATAACCGATGACTGAACTGGATCTGGCGATTTCCAGGGCGTATGCGAGTGAGGGAAAGACGGAGGATGTGAACAAGGTTTATTTGATTTTATTGAAGTCACAACTATTTCTGCCTGTTAAAAAAGATGTGCCCACACATCCGGAGAGTGACGAGCCGTTTCATCCCTTGTATGCCGTGATCGATGAAAAATATTTTATGTTGGCCTTTGATCGGCTGGATCGTTTAACCGGTTGGGCGAAAGATGAAATTTCCCGGATTAATTATGTTGAAATAACAGGCCGTGATTTGATTGCCGGCATCAATGAAAATGTTTTTTTGGTATTAAATGTTGAAACAGAATTTCATAAGGAGTTTTCGCCAGAAGAAGTGATGCACTTGAAAAAAATCGTGAGCAAAATTGATCAGTTAAAAGGCCCGGATGATGGCGGCCTTTAAATTTATTGATTTATTTGCAGGGATTGGTGGCTTGCGACGTGGATTTGAATCGCTGGGTGGTCAATGTGTTTTTACTAGCGAAAGAGATAGGTATGCTGTTAAAACATATCAGGCAAATTATCACTGTGATCATGAAATAGCGGGTGATATTACAAAAGTGAGTGCGAAAGATATTCCGAAGCACGATATGTTATTGGCCGGATTTCCCTGTCAGCCTTTTTCGATTGCGGGCATTTCAAAAAAAATATCATTGAACAGACCGCATGGTTTTAGATGTGAGGCGCAAGGTACTTTGTTTTTTGATGTTGCACGGATAATTGAACATCATCAACCAAATGGTTTTATGCTGGAAAATGTGAAAAATCTCGTGAGTCATGATCAGGGAAATACATTTCGTATTATCTATAAAACATTGACAGAAGAATTGGGTTACAACGTTCATTACAAAGTAATGGATGCCCGATCATGGGTTCCCCAGCATCGTGAAAGATTGTTTATCGTGGGATTTAAAAAAAGAAATTTATTTTCATTTGATAACATAGCCATACCTGCAAATGCACCGCGGCTTCGCGATATTTTGCATCCGGAAAATGGTTCGGAATTCACAGATCTGAAAAAATATACGCTGTCTGATAAATTATGGAATTATTTAAAAAATTACGCAAAAAAGCATAAGGAAAAAGGGAATGGTTTTGGGTTTGGGTTGGTTGGGCCGGAAGATGTTGCGCGAACGCTTTCTGCGCGTTATTACAAGGATGGCTCGGAAATTCTAATCAAACAGACAGGAAAAAATCCGCGAAGACTGACACCGAGAGAATGTGCGCGATTAATGGGATTTGATAAATCGCCAGAGTGTCAATTTCAAATTCCTGTTTCAGACACGCAAGCTTATCGGCAGTTTGGAAACTCTGTGGTTGTGCCTGTGGTGAGAGCGATTGCAGAACAGGTCGTGCCTTACTTAAAGTCGGCTTATTGATTAATTTTTTCTTCGTTTGACATGATGGGCACGAGGATCATAGATGTCAAATGTAGTCCTGGCAGTATTCGCATCAATATAGTCACTGTGCGATTTCATTCGACCTGCAAAAGCTGTTGTAATTTTAAAGAGAGTTCCGTCACTTTTGCTTGCGACAACAATACTGTGAGGCGTTTGATCTCCATGTCGCGACATTGGACCTTTTTTAAATGAGCTGATAATTGCCTGTGCTTCATTTTTATCTTCAGGAAGTTTTTGTTCATCAAGGAAAGCATCATGAGTGACTCTTTTGTATTTAAATTTGATATGAAAATCATCGATGAGTTCAAAATCGGGTTCTGCAGGTGAATTCGTTTCGAGTGGGGCGGCTTTTATTTCCGAGTGATCAAGCCATCGCATCATGCGTTTGGACATTGAAAAACTTTCTTTAGGCTGAGGCGTTGCAGAAGTGGAATAAAACGAATAGTCAACGTCAGCCATTTTTGTAACGGTTGGTGTTATTTCAAGAGCAAAATTATTTTCCGGTTTTGGTTTTTTGATAGATAAGTTAATTGTATGATCAGCGAACTCTTCAAAATCTTTATCTAATCCTCTTTTGTGTGCTTTAGCAGCGCTATTAAAAGCTTTCATATTGATATACTGGGCAACTGCTGCTATTGCGGAACCCAGTATTGTGATAACCATGGCTGTTTCATACTCAATAAATTGAAATGAAAAAGCAAGAAGTAGCACATAACATAGTGCGATTGATATGCGCATTTTAAGATGGAATTGTATTTCTTTTTCCTGATTTTTTAGTTGAGCTCGCGAGATTCTGTCATGTCGGGTGGTTAATTTATTTGAATTCAGTAATTGATATTTTTTGCTTTTATATTCATGTGCCCAGTCTGTTAATGAGTCTATATAATTCTGATTTATTTTATAATTTTTTATGCCCCAATTTTTCGCAACAGGCGGGATCGATTTTGTTAGAGTCGTGATGCCTGATTTAACGCCATCCTGTATATCAATAAGGAAGATGACTCTGTTTTTGGTATGGACATACATGTTTTTTTCGCATTTTCTAAATGTTTCTCTTAAAAATAATTCAAAATACTGAATCATTTTTTCACGATTTTTCAGAGAAGTGACCTGAGATTTTTCTCGAAACGGTTTTAATATGCGCTGGATTGTTATATCCAGAATATTGTTTGTATCAATGGCAGGATCCGCAAAGCTTTTTATGATCAGGTAATCGCTGATAATCTGTTTGACGAAGTGAAGATAGCTTTTGTGAAAAAATTTCCCGGCAAACAATATGGATTGCGGGTCATTAAAGGCTTCATGAATCAGCCTGTTCCAGGCTATTTTTTCGTTTCTTTCCTCGAGAGACATATCGGATGGCATGGTGCGTACATTCCTCGTTGTGGCTATTTTTTTATTAGCCATTAAATCTTGCATCATTTTAAAGCATATTTCTTAAGGGAGTCTTAAGAAAACCGGTTTATACTCATCTGATAAGCCATGATGCAAACTCGGAAAATGCCCAACCCTTTTGTTGGGCTTTATCATAAGAACATTATTTTTTTAAAAAATGGATTAACGTTTTAGATAATTGTTGGGGTTGCTCAAGTAAAATGCCATGTGCACAATCCAGCTCAAGTCTTTCTGATCGTGGAATTTGATTTGCCAGATAATCTGATTCTTCCGGTAATGAAATAAGATCCTGTGAGCCATTTATTATTAATGTGGATGATTTAATATTTTTTAACCGGGTTCCCGAATCAAAATCTGTCAGAACATTAAACTGTCTGATCTGGTCGTTTAATGATTGCGGATAGGGATTATCTAAAAGAATTTTTTTAAATGCAGCAACTGTTTGTCTGTTTTCTAAAAAATTTTCGCCAAATATCCACGGCAGGGTCGATTCAAAGATAAGTTCAAAGTCGATATTTTTTTCGCGCATCATCAATAACGATTTTAAACCCAGCAACATGGCTTGCCGCCACTTCGCTGATGTATTTAGCAAGCATAGTTTATTTATTTTATCTGGAAAAAGTGCTGCGATTGTCTGGGCAATGGTGCCACCCATGGAATGACCGATAATATGAGATTTATCCAAATCAAGTTGACTTGATAAAGCAATAACATCCTGTGCCATTATCTCGACAGAGAGCGGTTGATTATTATCTGTTGTTCGCCCGATCCCGTGATTATCAAAAACCAGAACCTGAAAATGTTTGCCCAGTTCTTCTGTCATCAGTGACCATGAAGAATAATCACAAGTATATCCTGCAATTAAAATAACAGGTTGCCCTTTTCCATAAAGCTCATAATAAAAATGAGTATCGTTTGCTTTTATCATTGGCATTATTATTCACCTTTACTCGACTTGTTCGTGTATATATCATAGTGATAAATAAATTTAAAACAAGTATGTGGTGTATCTTTACAAGCTGGTACTAACATTGTCAGGATTACCTGTTCTATCAAAAACGGAATGCGTTTGTTTTTAATTCTATTGGAATATATTAGACGAAGAACTTTGGTGAAATAAATTATTTTTGCAGGCAATGATTATGAATCACAGCGTTTATATCCAATCATTTAAAAAAATTATTATTGTATTTTGGACTGCCTGGTGGTTAATTGCACTTTGGACGGATGTCGCAGGTGGCCTGGCACATCTGGGAATTTTAAAAGCAAGCTGGGCGCCTGATGCTAATTATCCTTTTCTAGTCGATTCATTAAAAATGTATCATGTTCCAACCTGGTTACCACTCATTTTATTTTTGGGTATTTTGTTATGGTCATTACTTTCACTAGTTCTTTTTTTCCGGGCCTGTCTTGCATTAAATAAATCTGAAAATATCTGGATGCGTCGTGCTGAAATTGCATTTATTATTTCATTAACATATTGGCTTGTTTTTTTTATTGCTGATCAAATTGTCATGAAATATGATTTGGAAGAAAATCATATGGTTCAGGGTGGTTTTCAGCTTTTTACATTTCTGTCGCTATATTTACGGTAGTCCACTTGACTAATCTATATTAGTCCACTATACTGAAGTCAACTGGAGGTAAGTCATATGTTGGTTAATATTCATGATGCAAAAACCCGTTTTTCAAAGCTGATCAATCAAGCGCTTCAAGGAGAGGAAATTGTTATTGCTCGAGACGGAAAACCACTGATTCGACTTGTGCCATTTTCTGAAGAGCCTCAAATTAGAAGAGGCGGTCAGTTTAAAGGATTAATTCAAATCAGTGATGATTTTGATGCGCCCTTGCCATCGGATATTTTGAAATTTTTCATTGGGGATGAAGAATAATATGCGTTATTTATTAGATACTCATATTATTTTATGGTGGTTAGTTTCGCCGACTAAAATGAGCAAAACTGCTCAGAAAATTATTAGGGATAAAAAAAATGAAATTTATTTGAGTAGTGCTTCTTTTTGGGAAATGGCTATTAAAAAAAGTATTGGAAAGTTGACACTGCCGCATAGTTTGCTGGAGGTTGTGGCTGGTGAAGGATTTAAAATATTGCCTATCATGCCAGATGAATGTTTAGGTGTTGTAGATCTACCATTAATCCATACCGATCCGTTTGATCGTTTATTGGTGATACAAGCCAAGCTGCATGATTTGGTTCTTGTTACGAAAGATGCGACAATAATGGAATATCCAGTGATTTGTGTCAGAGCATAAGCGCAGCAGTATCCTAACTGAAGTTTACAGCAAAATATAACGATTTCTTCATATGCTTCATAAACTTTTTTTATTTCGTTTAGGGCGTGTTTACAATTGATAATTTTTATTCATTTTATCGACAAATACGTGCATCGTTCACGGATTTGTCTTTCGAAAACCCCCTGTTTTCTCATAAAATGAATAAAAATTATCAATTGTAAACACGCCCTAGTTATTTTCTCTGCCTCTATGCTCTAAAATATCCCCCGGTTGACACGAAAGATATTTACAAATGGCATCAAGTGTACTCAAGCGAATTGCTTTAGCTCTACCTGTTTTTAATATTGATAAATTCTGTTCGGTTATGCCAATAGCTTCAGCAAGTTCTTTTGAGCGAATTTTTCTTTTTGCTAACATTACATCTAAATTTACGATAATTGTCATGGTATCACCTATATTGTTAGCTGTTGTTCTTCGCGCAACTTACAACCTTCAGCCATAATCCACGAAACCAAAATAACTAGGAGAGCTGTTAATAAAATTCCAACATTTGTTTGATCCAATGTAATAGCTGCATAACGATGATGAGGTGGATTATTCAACGTTAAAACTAATCCCATTACAAATTGATAGAATGGTTCGATTAACTGCCCGGTTAATAACGCATAACCAATATTGCATATATATCGAACGTGATTAATTGAAAAAATTTCTCCTTTTTCGTATAACTTAAATAATTTAATGAGGCAATAAATAATAAACATTTTAACCAACACAGGTATTGCACTGACTAAGCACCCTAAACTTTTTTCACTTACGCTAAGGCTGTGTAAAATTGCTTTTTCTGGTAGCCCTTGTGCGGTATACGTATGCATGCCACTGTATGTAGCTGGAATAGCATTTAATTTAACAAAACCTGCTAGCAACACTAATTCATTCGGTGCATAAATCCAGCTAACAATTAACAAAATCGGTAATGCAATAAAAATAATTTGAAATACTATTCTAAAAAATAAGCTGACGTTCCTAATTCTGTTCATTCGTTATCTCCACTCAAAAAATAAGGGCACAAAGCTGTGCCCACAAAGCTTATTCAAATACTCCGCCATAACTGCGACAATTTATAGAGTGCTGAGATAATGTAAACTCCAGCGCACCAGTAGCTTTTGTGTTATCTGTTGTCATAGAACATTGCTTAGGTTGATCAAATTGATTGGCTGATGGTGGTAACTCATGACCACCTACAGAAATAATAACGATACCTGCTTGATCGTAGTTGTCCAAAGAAACAGGAACATTCACATTTTTGTTTAAATCAATTGATTGGAGCTTGCCAAAAACAGCTTGGCTGTTTTGATTCTTATGCGCTATACGATAAGTAACTTTCATAGGTTGATTTGCTGTGAGTAGCACATCATTTGCATGAGCTGCCATTGCAAAACCTAAACAACCAAAAACAATTACACCTAATCTGCTTAATTTCATAATACCAGCCTCATCATTTATTAATTAAAGGGATTATCATCGATGATGAAAGGCAATATAAATGATTAATTATCGAATTACAATAATTATTTATTGAAATATGTTTTAATGCTGATTAATCATGGCGTCCCGGAGAGGGTTCGAACCTCCGACCTGCCCCTTGGGATGCGCAAGGTTTTGACTCCGCATTAGTCCGATTTTAAGTAAAAAATCCTTTAAAAATAAGCATATTATCACATTGCGTTGTTTGGCGTTGTCCGCTAGAATGCGCCTCAATCCAACCATTTTTAGGCACCTATGTAGGCACCTAAATCAAGCCAAAAAGGAGTGGCTTATGACCGACATTAAAACACCCGCATCAACCAAAACAGAACGTAAACAACGTGGTCGAGTCGATCGCACCGTAATGTTTCCTGTTGCCCCACCTAAAATTGAGCTGCCAGAAGATTATCCTAACTGGTTAGCTGACCTCAAGCATCGTATTCAATCTGAAAGGTTGCGCATTGTTATAACCAGCAATGCCGCAATGATTTTATTATATTGGGACATAGGTCAACGTATTCTTGAAAAACAGAAAGCACAAGGATGGGGCGCAAAAATTATTGATCGCCTCTCTTTTGACTTGCATGAGCAATTTCCTGAAATGCGGGGTTTCTCACCACGCAACCTTAAATACATGAGAGCATTTGCTGCTGCATGGCCTAACCACGAAATTGTGCAAAAGGCTCTTGCACAATTAAGCTGGCACCAAAATCTTGTTTTATTGCAGAAACTTAAAAGTACGGAACATCGTCTTTGGTATGCGGAAAAAGCTTATTTACATGGCTGGTCTGGCAATATTTTGGCAATACAAATTGAAACTCGAGCACATACGCGCTTTGGCAAAGCACCAAACAACTTTCCAGCTACATTACCACCACTAGATTCAGATCATGCAACCCAAATATTTAAAGACCCCTATTTATTCGATTTTCTTGGCACTGATGCGCCTCGCCGAGAAAGAGAGCTAGAGAGTGGTTTAGTTGAGCATGTTCAAAAATTTCTGCTCGAACTTGGACAAGGCTTTGCTTTTGTTGGTCGCCAAGTACATCTGGAATTAGGCGATCAAGATTATCGCCTCGACTTGCTTTTCTACCATCTTAAATTGCGCCGATATGTAGTAATTGAACTAAAAGCACGCGCTTTTGAGCCTGGCGATGGTGTGCAATTAGGGATGTATATGCATGCCGTAGACAAATTGCTATGTCATCCGGACGATAAACCTACCATTGGTTTGCTGCTGGTACGCGAAAAAAATCGCGTTTTGGTTGAGTACGCACTAGGAGACACTAACCGCCCAATTACAGTCGCAGAATGGGAAACACGACTTACTCAATCGCTACCAGATAATTTGAAGGGGAGTCTACCTAGTGTTGAAGAAATCGAGGCAGAGCTTGAGACTCAGCCCCTCCCTTGAGTAATTGCATTTGTGCAAAAGGCTTTTGCACAAATTGATTTATCATTAAAAACAATATGATACATGTCAGTTATCCGGAATTTCCGGGTAACTCAAATAAGGTCGAAATTAGTGATATTGATTAAAATTTAGTTATTAAGAAATTCTTAATAACTGCTATTCAGAGAATTGGGAGACAGTGTCTCCCAAATTAGTACAAGAACTCTTGCACTAATTATGCAGCAACCTATTGCACAATTACGCGAGCATAAAAAATGACCAAGCTAACCGCAAAAAAAGTTGAAAATGCTTTACCACGAAAAAAAGAATACAAACTTCATGATGGTGATGGGCTTTTTCTTCGAGTAAGACCCAGCGGAGCTAAGAGCTGGCTTTTTTCATTTAGCCTGCCAAATGACAGCACGCTAATTCGAATGACATTAGGTTCTGTAAAAAATATTTCCCTTAAAGAAGCTCGCGCCAAACTCCCTGAGCTACATGGTCAAGTTTCTCAAGGCATTGATCCTCGGAATGCTAGAGCAACAAAGCAAGCCGAGAATACTTCTGCCATCACCATGCAAAAACTTTTTAGCGATTGGATTGAATTTGTAAAATTAGCAGGTGAAATCACCCCTACTTGGATAAAACGCCACGAGGATCGCTGGCGGTTACATCTTCGAAAAAAATTAGGAAACTTATTTGCAAAAGATGTTACACGCGCACACTTAGCCTCCGCCTTAGATGCAATGGCTTGCAAAGGAATCAAGGAAGAAACCCGCAAAGCACTTACCACATTAAATTTAATGTTAGATTATGGATTAACACGCCATTCAATCGAAAGCAATCCAGCGAGAATGCTTAAGCCAAAAGATTTTGCTGCGAGCGCAAATCGTTCGCGCGATAGAGTTTTAGATTTATCTGAATTGAGAATGCTGTGGAAAACGTTAGATAAAACAATTTATCTCAAAACAAAAAAAGAATACGCACCCGCGATGAACCCAGTGATTGCAACCGCTATCAAGGTACTCATTTTAACAGGAGCGCGCAGAACAGAAGTTGCTGCTATGCGCTGGGATGAATTAACTATTGAAAATAATATTTGGTTATTACCAGCAAGTAGAACCAAGAACCGACAAGCACATACCATTTATTTATCGCAAACTGCGATTAATTTAATTAGCGACTTAAAAAAACTAACAGGCCAATCCGAATTTGTTTTTGAAAATGGAAAAGGTCATATACACCCGGATTCATTAACAAGCACAATTAATAGATTGGTTAAAGTACCTGATGATCCTAAAACAATGAAAAGAGCGAGCATAGCGCTTTTATCAGAGATGAAGGCATTCTCAGTACACGACATTAGAAGATCAGCGGCAACAGCATGGGGCGAATATTTAAAAGTGAAACATCATGTCATCGAACAAATGCTAAATCACCAACCGCTTAACAAGTTAGTTGCTGTTTATCAACGCGCAACTTATGCAGAAGAACAAAAAGCAGCTTGGCTAGCATGGGGTGAGATGGTCGAACACCAAATAGCTAATGAGCCTGTTAATTGTCATCCCATATGACCCCTTTTGACTGACACCCTATAGAACCCACTAGATTGACAGGGGTAACCCTTCACAGTTTTTTGCATGAATTTGTCTAAAAATAATCAGTTGCATTACTTTTAAATTTACGGCAATATCCGCCGCCTTATGGACATTAATTTGAAAGGGAAAGCGCCGAAGGCGAACACACTCGAAGAAGCCAATGAAATTATAAAGGCTTTATGGAGTGTTATTCAAAAGCTACTTGAAAATTCAAAAACGAATAGTAAAAATTCATCTCTTTCACCTTCAAAAGATCGATCATCAAAAAATAAATCTAATATCAAACGCAATGAAGAGC
>Ga0206942_1054_pt2 | contig 35067 bp, 28 predicted proteins | sample Alteio_BWOrgHeat_6_FD_153253 | JGI IMG/M metagenome (GOLD analysis project Ga0206942, IMG submission 153253) | Enriched cells from forest soil in Barre Woods Harvard Forest LTER site, Petersham, Massachusetts, United States -... | ecosystem: Environmental > Terrestrial > Soil > Temperate forest > O... | reverse complement strand
CTGTTTTGACCCGTTTTCTGGGTACGGAAAATTTAGATACAGCGGAGGATCTTGTACAAGACACGTTACTGAAAGCGATGGAAATATGGCGGTTTCGTGGTGTGCCGGACAACCCCGCTGCGTGGCTCTACAAAGTAGCGCGCAATAATGCTATCGATTGGGTACGTCATCACCAAAGTCAAAACCGGGTTCTCTCTGAATATCAAAACCATCTCCAGGAAAGTCCGGTCGATGTATTTGCCGAAGAGGAAATTCAAGACAGTGTACTGCGCATGATGTTCGCCTGTTGTCATCCTGCTATCCCGCGCGAGTCGCAAATTGCGCTGACCCTGAAAACCCTGGCCGGCTTGAGCATTAGCGAAATAGCGGATGCTTTTCTTACTTCCGAAGAAACGATTGCCAAACGCATCTACCGCGCGAAAGAAAAATTCAGACAAGAAAACATCCGACTGGATCCACCCGGAATATTTGAATTGTCGTACCGATTGGATAGTGTATTACATGTATTGTATCTGCTGTTTAATGAAGGGTATCATTCCAGTCATAGCGATATGCACATTCGGGAGGACCTCTGCGCTGAAGCGATGCGGCTCACCTATTTGCTCGCGAAGCACAAGGCCACCCATTTACCAAAGGTAGATGCCCTTTTGGCGCTGATGTGTCTTCAATCTTCGCGCTTCGCCGCCCGCACCGGCGCATTCGGTGAAATCGTTTTGCTCGAGGACCAGGATCGTACTCAATGGAGCCTGGCGCTCATTCAACAAGGGTTAGGTTTTTTAGAACGCGCTTCATCGGGTCAGGTATTGAGCGAGTATCACATCGAGGCGTCCATTGCCTCTATCCATGCGCTTGCTCCGAGGTTTCAAGATACTCACTGGCACAAATTAGTGGAGCTTTACCAAATCCTTTATGAACAAAATCCGAGTCCAACGGTTTGTCTGAACAAAGCTATTGCGATTGGTTATGCGCAATCCCCTAAAGACGGCATTCGTGAACTCGAGAAGATTAAGGGGTTACAGGAAAACATTCATTATTTATGTGCGCTCGGTAATTTTCATTTACTCCAGGGCAATCCCCTGGAGGCAAAAAGGTATTTGGAAAAAGCGTTGGAAAAAGCAATCGCTCCACGTGAGGTTCAATTGATCCAACTAAAAATCAGGGCATGTTATTCCGTCAGGAAGAATTTAACTGACTGAAAAAAATTTGAAAAGGGCAAAACAACACAAAGTGTTACGGCACCTTGTCTTTTGGCAAGTCAATGGTGCGTAACGAAATTTTGAAAATAATGGTCTTTCTTTCCGCATCCCTTATCTTTACCTTACTAATTCACATTTTATGGCATCCCTAAATTGGCAGAAGGAAATACAGCCGCTTATTAAAAAATATAAAGACAAAAAACATCCCCTGGATTATCACTCTCCTTATGAGTTGATGGTGATGGTAGTGCTCTCGGCGCAAGACTCTGATCGGCACATCAATCAACTCGCCCCGGAGTTTTTTGCAGCATTTCCCGACATGACCGCTTTGGCTAAAGCGGACACGGATTCCATTTTCCCTATCATTAATAAGGTTCGCAATTTTGGAAACAAAACGAAATGGCTGCTGCAATTGGCGGCAACAATCAAAGAAGACAAAAATATTCCGACAACGCTGGAGGCTTTGACAGCACTCCCGGGGATTGGCAGAAAATCAGCCAACGTAATTCTTCGTGAGATGGGCAAAAACGCAGAGGGAATCATCGTTGACCTTCACGTGGTGAGAGTGGCTCCCCGCTTGGGAATTGCAACCGGCACCGATCCCAAAAAATTGGAAAAACAAATGATGGAAGTGTTGGACCAAAAAGACTGGGGAGAAGTAGGGATGGCTATTTCATTTTTAGGAAGAGAAACGTGCCGCCCTACAAATCCTAAATGTCAGGAATGTGTAATGAATGCGGTTTGTGCATATTATAAAGAGAATAAATAGGTCAGCACTAGAAAAATCGTTGTGGGAGTTCTTTCCCTGTAGCTGATGAAAAGGCAGTCACTACGATCTTTTAAATTAAATAAATTTACCAGCAGCTTTCCATACGGTATTACCAGCAACCTTTTTTCGAAGTTTACAAACCTTACTTAAAAAAGTTATCTTAACAACTCCGATACGCAATGGCGCGCGAAATATTTACCTCACGTTTTACTGCCGTTCTTACCATGCTGGGTATATCGATGGGGCTTGGTAACGTGTGGCGCTTTCCCTACATGATGGGAAGTTATGGAGGGAGTGCTTTTCTCATTGTGTATTTAATTTTCACTTTTCTCTTTGCCATTCCCGCACTCATGGCAGAGATGGCTCTTGGTCAAATGAGCGGCCGCGGTACCGTGGATTCCCTGCGCCTGGTGTTCGGAAAAAAAACAGGCAATTTTTTTGGTTACCTCCTTCTTGCTGTGGTGACCGTTGCCGGCTCTTACTATGCCGTGATTGTCGGCAATGTGTTTTATTCTTCGCTCTTCGCCTTGCTGGTTGGTTTCAAAAATGAAGGCACGGAACAATATCATACCTTGCTTGCCAACGGCTGGCTTCAATATGCGGTAACGATGGTAGTGGTACTAGCATCGCTCTTCGTCATCCACAAAGGTCTTTCCAAAGGAATTGAGCTAATCAGCAACGTAGTCATGCCCTTTCTTTTTGCGGCATTGATCTATATGATTATTCACGCTCTTCTTCTTCCGGGCGCCATTGAACAATGTCTTCAATTTCTAAAACCCAATTGGCGGGTTTTGCATGCGACAGAAATTTTTGCTGCGATGGGGCAGGCCTTTTTTTCGGTCGGGTTAGGGGGAACCTTTGTTGTAGTCTATGCCGGCTTCTTTAAAAAAGATGAAAGCATTCCGGTAATGGCGATGGTAACAGGGTTAGGAGATGCCGGTTCATCGTTACTTTTTAGCTTATTTCTCATTCCATCCATTTTGGTCTTCGGTTTGAACATGGCTGCCGGACCAACTTTAATCTTCGATACATTCCCCCAGCTTTTTAACAGCATGCCGGGTGGACGATGGCTCGGGCCTTTAGTATTGTTTTCCATCTTTATCGTCGGGTTTTTATCGCTGGTGGCGGCCTACCAGGTGCCTTTCACTTCCATGTTGTATGAGAAACCGACCTGGACCAGAAAAAGAATACTCATCATCATCGCTGTGTTGCAAGCCATGCTCGCGTTGCCCAGCAGTTTATATCCCAACATCATTTCCAACCTGGACCTGATCTTTGGATCGGGTATGCAAGTCGTAGGAAGCGGGCTTTGCATCATCGGCCTAACCTGGGGTATAAGTCGATCAACTTCGATGCTACAAATGTTCAGTGCAAACAAAACATCGGTATGGCATTTATTTTTTTATTTATGGATGAAATGGATCATTCCCCTCGCTCTTTTATCGGTTTTGATTGGCTATATTTATGATATGGCGCGATAGATTTACGAACTAGTTTTAGAATGGAAACCTATTTACTAATTAACAGAACGTGATGAACGATAAAGATAACATTGAATTGCATGCCGTCGAAGATCACGATGGCATCTTGACTATCCGCGGCGGTGGAGGCAAGCGCAACTGGAACGGGATTCATTATCAACAGGGCATGTCTGCCAAAAACGTTGGGTCAACCAAGTTATCCGTCAATGTTGCTACTATCCCGCCGGGTGGAGTGGCTTATGCACACATCCACGATGGTTTCGAATTAATGCTTTATATTCTTGAGGGTCATGTGCGTCACGAATTCGGGGATCAATTGAAAAAAGTTATAGAAAACACAGCCGGAGATTTTATTTATATCAAGCCTGGTGTTCCTCATGAAGTATTCAACATGAGTAATACTGAACCCGTTGTTGCTTTCGTCGCGCGCAGCAGCGCCAATGAATGGGACAATATCGTCGCGTACGACAGGGCTACCGGGACTATCAAACGCTGAACCAAAACGTATATTTCGTATGGATACTAAACAACAAGAGGGCATCGGTTCGCTTAACCAGGATTTTAAAAAATACGAGCAGGTACACAAAGGCCAAACGTATCACCTCGCTGAAAAGCAAGGAGAAGATGAATTTGATGAGGATTACAAGATCATGACGTGCGACATGAGCTTGCTCTCGGGAGGTGATGCCGGCAAAAAAGAATTTGCCCGGCAATTGGGCGATGCCATGCGCGGCATCGGCTTTGCCATTCTTACCGGCCACGGTGTAGATGCAACACTGTACAATGAAGCAGAGAAAAAAATCGCCGAGTTTTTTGAAACCACTACCCGCGAAGAGCGAATGAACTATCGTGCACAGCGTTTTGGTTCCGTCAACCAGGGGTATTTCCCCATGAAAGAGACCACCATCATTCATCCCGATTTGGTGGAAGGCTGGGTGTTCTGCCGAAGAGCATTTAACATGGACGGCTCACCGGGTTTTAAGGAATCCGATTTTTGGCCACGAATTGGTTATGAACCTTTCTTCAGGAAAGTTTGCCTGCAACACGAGAGGCTCATTGTGCCCATCATGCAAAGTATTTTAAGATACCTCGGAATTGATGAGCACCTCTATGATAAAAAGCTGACAAAAACCAATTTCGGGTTCCGGCTGAATTATTATCCACCCATCCAGGCCGACGATGATGCCTCCGGTGCCGGGCGCATGCTCGGTCACGAAGACGTAGACCTCTTTACCATTTTGCCTGCCCAATCCGTTGACGGCCTTCAGGTCTTGAACCGGAAAAATATGAAGTGGATCAGGCTGGAGGCTCCCCAGGGAAGTATTGTGCTCAACACGGGTGACTATATGCAACGCATTACTAATGATGTTCTCCCCTCTACTACGCACCGCGTAAGCAAACCAAAAAACAGGTCAATGAACAGCAAACCACGTATCAGTTTCCCGATGGCAGTTTATGTTTGGGAAAAAGAAATTCTGGACGTGCTCCCCAACACGGGAGATCCAAAGTATGAGCCGATCGATGCAGAAACCTTTCACACCCGCATCACCAGTAAATATTACGGAGATGCCTACGCAAAATAACATCTGCACCGTAACGTATTAGCAAGCTGAACGTGGAACCTACTTTTTCAGCATCGGAAAAATTCTTCTGATATCATCATCAGTAGGCTGCGTTCCGTATTCGCAAATCTCAAAAGTCTCAGCTTGCTTCACTTTTGCGGCTTGCTCTCTTCCATACCATTTTTCAAGCGATTGGCGAATCAGTGCTGTAACTTCATGCCCTTCCCGTTGCGCTAACCACTTCTCTCTGTCTGTGACCTGTGTAGGCACACTTTCAGAATATCCACCGATCCAGGGAAGCCATTCGTAGAATTGCGATTGGTGTGCGTCCAACGCGTGAATTTTCTTTTCAAACACGCTGGTAATATCAATCGCGATATCGGGGCGAAAGGGATTAGGTTTTTGAAAGCGATCTTGAAAATATAAGAAAACAGGGTTCTTCCGGAGAGGAGGAGTATTGGCTGCTACATTGGGTACGGCAACCATGTAGGCGGCATCCTGAACCAGCACGCCGGTATACCGATGATCGGGATGATAGTCGTTCGGCCGGGGAGCCATTACCACATCGGCATTCCACTCTCGTATTTTCCGGATCACCTGAAGTCGCACGTCTAAAGTCGGAAGAAGTTCTCCATCGTGATTATCGAGTATATCGTATTCAACACCAAACCGGGTACCTGCTTCTTTTGCTTCCAGCATCCGTCGCTGAGCCAACGCCCCACCGCCTTGCGTTTGGTAACCGGCATCCCCGTTGGTCACCGATACAAACTTTACTTTGTAACCGTAAGTGGTCAACAGGACGGCGGTTCCTCCTCCGCCCTGGTCACAGTCATCCGGGTGCGCTCCGAACATGATAATGCGTAATGGTTTGTCCTGTCCATTCCCGTCAAGGGCATTCAGAAGGATGAAAGAAATAAAAATAAGTGTCTTCATAGATTGTCATTTTAAAAATCAAATACAAAGTACCAATTTTCGCTCATCAAATTGATCTATCTTTATAATACCATCGCCAAATAGCTAATCGAATTGGTATCTTAACGTGGGCCTCATACAATTTTAAATTAATGTCGAATTCGTTTAAACTTCATAAAACAAAATCTGGGGTGGTAGTATCCCGCGGAACCAAGTACTATCTTTCCTCAACGGCGTGGGATGCACTCATTAATCGCAGTCATCTTTATGAATTTCTAGTCCAGGAAATAAAAGAACTGCCGGAACATGCCATGGCAGATTCTCTTCTTGAAAATGAATTGCTGCCCCCAATAGGCAGTCAGGAGGTGTGGGCTGCCGGTGTCACTTACTTTCGAAGTAAAGAGGCCCGAATGGATGAATCAAAAAACTCAGGCGGTGCAACCTTTTACGATAAAGTGTATGAGGCTGAACGCCCCGAACTTTTTTTTAAGTCAGCTCCGCAACGTGTAGTGGGAAGCGGTGATCTTGTTTACATCCGAAAGGATTCCGTCTGGAACGTCCCTGAACCGGAACTGACCTTATTTATCAACAACCATGGAGATATTGAAGGATATACCATTGGCAATGACATGAGTTCGCGTAGCATTGAAGGTGAAAATCCGTTATATCTTCCGCAAGCCAAAACCTACACGCGCAGCGCTTCCCTGGGCCCATGTCTATTTGTTCCGCCCTCTCCAATTTCGCCGGACACCACCATTGCCATGGAAATTATCCGTTCCGGAAAAATCATGTACAAGGATAGTGTTCCAATCAACAAAATGAAACGCAAGCACACCGAGTTGGCCTCCTGGCTTTTTCGCGAATGCGATTTCCCTTCGGGTTGCTTTCTGATGACAGGCACTTGCCTTGTTCCTTCCGGTGAATTTACGTTGGCGGTCGATGACCTCGTGAAAATTACAATTGACAGAATCGGAATATTGACCAACAAAGTTGGAGTAAAGAATTAGAAAATCGTATCGCGCAGAAAATAAAACGTCCGGCATGAAATATCTATCACCCATTCTCCTGCCTCTGCTGTTCGCCTGTCAGTCAAAAAAAAGTTCCTCACCAAACAAAATCATTGTGCCTGATTCCATTCCCGGAACTTTTGATTTCGATCGAAGTTTTATTAAAAAATATTGCAAGGTTGTTGAACTTTCAGAAAAGAATGCGAGGCTTTTAATTGTGCCCGATTACCAGGCGCGCGTCATGACCAGCACAGCCAACGGGGGCGAAGGGAACAGTTATGGTTGGATAAATTACCAGCTCATTGAATCAGGGAGATTAAAAGCGCACATCAATCCGTTTGGCGGAGAAGATCGGTTTTGGTTCGGCCCTGAGGGTGGACAATACGCATTTTACTTTAAGAAAGGTGATCCTTTTGATTTTGAGCACTGGCAAACACCTCCTTTAATTGACACCGAACCTTTTGAAATTGTCAATGTCGATAGCACGCAGGCCACATTCAAGAAAACATCTTCGGTGACCAACTATCAAGGGTTTACGTTTCAATTCGATATTCAAAGAAAAATAAAACTATTGGATCAATCGGCGACTGAACTGGAGTTTGGAATTTCTTTAGAAAACCTTTTGGCTGTTGCTTTTCAAAGCGACAACATGATTACTAATAAAGGAACCGAATCCTGGTCAAAGAAAAATGGGTTGCTCTCCATCTGGATTTTGGGCATGTTTAATCCTTCTGACCAAACGGTGATCGCGCTCCCTCATGAAAAATCTAACGATAAGAATAAAATCACCGATAATTACTTTGGAACCATTCCTCCTGACAGGATCGTGAAGTCCGACCACCTATTGCTCGTAAAAGGTGATGGAAAATATCGGGGCAAAGTAGGCATTCAACCCTTGATCGCCAGCCCGATTATCGGAAGCTATAATGAACGAAAACATATCCTTACGCTTGTAAAATTTGATTTGGATAGAAAGGGATTGTATGTGAACTCGAAATGGGAACTGCAAAAGGAACCATTCACCGGTGATGTTGCCAATGCTTACAACGATGGGCCGCAAGCCGATGGAAGTCAACTCGGGCCTTTCTATGAACTGGAAAGCTCCTCACCAGCCAAAGAATTGAAGCAAGGTGAAAGCCTTCGCCACCGACACACTACGTTGCACCTGGAGGGAGATGAGATTGAACTGAACCGAATCGCAGAGAAAACTCTGGGAGCTTCCTTGAGGCAATTAACTTTCAACTAACCTTATCGCTACAATTCTATGAAGTGCCATGGCCATCTTTTTGCACTCCTCGTTTTTATATTGATGTCCTGCTCAGAGGGTTCAAGGGATGAAATCAAGATCAAACCAACCCAAGACTTTGAAATCAAAGCTGACACGTCTATTTTCAATTGGAAGGAGGCAGCCTGGATTTCGCTCCCCCATCGAAATGGACCGAATCAATATCTTACAAAGTTGAAAATCTTGTACTCGAAGACGGGTATTTACTGTTTATACTTTTGTGAAGACAAAATCATTACCGCAACCTTAAAGGAGGATTTTTCCAATCTTTACAACGAAGATGTCGTTGAGGTCTTCTTTTGGCCGGATGAATCCGAACCGCTCTATTTCGAATACGAGTTATCACCTTTGAATTACGAACTGCCGATCCTCGTTCCGAATTTCAACGGGAAATTTTTAGGTTGGCTCCCGTGGCACTATGAAGGCGCACGGAAAACCAGGCACGAGGTTATTGTTGGAAAGGACAGTTCCTGGACTGCTTCTTTCTTCATCCCCTATTCCCTGCTCATGCCTCTCAACCATATGCCACCCGGAAAAGCCACTGCGTGGCGTTGCAACTTTTACCGCATCGATTATGATGAAGGAAACTCCGAATGGAGTTGGCAGCTTACCCAAACCAACTTTCACGACATCAAAAGGTTTGGAAAAATGATTTTTGACTGACGATCAAAGATTAAATCGATCTTGTTATGGAATCAACTCAAAGAAATTGGCATTCGTAACAATCTCTTTTTTTAAAAACGATTTTCCAACTTCAGCGCAATCTCTTGTAATCGCTCTTGCTTAAAAGGCTCACGGTTCGCTTTGCTAAAATCAGTGTGGTACTTGTGCGACTCTAAAAATGTCTTTTGCATGATGTTCCATTCTGTCTCCGTTTCGACCACACCTACCGCTTTCATTTCTTCCAGAAGCCGTCCGCCAGTTTCATAGAAGTCATCGCGCCCTAAATAATCGAGATCGGCATCACAGAGAATTTTTTCTAAGGGCGTATCCGGTGACTGCGGGAGCTTCGTGGCTAGAATCATTTTACCAATTACATCGATCTGATCATGTGTTAGGCCAAAGGCCGGGAGCATTTCTTTTGCCAACTTGGCACCATGCTCTTCATGATCTTTGGACGAGTGTGTAAAACCAACGTCATGGAAAAGAGCGGCAACACGGAGCAATGAAATTTCATCGATTGTCAACTTTTCATTTCCGGCAATCAGTAGGGCCGCACTCAACACATCATAAACATGTTCAATGTTGTGATAAGGGAGTTTTGGCATTTTGCTCTCCAACAAATCGGTAACGTGTTTCTCCGCTCCTGCAAAATCAGGGGTGGGAGCATTCTTGAAGTGCTGAAGATAAGTCCTGGTATTTTTAATAGCTATTTCAATTAAAGCAATTACGCACTCCTTTTGATGATTTTAGTTTGGTCGCCATCGCAATCGAAAGTTAAAGAAATATTTTAGATTCCAGTCAAAATCGCCGGGCCTAACCCCTGTACTTATAACTTCTCAACCAGCTTTCTGGAAGCGTGTAGTTCATCTTCTTAACTACCTGGGCTAAAGGATAAAGCTTTTCGGCCTCCAGCGCGAGTCTTTGCGGATCGGACAAAATCGTTCAACTTGCCACCTCTATCTTAACCTTCTTATTTTTCAGTTTTTCATTTTTGATGTTGGTCAGCACCTGATTAATTAACGTGCGTTTCACTGATACATACGAAGAAAAATCTAAGGTTGTAATCAACCCGATGTCATCGCTTTTAAGTCCGCCTTTTTTGGTAAGAAGCCCAACAATGTCGCCTTTGCTGACTTTGTCCTTTCTTCCTGCACCAATGTATAAACATGAATATGTTGGCGGAAGCGGTCGCTTCAATTTCTTATCAACGAAAACCTCGTCCACGGATTTTCCAATATAACCGGGTAAAGTTTCATCATTGGCCAACACCAGGTACGCTTGCCCATCGGAATGCATACGCGCCGTACGGCCATTGCGATGAAGAAAAGCTTCTTGCTGCGGTGGTAACTGATAATGCACCACGTGTTTTATTTCAGGAATGTCCAAACCGCGTGAAGCCAGGTCGGTGGCAATTAGAATATTATGCGCACCACCTCTGAATTTGATCAGGTTCTTTTCACGATCAATTTGCTCCATCGCACCATGCAACGTGCCGTGTTCAATTTTATTTTGAGCAAGCAAAGTACTGATCCGTTCCACAGCCTCTCGATGATTGCAAAACACCAGGCAAATCTCCTGGTTAAAACCTGCCACCAACCGCATGAGTGTTTCCACCTTGTCGATACTGGAAGTGCGCACCAGCTTTAGCTCCAGTTTGGAATTGCTTTCGTCTCTCAGGAAATCCAATGCTTTTGGTTTGGCAAACGACAAAAATTCCGGCCACTCTGCCAAGCGTGTTGCCGAGGTCAACACATGTTGCTGCTTTCCGCTCAAGGCTTTAAAGATGACGGTCAACTGATCTTGAAATCCCATCTGCAGGGATTTATCATACTCATCCAACACCACCATGGCGATGGTGCCGGCATCAAAAGATTTTCTGAAAATATGATCTGCTAACCTTCCCGGTGTTCCGATGATGACATCGGGTGTATCGCTCAAACTATTTTGTTCGATCTTCACTGAGTGGCCGCCATAGCAACAGCTCACTTTGTAAGACGTTTTCATCAATCTGAAAACTTGCTCGATCTGCAGCGACAACTCGCGCGAAGGCGCAATAATCAAGGCTTGCACACCATGGGCATCCGGTTTAAGTTTATGGATCAATGGAATTAAAAATGCCAATGTCTTTCCGGAACCGGTGGGAGCCAACAGCACCAGGTTTTGTGAAGCATTTGCTTTTTCAATGACTGCCAATTGCATTTCATTGAGTTCATCTATTGATAAGTTCTTTAGAAAGGGTGCGTAATCTGCGGGCGGAGTGTTATGCATGGTGCAAAGGTAGCTTTAATACCGCCACTATTCTGTGACTCAACTGCTTTAAAGAAAAATCAAGTGTTAGCTTTTAGCAATCTTATTCACTGCCAATAGCACGTTATCAATTTCATTCTGTGTATTGTAAACCGAAATCCCCATCCGCGTAACGCCTCCACGCTCTAACAGCCCAAGAACTTCCATGGCGTGAATGGCATAAAAATGTCCGTCCCAGGCGCAAATATTTTTTTCGGCCAATTGTTCGCAAACTTGCGAAGGAGTTTTTCCTTCCATTGTGAAAGAGAGCGTTGGTGTTCGGCTGACTGAAGAGAAATCCTGACCAATCACCTTCACACCGGGAATTTGTTTTAGTCCTGCATGCAACCGGCCGGCCAAACCAAACTCATGAACGCTTATTTTTGAATACGCATCTTTCAGTTTCTCTCTGGCGGAAGTTCCGTTGCCAAGACTTGCAATAAATTCAACTGCAGCAGAAACTCCAGCAATCGCGGCGTGATTAAGCGTTCCTGTCTCAATACAATCTGGAGCAGTTTGACCGGCTGTTCTCAGGCGATCGGTAGGAAGACGATCCAACAACCCAGGTTTGCTATAAAGTATCCCGACATGCGGGCCATAAAATTTGTAAGCCGAACAGAGAAGAAAATCACAACCCAGCTCTTGAACATTTATTGAAAAGTGTGGCGCATAATGAACAGCGTCTAATAACAACAATGCATTATGCCGATAGGTGAGTTCTCTCACCAACTTAAAATTATTGACTGTGCCAATACAGTTGGACGACATACCCATACACACCAACCTCGTGTTTTCATTGACCTTGTTGGTAAAATCCTCGTCATCCAAAACACCGGTTGGCAGCAGATTCACTTCCCTAACCTTTATTCCATGGTCACGTAACGTGAGCCACGGTCCCCGGTTGGCTTCATGGTCAAGTTGGGTGATCAACACCTCATCTCCGGGTTTCAACATGCGCGACATCGCACGCGCCAATCCGAAATTGAGCGTGGTCATATTCTGACCAATTGAAATTGAATTTTCACTTTCAGCCCCGAGTAAATCAGACATGCATTTTCGCATCCTGTGGATGACCTCGTCAGTTTCCCTTGTTGTAATAAATGCTCCATGGGTATTCGAGTTGGAGCTCTTGTAGTAGTTTGTAATGGCATCAATTACTTGTTGCGGCACTTGGGTACCTGCCGGTCCATCCAAAAAAACCATGGGCAGATTATTATTTCTCCGCCGAAGTGAAGGGAATTGACTACGGACGAAGTCAGAATCGATTAATTCATTTTTCATTTGGTCTTTTATTAGAAAATTTTGGTAAACGAGTTTCTAAAACTCTTTCTTTAACCTTGGAGGGCTGGTGTTATTCAAAATCGTAAACTCCGTTCTTCGGTTTAGCCTTCTTCCTTTCTCTGTAGCGTTGTCTGCAATCGGTCTTTCCTCGCCATACCCGACGGCTGTAATTCGCTCCGGCCTGATACCCGCATTAACAAGATATTTTCTCACGGCTTCCGCACGGTGTTGGCTCAGCGTTAGATTGTAGTTGGCCTCTCCATCGCTATCCGTATGGCCGGCAATCACGACGGTTGCGGCCACGTTGTTCTTTAAAAATCTTTCAATCGCCCAAATATCCATGATGGATTGAGGTGAATCACTGTTGGAGGGAAAATAGACATTGAGAATACCGGTAAACTCCTGCCGAGTATTTTTCTTTAGATAAATCGTATCCGCTATTCTACCGGATTGATCAAGCGTGCCGACCATATAAAAATGTGATTCATAATCCAGATAATCACTCGAAGAAACCTTAACCCCATACCGATCCGGCTGGCCCTGCTTACCTTTGATTTGCAGACTATAATTTCCGATGGCGTGAGCAGGGACAGGAATTACTTTTCTATCCTGATCAATAAGATCAACGTTGGCGTCAAGGAGTGCGAAGGTAACAGCATCCATGACAACCACTTCGAGATCGAGCGCTGATATTTTAACCTTTTCAGATGTTCCCTTTACGGCAAGCGGTTCTGGATTGGCTTGCTTAATCAGTTCATCAATCTTCAACTCTTTCCAATCCGTCATATCCACCTTGTAAATATCCTGTTCCCCCCTATTCTCACTTTTTACAGACGAAAAATAGCCGATATTTTCATCACCCGCCAACACGAAATAAATATCGTTCTCCGGACTATTAATCGGATAGCCCAGGTTTGCCGGTGGCCCCCAAGCACTTTTGACAGAATCGTATGTGGACCGATAAAGATCCATGTCTCCCATGCCGGCATGCCCATTGGAACTAAAATATAAATGCCTGCCATTGGCAGAAACAAAAACGCCGTCTTCATCGAGTTCAGTATTGATAATGTTACCCAGGTTTGTAACGTTTATCCAACTTCCATTGCGAGCCTTGCTACAGACGTAAATATCCGTTCCGCCATAACCACCCGGCCGGTTACTGGTAAAAAACAATTTTTGTCCATCGCGTGTGATGGCAGCAGAATTTTCAAGAGCGATGGTGTTGACATCTCCTTCCAGTGGTTTTTCGTCGGACCAGATGCCATTGTGCTGATAGGTCACATAAATATCTCCACCGTTCGTGTCATTATAAATAAACATCTCCGATCCGTCAGGAGCAATATTTACACTGGCGTTATGAAATTTAGAGTTCACCGGTTCGGGCAGAATTCGCGCCGGTTGCCATACGCCGTTCAAACGGCGTGATTCAAAAATTTCTTCATAATACTCGTGATCAGAAGCCAGGACCGGGTTGGCATTGTTATCGGGTCGCCTGGACGTAAAGATCATCAGCGATCCGTCAGCTGTTATCGTAGGAGCATAGTCGGGGTATTCGCTGTTGACGTTCTCCGACAGATCGGCGATGGTGACATTAACAGGATGCGCCTTGTAAACCACAGCATTTCTGCACTCAAATATTTTCCGATCCACCTTGTTCATCTTCATTGACTTTTCAAAGTCAAGGCTGTGGGCCAGTTTACGGTTGTAAGCATCGTAAAACAGAATAGCACTATCAAATTTTTCTGCATAGTGATAGCCTTGCCCTATATAATAGAGGATATCCCCATCCACCGCGGGATCAAGCCGCAACGCGTTAAGAAAATAGGGAAGCGATTTTTCCTTGTTGATGGTGAGCATCATGGATAGTCCGGCCATCAGCTTAGCCTTGGCATTTTTGGGGTTCATGGTGGACGACCGTATAAACAATTCGGCTGCCTGTTTCCGATGCGAAAAATCAAATACCTCCATTCCCATCTTATAATACTCGTTCGACATCGTCACGGAATCTTGTTGTGCGCAGGCCGGCTGCGAAAAGGAACAGGAAAAGAAAACAATGATCCAAAAAGTGCTTAATGATTGAAACAGAGGCACACGTGGATTCATAGCCGGCTAGACAGAAGCAAGTTATAAAATTCTGACCTATTCAAACTATTTACTCAGGTGCAATTCAAATTGTCACGCACCTTGACTGTGTTTCTCAGGCCTGCTCCCCTGTGGTTAAAAGGTATTCAAAACCACAGAGAACAACGTTAAAATGCCCCATTCACTCTTCATATCGCCTCCTTCTTTTCAACACGGGATCATTCTTACTTTTCGTCACGGTGATAATTTTCCTATTTTGGTTTGGCTGTTTCAGGCATTGCGCCGGCTGCTTGGTCAAGTAGATTCTGGTATCATCATGCGGAAATTTTAGATCAGGCAGTATGACGCTGATGGATGGTTTAAATCAAATTTTAACTATTTTCGAAGAGCGATGCAAATGGTAAAATCTTTCTGCAGCTACTTTATCATTACGGGCTCTTACCTGTTTAATTGGGTAACCCTTCTGATGCGGAATTCTATATTTTACTTTTTGATGTTGGGCTTCATTTTTATTTCTTCCAAAAATATTTATTGTCAAGCGCCAAAGATCCTCGTTCTCGAACCAACTGCTGCTGATCATACCTATTATCCGATCGCTGATTATTTAGAGGTTTTTCCCGATTCTGCAGGTCTGGTAAAAATTGATGAGGTTAAAAGCCTTCGCTTTAACAGAAATTTTTCTTTTAAAAAGGACTGGTTAACGTCTAAAATAAAAACACATTGGATCAGGTTGGTAGTAAAAAGCAACCTTTCAACCGACAAAGAATTTCTGTCTTACCTTCAGGGAAGCATTGTGGACTATTATGATTTCACGGATACAAGTTCATTCATCGTTAGACGTTCAGGGTTATTAGTGCCGCTTTCGCAGCGCGATCAAAAGAATTGGTTCGGCCATCTTCCGTATATATCGATTACGGTTAAGCATGGAGTCACACAGACTCTTTATTGGAGGGTAAGCACCAAAGATTTTCCATTTACCTCGGTTCACACCAACTTGCCCCCATCATTATCATCCTTCGAATTTATTCTTAAGACCAATCACTATAAATTCTTTGTATTTATTTCCATCGCCAGTATTCTGCTGGGTTTATCGCTTTATCATTTTGCCATTTTCCTGCTCACCAAAGATCGACTCTTCGCCTACGCGGCAATATATTCGCTATGCGCATGTGTTTTCGTCATGTATTATAAAGGATATCTTTTGGAATTAGTCATGCCTGAATTTCCAAAAGTTCATTATCAATACGGTGATACTGTCGTTACAATCGCCTTCCTCATTTCAACGCTGTTTCTTATCAGGTTTTATTTTGATCTGCCCAAATGGTTGCCCTTGTGGTATCAAACGCTCAAAATTTTAATAGTCATTAAAGTAGGCCTGACCATCGCAAGTTCAATCTACCCTTCGCTGCTGTCCGCGAGTTACTACAACTTTATTCTGTTGATGTTCTTCTTGGAGTGCCTGGGGGTTGCTTTGGTAATTAAAAAGCATCCCTTAGGAAGATATTACCTATCAGCTTTTAGTGTTTTTAATTTCGGGTTGATTTCCAATGCGATCTTCGCCTTGCTGACCAAAGATCAGGGCATTTGGGATTTTGGTGACCTGGGTATGTTGGGCTTGAACGGACTTTTGGCCGTGGGGCTTTCCAATCGCATCAACATTCAAAAAGCGGAACTTGAAAATAAAGTTTTGGAACGCACCCAGGAAATCAAGCGTCAAAACGAAACGCTATCCCGGCTAAATTTACTGAAGGACAAATTATTTTCAGTCATCTCACATGACATCAGAGGACCGATGAATCAATTGGCTTCCACACTTTATATGATTGAAAAAGATGCACTCACCAAAGAAGAAATTTCAACGCTAGTGCCCGACATCCGTAAAAAACTGGATAACAACACATCCTTTTTACAGGAGTTACTCACATGGGCAAAAACTCAATTCGAAGGAGCAGTGCTTCACCTTGAACAGGTCGACCTTAAAGAACTCATCGAAGTCAATTTTAGTTTGCTACAACCTTTGGCCGATGCCAAGCAGATTTCGCTCAATAACAATTTGAAAGATCCAGTACAAATTCGGGCTGATAAGGAAATGATTAAATTAGTTCTCCGAAATTTAATTACCAACGCCATTAAGTTCACGCCATCCGGAGGACAAATTGATATTGCTGTTGCTGTTAAAGGCAACGTTGTTTCGGTGTCAGTAACAGATACCGGGGTAGGAATGAGCAACAAGGATTTACAAAGTTTGTTTGGCCTGCAAATGAATACCAGGTCAGGCACTGCCAATGAAAAAGGAACTGGAATAGGGCTATTGATTTGCAAAGATTTTGTAGAAAAAAACGGAGGGAAAATATCGGTTGAAAGCCAGCAGGGAAAGGGCAGCACGTTTGCATTTACAGTAACCTCTGCTTAAGGGGGCTTCGGATACGACACATGTACCTAAACAACATTATCGCACTATGAATGCCTATCAGCAGAGCAGATCCAACGGCATGATAATCTATATGGGCATTCCATGTGATCATTAAAAAATAAATATTAACACATGAAAATTCTTTTATCCGTATTGACCTCATTGGTGATCATCTGCACGACTCATGCTCAGCCCTCTTACGATCTCCTCATCAAAAACGGCAGGATCGTGGACGGCACCGGTGCACCGTGGTACACCGCTGACCTGGCCATCAAGGACGGTAAGATCGCTGCCATCGGGAAACTGACCCAGGCCACCGCGCGACAAACCATTGACGCATCCGGACGAATCGTATCACCGGGTTTCATCGACATGATGGGGCAAACCGCGGCACCCTTTCTGAAAGATCCCAACATCGCGTTTAATCTTTTGTCGCAAGGGATTACCACGATCAATGCAGGCGAAGGTGGGTCGGATGCGCCTTTGAACGATAGCGATGCAAAGCTGATGGGCTGGCAAACCATGCGACAGTTCCTGGCAAAGCTCGATGCCTCCGGGATGCCGATGAATATGGTTCAGACTGTTGGTCACACACAAATTCGATCTATCGTAATCGGCGACAAAGACCGGCAAGCTTCCCCTTCCGAACTGGATCGGATGCGCGGACTCGTGCAGGAAGCGATGGAAGCAGGCGCCATCGGTGTATCCACTTCGCTGATTTACCCTCCCGCCATTTACGGATCCGAACAGGAAATCACGGAACTCACAAAAGTTGCAGGACAATACGGCGGGCGTTACTTCACGCACATGCGCAATGAAGGCGACAGGCTACTGGAAGCAATTGACGAAGCGCTTCGCATTGGCATGGCTGCGGGAACACCGGTGCACATCTACCATCTGAAGACAGCGGGTCAAGCCAACTGGGGAAAAATGGATCAGGCGATTGCGCGCATAAAGGCGGCACGTGCTGCAGGACAGGAAGTAGGTGTGGATGTCTATCCCTATATCAACAATGGTCTTGGTATTCGCGCACTGCTCCATCCACGGCATTCGGCAGACGGAGAAGCAGCTTTAATGACAAAGCTGAAAGATCCTGCCGTAAAAGCAGAGATGCGAAAGGATATGGAAACCATGAGCGGATGGGAAAACTGGTATGCACATACCGGCAAGGATTGGAATCGGATTATTGTGGCACACATGGGGGCAACTTCTTATGCCGCATACAATGGGCAAAGCATTGGAGCCATTGCTACCGCCACCGGAAAATCACCGTGGGATGTTTTCTTTGACTTGTGTCTCTACGATGTTTTTGCAGGACCACAAAGTATGTCGGAGGCCAACAAGATGAAGGCCATGCGCGAGGAGTTTACCTCATTTGATACGGATGCCGGGCCTTCGCTGCCGAAGGATGCCGTCCATCCGCGGGGCTTCGGTGCGTTTCCGCGAGTACTCGCCCGTTACGTGAAAGACTTTGGAACATTATCGCTGGAGGGTGCCATTCACCGCATGAGTGCCGTGGCCGCCAACGAAGTGATGGCCTATGATCGCGGCCGACTTTCCCCCGGCCTCGCTGCCGATATTGTCATTTTTGATTTTAACAAGATCCGCGACAAGTCCACGTTCGAATCACCTGCCCTTGCCTCCGAAGGAGTGGAATGGGTGCTGGTGAATGGTGTGGTTGTGCTCGCCGATGGAAAATATACCGGTGCGAAACCCGGCAAGGTTATTAGAGGACCGGGCTATAAACCTTAGAGAATTTAGGTTACCAGCAAATCAGTTTAAGGAAGTTCACAAACTTCTTCAGCACGGGGATTTTTGAGCAAAAACAATTCATGATGAACAATCAGGCTCTTTTTAGGTTTTTGTTTTTCAGCCTTTACCGATGTATTCCCAAAAGTATGGGGATAGTGATCATAAATTTTCTTCGCAGCATAAGTGATGGATTTGGAATTGATCAGTTGTTAGCGTCCGATTAATCGCAACATAGAAAATTTATTGTCAATTTTTCCATGCGCTTTAATTAGGTGTGACTTATGACCTGTCAAGAGTGAATTCATTTACGGTTAATCAGGTATTATAAAACCGCTACATATCCTTAACGAAGTCTAAGTATACTTTCGGTTAGACTGCTGCTATTTGCCGGTTTTTTCACCACGATGTCTGAGATGCTATCAAACGCTCTACTAATATTGAGGCCATATGAAAGACCGACGAACCCTCTAGTATAACGTTTGTCAACGCTTCCAAAATCACGTCCATAAAAAAGTTGAAAATCAAATATATTGAACGTTGCAATTGGTGCAAATGAGCCGCCCGATTCAATGGATCCGTTGCTTGTGACTGAAAATAGTAACCCTAAGCCAACACCCCATTTATTGTTAAATGTACCATCCTTTGATCCAGCGCTTGTTAAGTCTAACGAGCCCTTGTTTAGCATTACGCCAACTGCTATGGCATTGAATGCATTTATGTTAATTTGAGAAGAAGAATGCTTAGTCGAATCCCTATAAACATTCGCACGCAAAGTTGGAACCCCGATGCTTGGAGAAAGTACCCAAACTGGATCGAAACTGGTTTGACCGAATGTAGATGTACTTATCGAAACAACTGCAATATAAACAATGATTCTTATAAGACACCTTGTTGAAAAAGCTAAGGCTTGTATAAGATTTGGTTTTAAGTATTCCGGCCTACTCTTTTTCGGATTTTCGGTTTACTCCGTTTTTGAATTCATTGAGTCGTCACGCTGATCACGAAACTTTTAAACTGAAGGCAACTAATTACCTTCCTTATTTTTCACCGTAATTGTTTTTTATTTTTCTCCCAATCGTTGATCAAAAATATCATTGAAGCAAAGGGTAAGAAATACCCATTCACGGGTATTTTAATGAAAAATAAAATGAAGGCTCCAGCATAGCGGAGCAACTTTTAATTTTTACTCGGATAGTGTCAGACCTGGCCGAACGACAGAGGTTGATTGACGACTTACTGAGACAAACCAAAATTCTACCTAGCCGATTATTATTAGCGAAATAATCTGCATACGTTATTTGCCAATATCAGATTTTAAGTTAAATTGATTTGACTTATAATGCTGGCCTCAACATCGTTCAGAAATTTAAGCACAAACGGCGCAAGTGGATATAGGAAGGGAACGTATGCGCAAGACAATGCAAGATCCTTTGCCTCACCAAGCGGGCTTCGTTCATATCCTGGCGCACAAGACGCTTTGGGTAACGATGTTTGGATCGCGTTTTATCCGGAAATGCAATTACAAGAAATAGAGTTAAAAAATCAACCTACACGGAGTGTTCCGCTAGTATCAAACCTCGGATAAGAAGCATATTTCATCCACCCGTAAATGCCCATTAATGGGTATGGGATAAATAAAGCCTTAAATTTATTATTGTTGTTTCAAAACTAAACCAAATTGTTTATGACAAATCTCAGCAAAGCAGACTTAGTTGGCGCGGTTGAGCTCGCCAATAAGAAAAATGGTAAGCAGCCAGTTTATCATGCGGTCTACGCATCTCAACTTTACGGAACATTTTTTGGAGTCTTTGGAGAATTCCGTACGAAGAAGGCAGCAAAAAAAGATGCCTTGGAAATAACTAGAATTACGTTTAGGATTCTCAATTATTCAGGTATAGTGAACATTGGCTTTTCAACAAAACAACCAAACTATGTTCCAGATGATGACAACGCTACAATCTACCTCGGCGTAAGGGCAGGTAGCGAGATCTACGAAAAAACGATCAAATTCAAAAAATCACATCTTGTTGTGGAGAAGAACATTCGAAAAAGGTTAGTTATTCAACGAGTAGTGTTTCCAGCATTTGGCTTTGTAGTGAGCGGCGCTAACGACACTCCGACCAGCCCAAAGCCGCAATCGATACCATCTGGTCAATTATTTGATAGAGAATTTTATTCCAGAACAGGACTTGATTGGTTTTGTGAACCAACACGGGAGGGAATGTCTCTCATCAACGATGGAAAAGGGGTTGTCCCTCTTCCAATAGCATTTCCTTCTCCACGATGCGTTGGAGGAAATGTCAATCTAATCCATTGATGCCTAAGCTGGTTATTATCTTTATGATTGTTGTGCCTCAGCTTTGTTTTGGAACGGACGAGGACGGATTAGTGCGTTTTTTTCGTTCAATAGACAAGATGGAATTTTCAAATGCAAGGCAAATTGCTTTAGAACAACGCGATGAGAGTCTCCGATTTGAGCTAGTTCAGTTGTCGGAAATATTATTTTTTGAAGGACAGGTAGAAAAGTCTCGCTTCAAGATCGTTTCAAAAAGTAATGATAAGAATAAAATACTCTCAATTGTTAGCCAACTTGAGGAGGGCTATTTATGTCTCTTTTATAATCAGTATAAAGGAGATGCTTTCACGCAATTTTATCAGGCATATCAAAGCTCACTAGAAAGCCATTCGAAGCCGCTTGAAAAAGCTTGCATTTTGGCATTGCTCAGATACTACGACAATGAGATCGCGCAAAACAGCGATCTCTATCTGCCTTACCTGAAGCAATATGAGCAACTTCAGAACGATACGATTGATCGAATTTGGGCTACGATTTATAAGGCAATTTTCTATAGCAAAAGTCTTGATAATCTTGACAGTGCTTATTTTGGGCTTGATAAAAAACTTTCCGAATGCGCATCTCTCTTGACGAATCGTAGTCCCGTTTTAGCAAAAATTTACTTTGAAAGGGCACTCCAACAGGAGTTGAGGGGTGATTTGAACGGTTCAAAGAAATTCCTTGTGATGACTCTTAATCAGAGCGCGCACCACAATTTCCTTAGGAATGTTCGCTTCTCATCATTTATTAAATTGATGATGATTGCCACAAGGCAAGGCAAGTTTCAAGAGGCGAGGAGCTTTCTTCACAATGCAAAATCTGAAGTGAACTTGGCAGATACATTAAGGTCAAACTACCACCTTAATCTATTTGCTTCGTTCATGTTGAACGCACAAAACAGGAACGACAGTGCATTCGCCCTATTAAAACGGGCTTACGCGGAGGATTTCCAAATGGATTTTCGGAGGAATACACTTGAAATCAACAGACTAAATGTTGAACTGGAAACACAAGAAAAAGAGAACGCCAACCTTCAACTAAAGCAAAACAGGAACTGGCTTATCTCCGCTCTTGCTGGCGTGGCGTTGCTTTTTGTGGCTAGCTATTTTGCTTACACCAACCAGCGATCGAAAAACAAAATACAGGCAAAGGAAAAGGAAGTACAAGCCATGAAACTCGAAAAAGTTTTAAAAGACCAGGAAATCTTTGGCATCGATGCCATGATCGAAGGGCAGGAGAAAGAACGCCAGCGCATGGCCGGCGATCTGCACGATAATTTGGGAAGTTTGCTGGCAGCCTTGAAACTTCACTTTCATAGTTTAAAGGGCAAGAAAGATTTTACCGAATCGGATCCGGATGAATTGCTGCAAAAGACGGATGCGCTTCTGGAAGAGGCCTATCAAAAAGTGCGCGGCATGGCCCACGCCGGCAATGCCGGTGTCAATGCCCAGGAAGGGCTGTTGCCTGCGGTCAAGAATTTCGCTTCCAAAGTTTCCATTCTCAATCGGCTGTCGATTGAGGTGGAAGAGCATGGAATGAATAGCCGGTTAGAAAATACATTAGAGATTACTATTTTCAGGATCATCCAGGAACTGATCACCAACATCATCAAACATGCACAAGCCAGCGAAGTAGTAATTCACTTAACGCACTACGAAGACACGATCAATTTGATGGTGGAAGACAATGGAGTCGGGTTTGATCTTTCGCAGGTAAAACCTTCGGGGGGCATGGGCTTGCATTCCATCCAAAAGAAAATTGAGAACTTAGGGGGGCGGGTTACGATCGATTCCATTGCGCAAAAAGGAACCACCGTGATCATTGATGTTCCCCTCACATGATCAGACTGGTGATCGCCGAAGACCACAACGCCCTCATCGATGGCGTGAAACTCCTTTTGGAGAAAGAGGAGGATATCCAATTTGTAGGCTATGCCAATGATGGGGAGAAGTTGTGCGATCTGGTCAAACTTAAAAGACCGGATGTGGTGGTCACAGATATCCGTATGCCCCTGATGGATGGGATCACGGCTACGCGAAGCATCTTGAAAATAGATCCGAACATTAAAGTCATTGCCTTCACCATGTTCGACCAGGACGAGGCGGTTCAACAAATGCTGGGTGCAGGTGCAAAGGGATACATTTTAAAAAATTCAAGCCTTCACGAACTACTGGCGGCCATACGAGCGGTTTATCATGGCGGCAACTACTACGACTCCGGCATTCAACTTCCGACGGACACCTCTCCTGCCACACACAAAGGGCCGTTATCAAAACGCCAAATCGAAATCTTGAAACTGGTTGCCCTTGGAAAAACAAATCAGGAAATTGCAGATCAACTATTTATCGGGAAAACTACGGTAGAAACGCACCGTAAGAATATGATCCGCATCCTCAACCTGAAAGGCGCCGGGGAATTGCTTCGCTACGCCCTGGAGAGCAAATACGATTTCAGGAATTAATTTTTTTCTCATCGTATTTACCCATGAATGGGTATTTCCCAAGCCCTCCCTTCAATAATACATTTGATACAGAAACATCAACAACGAATCGTCACAGAATAGATGATGCCTTGTTGATGGAAAATAATTGACGAGGCACACCAAAAGGATACCAAAAACAGTTTACCCCATGCAAACAATCCAAACACCCACCAAACGTGAAAAAGAAATTGTAAGGCACCTGGCAGAAGGCCTTAACAGCGACGAAGTTGCACAACGGCTTTTTATCAGCTCCGCTACTGTAAAAACGCATCGTAAAAATGTAATTGAAAAAACAGGGGCCAAAAACACCGTACACCTGGTCTGGTTGGCTATTTTAAATGGTTGGATATAAACCAACACGCTGAAAAAACTTTTGAAATGTTTTATGATTAAGATAGTCCAATTCCTGGCTTATAAATTCATCACTCTTGCAGGGGTTATGCCACTGATCACGTTTTTATTATTTAGGCTTTTATCGACCCCTACTACAGGGCCAGATCGTTGGCTACACAATTTACGGAAAGAGAAATGTTGCACAGCGCACATTTTGCAGACGCTACAAAAAATGAGGGATTCTTTATAGGCTATTTGATAAGGTAAATTTTTCACGTAAAACTGATTGTTATTCTTCATTAATTAACAACGCGCCCGTAGTCAAAACGCTGTTATAAACCATCGGCTCTCCTCATCATTTCTCGTGTTTAATGTGGCCGTTGCCAGTCTTTCCGCCAAAATCCATTCCAGTTGGTCTATGTTCTTGTCCTTATCACTGATAAACAACTGTTTGACGTTACTTCTTTTCTGAATGTACTTCAATGCGTCAGGTATGGATTTAAATACCTTTGCCTCACCCGTGGAGGAGGATGACCCACTCTTAACTTCCACGACAAGGTATTGCATTGATTTTCGATTAATTACTTATTTCAATGAGGCCATGTCGCGGAATAGCCAAACTCGTTTAAATAGACGCGCAAATCTTTTGTGTTTGGTAGTCGCAATTTTGTTCTTAACCTCGCTAAAGCAACATTTATACTATTCAAACTTTTATCCGTGATCTTGGCAATGTCTGAGGCGCAATGGTTCATTTTTAAAAATGCGCAAAGTCTCTTTTCATTTTTTGTGATTTCAGGGCAGCGTCTTTCAAGGAGGGAATAAAGGCCTGCATTAGTTTCGTCAAACCTCTTCTCGATATTCAGGTCGACTTCTTCATTGAGTTCCCATTTAAGTTGTTTAAGCAAAGTAAAAAGCTTCGATTTACCTTCAAGCGTAAGAAAGGGCTGTAGCTTATTAACTCCTTCAATCAGTTTTTCCTTTACGCTTCTGGAATGAATAAGAAGCTCCAAATGCATTGCCACCTCCCGATGTTTAAAGTCGAGTTCAGATTGCAGTTTTTCAACACTGCTCGTGATTTTTTCTTTCTCTTTTCTATGCGTGATTTCGAGCTGAGTCAACGAGTCCCGATTTGACCGTATAATTTCTGTGACATCGGTTATTGAGCCAATCACACCTTCTATCGCCAAATTTCCAAATCCCACAAAAGAGATCAGAAGATGCTTGTTGACACCTTCTTGGGTTAGTTCAACTTCGAATTCCTGCAAGCAATCACATTCCAAAGGTGACACCCGATGCATCTCCATTATTTCTGCTATTTCTGTTGAAAGGAATTCGTGAGCGAGTTTCCCGATAATCTCCTCTTTGGTTCTTCTAAATAACCGTTCAAAATTTTTGTTGCATTCAAGGAAGCGGCCTAGCTTGTCCAGATAAAATATTGCGTTTGGTGCAGCCTCTATTAAAAAATTGACAAACTGGCTCTTGAGGTGTAAGGATTCCCGCTGCTGTCTGATTTCATTCAAAGAATCACCTACGGCAAAAGCTGTTCCCTCTCTTCCATTTAATTCGCCATGGTCCAAGTGCTTTCCCGGGTTATCAAAAACGGTTGCCTTCAGTACATCATGGAGTTCTTCATTGGTCGCTATTGTACCGGTAACCATAATGATCGGGATCGCTCTTGTGGCCGGACTTGCTTTCAGTTTTCTTACCAGTTCGAGTCCGTCTTTTTCGGGTAATATCCAACCCGTGATGATCAAGTCAGGCGTGATTAGATTGGCTATTTCCAGCGCCTGTTGACCCGTGATTGCTTTTTTGATTTCAAAATCGAAATCAGATTCTCGTAAGAGTTCATCAATCCAATGAAAGGTCACGGGTTCATCATCAACGATCAGAATTAATCTTCTTTGTTTGTTTGTAATTTCAGAGGCTTTTGAAACAACTGATTTCGCTAATGAATAAAAAGATTGAATGGTTCTCGTGAAATGAGCTTCATGATTGAAGTAGCCGCTATGGGTTAGCGGAAAAAAACCTGAAGAGGAAAAGTCATTTTTGGGGGGTTGTAGCGTGGGTAACATTTTTTTACGTTTGGTAAGGTCTTTCGTTTACGCAACTCCAGTAAAAAGCGAGGGAGCCGATTTTTTTAACGTAGCCATCAAACCCATTTGGTTTGATCACGTAGCTATTGGCGCCTAACTCATAGGCCATGTGCATATCCCTTTCATCGATTGAAGAAGTTAACATGACAACGGGTACCATTCGTGTAGAATAATCTCCCCTGATTTTCCTGAGGACTTCAAATCCATCCAGGGTTGGTAAGTCAATATCTAATAAAACCAGTTTGAGCCCATTTTGAATTTCCTGACCTTCGAACTTCTTTTTTCCAAAAATGAAATTCAGCGCATCCATTCCATCGGAAAAGCGGATGAATCGAATGTTGTCTTTGGCCTGCACGATGGCAAATTCAGTAAGCTCGGAATCATCCAGGCTGTCCTCGACCATTAACACTTCAATTTTTTTTTCTCTTTCCAACATGGCCAATAAGATTTAATGGGTTCGAATGGCGAACCATGCTTAATAAATCCTAAATTAGTGCGATGCGGTACCTTTAAAAAGAGTTAGATTTTGGAAATTAAGGTCATTTCCTTGATGACAATCCGTGCTTAATTTGCTGGCGAAATTATTCTATCAGGTTATTGCGAAGGACGTAGCTGGTCAATTCAACATTCGATTTTAATTGCATTTTTTCCAGTATACGAGCGCGGTAAGTAGCCACCGTTGCCGGGCTGATTGAAAGTTCTGAGGCAATCTCCTTGATTTTCTTGCCGGATGCAATCATGTTTAAGATTTGAAATTCCCTGTCTGAAAGCCTTTCATGAGCAAGCTTGTTACTTTCAAGTTCGAAGGAGTTGGCCAGTTGTTCGGCAACAACGGGCGTAATGTATTTTCCCCCGTTATAAACCTGCCGAATGGCCTTGACTAGTTCATCGGCAGCGGACTCTTTTGAAACATAGCCGAGAGCACCTGCCCTGATAGCCCGAACGGAGAATCTTTCTTCCGGGTGCATACTTAGAACAAGTGTCTTTATTTCGGGGTTCGTTTGCTTTAACTCTTTCACGATCTCCAATCCATTTTTTCCAGGCATCGAAATATCCATCAATATAATGTCGGGGAAAACTGTTTTTAAGCAATTCACTAATTGTAAATAACCATCGGCTTCGGCCAACACTTCAATATCGCTCTCTTCCTTGAGTATCTTTATTAACCCGGATCGCACCATGGAGTGATCATCAACGACCAATGTTCTGATCATAATTGGTGTTGCCTATTTGTTGGAATCATCATTGAAACCTTAGTCCCTGCGCCCTTTGCCTTTCCAATAAAAAACTGTCCTTGCAGAAGTTGAACTCTTTCTCGCAATCCAATGATGCCCAGGGATTCTGAACTTCGGATTTTATCGTCATCGATTCCCTTCCCATTATCTACTATTTCCAGTGATAAAACATCGTCCCGTACATCAATGTAAATTTGAACAAGGTCCGCAAGCGAATGGCGTGCAACGTTCGTCAGTGTTTCTTGAACAATCCTGAACAACGCAATTGATAATTCTTTGTTCAATTCACTCTGTTCATGCGGCAAATGAAGTTGGCATACAATTTTGCTGCGTTTTTCAAATTCGATTACTTGCCACTGGATTGCTTCGAATACTCCAAGATCGTCCAATACCTCAGGTCGCAACCCGGAAGATATTTGCTTTGCCGATGTGGCAATCTTGTCGACTGTCTTGCTGATGACATCAAATTCAGCGCTGATGATTTGCGCATTTACTTCTTTTCCCGTCGTTAGTTTTTTGCGAAGCATGGCGACATCGATTTTCAACGCCGTGAGTGCCTGGCCTAATTCATCGTGTAAATCGCGAGCAATATTCATTCTCTCTTCCTCAATGGACGTCTGGTGCCGGTTGACAAGCAGCCTCAATTCTTCATGAGACTTCTTAAGCGCTAATGCGAAGCGGTTTTTCTCCTTCTCCATATTTTTTTTTCGAATAGAACTAAGGATGGCTGCCGGTAATCTTTTGAAACTTGACTTCAAGATGAAATCATCAATTCCTTCCTTGAGACACTCGAGCGCCAGTTTCTCGCTCAGCACTCCTGTAACCAGGATAAATGGTATAACCATGTTTTTATCTTTCAACATTCGAAAAGCCTGCATTCCGTTAAACATGGAAAGTGAATAATCAGCAAGGACCACATCAGGTCGAAAATCAATTACTTCTTTCATGAACCCTTTCTTATTATCAATGCGTCTGGAGGAAAATTGCATCCCTGCTTCAGTCAATTCGTTTTCCATCAATTCCACATCGTCAGGATTATCTTCCAAAAAAAGAATCTGATAAACGACCGTGTTTACGCGGTTCTCATCATCCACCAACTGATCATCGTTTGTTCTATTCATCGCTAAACAGGTTTTTCATTAACGAGACTCCAATAAAAAGCCAGGGAACTTATTGTTTTCACATAATTATCAAACCCAACCGGCTTGACTACATAACTATTGACCCCTAATTTATAAGCCTCTGAAATATCTCTTTTCTCTCGTGAAGAAGTAAGGATCACTACCGGCAACGTTCGAGTGCGGTTATCTTCTCTGATTTTTCGCAATACTTCAAGGCCATCCAGCCTCGGTAATTTCAAATCCAGAAGCACAAGCTTGAGATCGTTCTGAACCTTTTGCTTGTCGTACGTTTTTTTTGCGAAAATGAAATTCAACGCTTCCACACCGTCTTTCAAATGAAGAAGGTGCAACGCCCTGTTTCCTTCAGCGAGTGCGTGAGTCGTGAGTTCTGTATCATCGGGATTATCTTCCACCAGAAGCACATCGATTAATTCATCTTTTTCCATTTAGTGGGGCTTAAGCGAAAAATAAAATGTGGCTCCCTGCCCTTCTTTACCCTCGGCCCAGACACGGCCGCCATGCCTGATGATGATCCGTTTGACAATGGCAAGCCCGACCCCAGTGCCTTGATATTCTTGCGGGTCGTGAAGACGTTGGAACACACCAAAGAGTTTGTTGGAGTACTCCATGTCAAATCCTACTCCATTGTCTTTAATGTAATATTGCATTTCGCCATCCCTTGTAGAGCAACCAATTTCAATCAATGGTTTTTCCGCTTTGTTGGAGTATTTGAATGCATTCGAGATCAGGTTGACCAAAACTTGCTTGATCAGCGCAATGTCTCCTCGTGCTTTGTCTAGTGGGTTCACGGTCACTGTCGATTTGCCTTTCATTTCACTTAGCTCTTCCAACACGGTATGAACCAATTCGTCCATATTAATAGTGGTGATTTGGATATCTTTCATCCCAATCCTGGATAGCGTCAGCAATTCGTCGATCAGGCTGCCCATTTTATTTACATTCCTTCGAACATTGCCTAGAAGTCGTTGGCCTTCGCCGTCTACCTTTTCAAGATATTTAGTCAGGAAAATTGCTATGAATCCGTCAATCCCGCGAAGAGGTGCTCGCAAGTCGTGAGAGACAGAATATGAAAATGATTCAAGTTCGATGATTCGTTGCTCAAGCTCTTCATTCAAGCTTTTAATTCTCACTTCTTGCTTTCGCTGGGCGGTGATGTCACGGGCAGAGGCAAATGCACCCAGCACCTTTTCTTTCTCATCTCGATAAACAGAAGCATTGTAAAGCACATCCCGAAGATTATGACGAATCGTCAGGGGCGAATCGGCGACAAATCCTTTCGCAAATATTTGTTGATACCCTTCCCGCGCTTTTTCCGGTTCCGTAAAATAATCGGAGAAGTCTGTTCCGATGAGCTTCTCTCTTTCAACACCTGTGGCTTTGACCAATGCTTCATTCACGTCGGTGATTTTTCCTTCCGGGCTGATGGCTACCATCGGGTCTAAGCTGGCTTCGATCAAACTCCGGGTATAGACTTGCTGCTTCTTGATCTCCTCCTCCGCCTGTTTTCGATCGGTGATATCGCGAGCAGACGCAAACGCTCCCAACACTTTTCCTTTTTCATCCCGGTAGACTGAGGCATTGTATAAAACGTCTCTTTTGTTGTGTCTTATTCTTAGTGGCAAATCAGCAACAAATCCCTCAGCAAACACTTTCTGATACCCTTCGCGTGCCTTTTCGGGTTCAGTAAAATAATCGGAGAAATCTGTACTGATAAGTTTCTCCCGGTCAACATCAGTTGCTTTAACCAATGCTTCATTGACGTCCGTTATTTTCCCCTCCGGGCTGATCGCTACCATCGGGTCTAAGCTGGCTTCAATCAAACTTCTGGTATACACCTGCTGTTTCTTGATTTCTTCTTCTACCTGTTTTCGATCGGTGATATCGCGTGCTGATGCAAATGCGCCAAGCACGTTTCCTTTTTCATCGCGGTAAACAGAAGCATTGTATAAAACATCTCTTTTATTGTGGCGTATCCTTAGTGGCAAGTCGGCAACAAACCCTTCAGCAAAAACCTTTTGATACCCTTCGCGTGCCTTTTCTGGTTCGGTAAAGTAATCCGAAAAGTCAGTGCCAATGAGTCTCTCCCTCACGACATCAGTTGCTTTGACCAAAGCTTCATTCACGTCGGTGATTTTTCCTTCCGGGCTGATGGCCACCATCGGATCCAAGCTGGCTTCAATCAAACTCCGTGTATAGACCTGCTGCTTTTTAATTTCTTCTTCTACTTGCTTTCGATCCGTGATATCGCGAGCAGAGGCAAATGCACCAAGCACTTTTCCCTTTTCATCGCGGTAAACAGAGGCATTATATAATACGTCTCTTTTATTGTGACGGATTCTTAAAGGCAAGTCTGCCACATAACCTTCTGCAAAGACTTTCTGATAACCCTCCCGTGCTTTATCCGGCTCCGTAAAGTAGTCCGAAAAGTCTGTGCCTATAAGCTTTTCCCTCACTACATCGGTGGCCTTTACCAATGCTTCGTTGACGTCCGTGATTTTCCCCTCCGGGCTGATCGCCACCATCGGGTCCAAACTCGCTTCGATCAGGCTCCTCGTATATACCTGTTGTTTTTTTATTTCTTCTTCGGCTTGCTTTCTATCGGTGATGTCACGTGCGGACGCAAACACACCCAGAACTTTTCCTTTCTCGTCCCGGTAAACGGAAGCATTATACAAAACATCTCTTTTATTGTGACGTATCCTCAACGGCAAGTCTGCGACGTAACCTTCAGCAAATACTTTTTGATAACCCTCGCGTGCCTTGTCCGGTTCAGTAAAATAATCGGAGAAGTCTGTACTTATCAATTTCTCGCGTTTGACGCCCGTTGCTTTTACCAATGCTTCATTTACGTCCGTGATTTTTCCACCGGGGCTAATGGCAACCATCGGGTCCAGGCTTGCCTCGATCAGGCTTCGGGTATAAGCTTGTTGTTTTTTTAATTCTTCTTCTACTTGTTTACGATCCGTGATATCCCGCGCTGATGCAAATACGCCCTGAACAACCCCCTCCTCGTCTTTAAATACCGTTGCGTTATAAAGCACATCTGTAATTCTGCCGGAGACATGGCGTATGGCTAGCGGGTAGTTCCGAACGATTCCTTTATAAAAGGCTTGCTGATAGGCTTCCTCTGCTTTTTCAGGCTCAGTAAAATAATCTGGAAAGTGTGTACCAATCAACTTTTCACGAGGCACCCCTGTGACTTGTACCGTGGCTTCGTTGACGTCTGTGATCCGTCCATCCGGACCTTTTGTAATTTGCGGGTCAAGACTGGTTTCAATGAGCGATCGCGTATAGGCCTGAATCTTCCTGAATTTTTCTTCGGTCTGCTTCAATCTTGTGATATCTCGCGCAGCCGCCAGTACGCCAAGAACATTGCCAAGATCATCTTTGTAAACTGAGGCGTTATACAGCACATCGGTGAGTTTTCCCTTCTTGTCCCGTAGGGTAAGAGGATAGTCTGCCACCAAACCTTTGGCAAATACCTGTTGATAACCCTCCCGTGCTTTTTGTGGCTCGGTGAAATAATACGAAAAGTCAGTTCCGATCAACTTCTCGCGTCGTACACCTGTCGCTCTCACGGATGCTTCATTAACGTCAGTTATCTTACCCTCCGGGTTGATGGTAACGAGTGGGTCAAGCGCTGCCTCAATCAAACTTCGGGCATATCTTGAAGTGCGTTTTACCTGGGTAATGTCGCGCGCAGCAGCCAACACACCAAGAACATTACCAAGGTCATCTCTGTAAACTGAGGCATTGTACAACACATCAGTGAGTTTGCCTTTTTTATCGATCAACGTGAGTGGATAGTCGGCAACAAAGCCCTTGGCGAACACTTGCTGATAACCTTCTCGTGCTTTTTGAGGTTCCGTGAAGTAATCCGAAAAATCTGTTCCAATAAGTTTCTCTCGCGGCACACCGGTTGCTTTAACGGATGCCTCGTTCACGTCAGTAATTTTTCCTTCGGGACTTATCGTTACTAATGGATCAAGCGCAGCTTCGATTAAACTCCGCGCATAGGCCTGGGTGATCTTCGGGTCATCCTCGTTAAATTTTTGTTCGGAGATTTTTCGAACGGCGGCCCATGAGTAAACTTCATTACCGATGTGAACCGGGCTGACGCTTATATCGACCAATAACTTATTTCCGGTTTTTTGAATGGCGTACAATTTTGAATCTGCGCCGATGCGGTACATTTTAGGGGTTCTAAAAAATGATTTACTCCCGATCTCAAGTTTACCGCGGATACCGGGGATTAATGACTCAATATCTTTTTCCCTTAAATCCTTCTTAGCGTATCCGAATAATTCAGGGGCAGAATCATTTGACGTGATGATACAGCCTGATTTGTTTAGAATAATTGTGGGGTCAGGCGCGAACTCAATAAATGTTTTTGATTTATTAGACCCGTTCGATTTCTCTTTTCGGGTTCTTACCACCGGTGACAATAGCTCTAAGGTGTTTTTCATGTCTTTAAAAAATTAAATGACCTTCGGTCAAAAATTTTGAAACGACTAAAGCCTCACGACAACTGAACTTGACGAAGTGAAACTACTAAACAATTTTTTCAAAAAAATTTTTAGTAATTATTTTTATTGAATTTATCGGCATCATCCATTTTTCGAAATATAACAGGCCTATATGAGCGATGAATGGTCATTATTCTAATCACAAAAGGATTGTTACTAAGGGTACAAAACGTTGTAAAAAAATAATTGGGTGTATAACCCCCATTATTCACTTTACTGCTTTACCTATTGCCATTTGCTTGCCTCACACTTGCGTTACCCTCGGGGCTTGTTGTAGTCAATACCACTACCTGTGTAAATCATTTTTCTACAGTTTCAATTTTTTTTCTGCTTCGGACAACAGAAAAAGAATTTGTTCTCGTTGTCAGTATATGTATAACCAAAACAATTAAATCGTTATGAAACAAATTCTGTTCATCGCTATAGCACTGGCTGAAACTTCAATGCTCGGTCAAAAGATAAACGCATGGGCGAAAGACGGAGCTACCACGGTGCATTATTCATCGTTGCAGGATGAAAAGACTAAGATTAAAAAAGAAGAGTTGCCGGAGGCGGTCCGCAAAAAAATAAATGGAGATGCATTTAAAGGATGGATCACAGTGACTGCCTACAAACTTACCAATGGAGAGTTTGAGGTTGAATTAAAAAAAAGCGACCTAACACAAGTACTAAAATTTGACAAAGACGGAAACACAAAATAGAGTTTGATGTTCTTAGCAAAATGATCCTATACGAATAGTTGCAGGCTCTTTTATTTTAGTTCAATTGATATGCATTACAATAACATTACATTTTACCTGGGTATACGTTAAATCTTCGTTTTATTCTTTCAGTAGGACAACACTTAATAATTCTTTGGCGTTGTCACTTTATGTTTAACTAAAACAATTTTCAATCATGAAAAAAATGAGCGTCATTATTTTCGTTATCGCAGCTATAAGCTGCTCTGTTGCGTTCGGTCATCCAATATTTCTGCCTAGTGATGTGGCGGTAATCAAATCGGGTAAAGTTTTTAAAGTCATTTATAAAGGGCGATCAAACGTTCCTGTCAAACTGATCATTTCTGATTCCGAGGGCAGCGAATTATTTAAGGAGAAAATAATTTGTGCCGGTGGGTTTATTCGTCCTTACAATTTTTCCCAATTGCCCGAAGGAAGTTATCGATTGCGAGTCGTTGACAACAAGGGAGAGTATTTTGAGGAGATTTACTACGAGGCGGAAGGGAATGACTCCCGTGAAGCAGATCAGCCATTGATTGCTCGCATCGCAAAATTGAAATGCGATGGAAATAAATACATAGTCGTTGTTCCGAACCAGGCACAAAAAAAGGAATTTGCGGTAAATATTTATGACCAGAACGAGATGCTGGTTTTTAGCGAAAGGCATAGTGTCAAGCAGGATTTCGCTAAAGTCTATAATCTCAAAAATCTGAATGGAGCAACCATTAAATTACTGACAGAATCAGGAAAGGAAATTCTTTCCAAAACAGCTGAATGATTTGGGTGTTTAAGCGTAAAGAAGCCGTCCGGGTTTCAATATGGAAACGAAGACGGTTTCTTTTTTTATAACTTAAAATCAAGAAACAGCAGGGTGAATAATAGCAGGGAGATAGCAATTTCGACCACTCCAACTATCCATAATGTTCTGTACTTCCGAGAGAAAGCCTTAGTAACCCTTTGTCTCTGAAAATTCCACGCCGCGCCCAAAACAAAATTAAGGCCACCCGCAATAAATAAAAGAAGTATCGGAATGGTCATGCAGCATTCTTCATTAAACTACGCGATTTGGTGTCCATGGCAGGAATTATTTTCCGGCAAAATCAATTGGTAAGTCACTACCTTTCATAAATTCAAGCGGCTTATATTCTTTAAACCCGGGAAAAATATATCCAAGTCTATTATTTCTTAACCTTCTCACGACAATCTCACTCAGTACGGTTCGATAATCGGTGGTTACCGCCAGGTCAACATTATTATCCAACTGGTCGTTGGATAACCCAGGCCATTTTCCATACATCTTGCCTCCGTTTACATTACCACCTAGCGCAAGCATAACATTTCCATGACCATGATCGGTGCCACCACTTTTGTTTGCTTTCAATCTCCTTCCAAATTCACTCATCACCAACACCGTTACCTGATTACGGTCGTTAGCAATATCATTGTAGAATGCTCCCAATGATTTTGAAAGTCCTTCAGTAAGGTTATTAAGATGGATGTGGGTTTGCAGGTT